>ENA-OQAR01000318-OQAR01000318.1-human-gut-metagenome-genome-assembly--contig:-NODE-318-length-14290-cov-3.252136_pt1 | contig 14290 bp, 22 predicted proteins | sample MGYA00242738_ERZ504533 | MGnify/ENA primary metagenome ERZ504533 (study PRJEB26092, sample SAMD00036276) | human gut metagenome | host: Homo sapiens | study: EMG produced TPA metagenomics assembly of... | reverse complement strand
TACTGATCCTTATAAATCAAATAAGGAGACTGATTCAATGAAACGATCCGCAGGAAAAAAAACACAAAAAAAAATCCCTATCATAATTAATTACAAAAAATTATCTGGATACCAATGCCTGTACTGAATGCACGGGTCTGATCAGCCATGGAATAGACAGCCGTGAGCAATGGGAATCCTTCCGCCCAGATCTTTTGATTTTTATGCCGGTACCGGAATCCCAGGACCTTACAGATAAACAGGACTGACCGTTATCCCAGGTCGGAGGACACAAATGAAAAAAACTGTCTGCTGCATGTATGATTCTGGGCCTTTCCCTGTTTGTGGGCGGCTGCAGCAATGATCAGATCGATGATCACATTATTTCCCTTCAGGATAAAATTTCAGATGCCACATCTTCAGATCCCACCTCCCGGGAAGCATCGGATTCTTCCCTGGAAGAACGGGTTTATATGGATGAAATTACCGGCACACTGCAGAATTTTGACGGCACAAATATGACTATTTCCAGCGACGGAGAAACTTATGTATTTGACGTTTCCAGGACAAGACTGGAATGTAAATACGGTGTTGTATTCAGCGACCAGGTCAGCGTAATCTATCAGGGGCAGCTTTCCGGAACAGATATCAGCACCATTTCTCCGATCAAAGTAACTGACAAATATCATAACGAAACCCCTCTGGAAAATCGCACACTGAAGGGAAAAGTAAAAAAACTTACTTCCAATGCACTCGTTATCGTTACAGAAAAAGGAAATACCGTAACTTTTCCTGTCACCGGTGTCAGACAATACTATAAAAAAGGAATCAAAGCCGGCAGGTGGGTCTATGTCCATTTTCGCGGCAAATTCATTAACGAAACCATAGTTGGTGATAAACAGTACGATGGCAGTTTCACAAAAGTAATCAGTGTCTCTGATACCGATCCACTGAAAGTACCTGCGGCAACTCCCACCCCTTCTCCGGCACCGAAGAAAAAAGAACAGCATCTCCGGGCAAAAAATTGTAAGTGTCAGCACCAGTACCATGACTGTTGTCCCTCAGACTACGGGGTCGGAACTGACTGTTCCACTCACTTCTGTTCCTGTATACTTTAAAGGCGGCATGGCTCCTGGTTCTTATGTAAATATTATTTATACCGGTAAATTTAATGGGGAATCCACTAACGGCATGAAAATCCGCGGAATTACAGGTGAAGATCCGGATACACTTTCTATCCGCAATATTTCTTCCACTGTAACCGGTACAATCCTCGGTACAACCGCCAATACTGTGCTGATCCAGACTTATGATGGAGTAAAAATCCTCTGCAGCCGTGAAAAATGTCCAGGATCTTTCCACAAGCGGAATGGAAGAAGGTGCGGATCTCCGGGTTACCTTTAACCCTGCGAAATCACGCACCTCCAATATTTATACCTGTATTAAATTCGAGACCCGTGACGGAAGAGAGTTCGGATTCTTTCTTCCCCCTCTTCCATCCAGGCGCATACCTCCGGTGTCTCACCCAAAATGTCAAAAAAAGCTCTGCATTCATCTTCCGTACCTTTTCCGTGAAGAACCTTAAATGCACCGGCATCACTGCCTACTGCCACATGCACTTTTTTTCCTGAAAGCTTTTTTCAGATTTTCCTCGCCTGTCCGGATAATAGAGGACAGAATCTCATTTTCGAATCTTCCACAATCCATCAGATTCCGGACCGTCACAAGAGTAGGTACCCACACACTTCTGCTGTCTGCCAGCATGGAAAGCGTTTCTTCATCCATGTAATTGGCGTGTTCAATGCTGTCAACACCGGCTTCAACTGCAGCCTGCACTCCATAATTCCCATTGGTATGGCTCATCACTGCAAAGCCTTCTTCATGTGCAATATGTACCATTTCTTTTACTTCTGCCGCTGAAAGCGGAGTTCCCGTGATCTTTCCATGATCCTCAAAATCCAGAAGGCCGGTAGTCATGATCTTGATAAAATCCGCCCCTTCCTCAGCAGCTTCCAGAACCCTGCGGTGATATTCCTTCATATTCGAAAAACTTTTTCCGACAATTTTTCCATAATGCCCTTCTTTATAAATGGCAAAAACCGGCGTGCGGTAATCAATTCCATATTCACCGGCCAGCTGTGCGGTTCTTCTGGAAACACCATAATGATCTCCTCCGTCTCTTACAAAACGGATTCCTCTTTTCTGATATTCCTTAAGATGACTTCGGATCAGCGCATCCTGGGGCCCGTTTTTCTGTGTCTCAACGGCTTTCCGGTAATCGTAGCCGTTAAGAAATATATGTGCATGACATTCTCCAAACATTTTCATCACTGCTCAAAAAAAATCTTCGAATCTCTTCCTCTGTTGCCTGTACAGATCCCTGTACAAAGAATGGCTTTTCCGCCTCCCCCGTCCGTTTTAATTTTTGCATTCATTTTCTTTTTGTAAAATTTGGCGGAGATCGCCGTCTTTTTTCACCCATTGCGTACTTGAAACTTCCATCTGCATTTTTTGGAGAATACCGCACAGCAGCCCTGACAGGTCTGTGTTACGGCATCCGCAAGTTTCCGCACACTGTCCGCATCCATTCCGTCCATAAAGATAAGAACACTTCCGCTTCCTGCATAGCGCTCTGCCTCTTTACGGCACATGTCATCCACCATCTGGCCAACCTGTCCCTTCAGGCGGAAATTCTCTTCCTGAAGACGTTCCACTGCCTGCGCGGTCTTGTCCATCTTTGCGGAAAGTTTTACGGAAATCTGATGGTTCTGGTCATTGACCATATTCAGGTAATCCAGCACACGTTTTCCACAGATCATCTCGATACGGACACCCTCACGGAATTTTTCTACGGAAAGAAGCTTCAGCATGCCGATCTCTCCGGTATGTGTCACATGAGTTCCACAGCATGCACAGATATCCACCCCTGGAAATTCAACAATACGAACCTGACCGGTGAGTTCTTTTTGCTTCGGTAATCAATTTTTTCCAGTTCTTCAGCTGTAGGATATAAGATTTTCACCTCAGTGTCTTCCCAGATCTTTTCATTTGTTTTCTGCTCGATCTCGGCAAGCTGTGTCTCATCCAATGGACCATTCAGGTCTACAGTGATGGTATCGCTGCCCATATGAAAGCCCACATTATCATATCCATAGGCCTCATGGATCAGGCCGCTGACCATATGCTCACCGGAATGCTGCTGCATCAGATCAAATCTTCTTGCCCAGTTGATACGCCCCTGTACTTCGGTTCCGGCTTCCAGCGGTTTATCTGTATAATGAAGAAGTTCTCCGTCTTTTTCGTGAACTTCCTTTACTTTCACATCGCCCAGATATCCGATATCACTTGGCTGTCCGCCACCTTCCGGGTAAAAAGCACTCTCATTCAGAATAATATGAAAGCCTTTTTTCGCTTCTCTGCACTCCAGGACTTTGGCTGTGAATTCTTTTTTATATACATCTTCATAATATAAACGTCTGGTCTCTGTCATCTGTCTCATCCTTTCTGCATCTCTGCTTTAACGTCTTATAGTATAGACCAAATTTCCTTTCCCTGCTATATAAAAAAGCGATTTATCCAATGATTTTCATATTTTTCCAGAAGATCTGAAGTCTTTCTCCCCTGTTTCGCGTTATAATAAATGAACGGGCAGAGAAAGGAGCTGATCACATCACACGGGAAGAATATCTGGAATATCTGATTCATACATACCAAAATTTAATATTTTCCATTTGTCTGAAATCGGTGGGCAATCCTTTTGACGCCGAGGATCTGACACAGGATGTTTTTCTTTCCGCCTACAAAAATCTCTCCCGTTTTGATGGTACCTATGAAAAAGCCTGGCTCAGCAAGATCGCAGTCCACAAGTGCCTGGATCATCTGAAAGCCGCCGGTAGACGTACCATCCCTACCGAGGATACTTATTTCGAACAGCTCCATGATAAAGAATCCTCCCCCGAAGAAGCATTCCTGGACAAAGATTTCCAGAATCGGGTCCGTCACTTGTGCTCGGATCTGAAAAAGTCCCTACAGGGAAGTGGCCACCGCTCATTTCTGTGAAGAAAAAAACCGCCGCAGAGATTGCAAAAGCACAGAACAAAAATACCAAAACAGTCCAGACGCAGATTTACCGTGCAAGATCCATGCTGAAGGCACTGCTGGAAAGGAGCGATTAGATGCATATACCACAGGATAAATTACAGAAATTTCAAGACGGAGCTATGAATACAGACGAAATGATCCATTTTCTGGAACATATAGATCAATGTGATTTCTGCCTGGAACAGCTGCTTCAGGATGAGGAAACTTCTTCTGAACATGCTCCTGCCTATCTTCAGGATAAAATTCTGAAAAAAGCAGCTTCTCCTGAAGTACAAACTTCCAGAAAAATACATGAAACTGCTTACTGGATGAAGCTTCTCTGCACAAGCTTACGTACTGCAGTGGGTATGGGTGTTGCGCTGATCATGCTTTTTTTCTGTATCGCAGACAGATTTTACAGCTCTTCATACTTCACCGGAAACAAAAGCTAAGATATCTTCATCCCTTGACATTGGTTTCAATCTGAGCCAGCTTTCCAGGAAGGTAGGTTCCCAGCTCAGTGAAATTCTCAGAATATCAGTGATAATCTGAGTGATCTTACGAATAAAAATTATAAAACGGAGGCAAATAATTTATGAAAAAACAAAAACATGGTTTCTGGGTATTTATCTTTTCCCTGATCCCCGGTGCCGGGGAAATGTACATGGGATTCAAGAAACAGGGCATCAGCATTATGCTGCTGTTCTGGGGATCGATTGCGCTGGCTTCCATTACCGGACTTGGATGGCTGGCCATGTTTCTCCCTGTGATATGGTTCTACAGTTTTTTCAATGTCCATAATCTGAAGTCACTGTCAGAAGAAGAATTTTACTCAGTAGATGATAATTACATTCTTCACATGGATCAGTTTTCCGGTGATATCAGAAAATTCTTACAGAAGCATCGAAATACAACTGCCTGGATCCTGATCCTGTTTGGTATCTGTATCCTGTGGAGTCGTTTCACAAGTCTTCTGTACCTCATTGTACCGTATGATCTGGAAGACTATGTATACAATATCTGCAACAATCTTCCTCAGATTGCCATTGCTATCGGTATCATTGCTGCAGGTATTTATCTGCTCACTCAACAAAAAAAGAAACTGGAGGAAGAAAAAAATAAAGATGAGCATTACTGGGAACCGTACCGTCCATATCAGCAAATAGCTTCCCCCGGATGATAATTCAGAAGCTGCTGAAAAAAAATCCTGAGACCTTTTCTTCTCAGGACAATACTTCTTCTGAAATAGTATTCCTTCTGAAAATACTGTCCTTTCCGAAAATAAGGAAGATACCTCTTCCTCTGAATAATCAGTAACTTCCAAAAAAAGATCCGAAGTCTTTCGACAACGGATCTTTTTATTTTCATCAGCCTGTATACATAACCCCGAAAACTGCGGTGACCCTGCATAGCCCTGTGATTCCTTAAATGTTACGGCTTTGATCCAGCCTGTTTTGGAACCATTTTTTACACGGATATACATCTTATTCCCAGCAGTCCAGAAATTCAGGATTTTCACGCCAGTATTCTTGCGGATCACAAATGCTTTACTTCCGGAAGTGGGAGTTGTGTACGCCTGTATGTTCTTTGCCGCTGAAAAAAGTCCTGTTCTCTTGTTAGCAGCATTAAGTTTTATATATTTTCCGTAATTGGATGTACGAAGTAATGTTCCTTTCTGATATTTGTACGTAAATTCTGTTGTACAATATCCAAGAGAATATGACATAGCCTCCGTTCTTACACGAACTGTATTACCACTCAGGTAAATTTTCGCTTCATTTACCGGTCGTCCATATGTTTCATTAATGAAATTTACAACCTGAACGATTTTTCCGTTACGGTACTGATAAAGTCCGTGGAATACACTGATATCATTATCCGTACCACCTCTCAGACACAGGAAAGGTTTTCCATTAGATAATGTAATAATACGAATGGACATACCCATAAAAGCTTTATTTATTGCACAGACTTTTGTATTATTTACATAAATATCTGCACCGTTCCAGCACCCATCATACTGACTTTTTTTCCGGACAACCTTAATCCTGTCTTTCTTTCCATCGCCGGTAATATCATACCTTGTCCAGGTTTTTCCCGGCTGAATTGTATACATCCTGGGTGCTGCCGCCTGCACTGGCAGTACGGAAAAGATCATGAGACCCATAAGAAATATACAGATACCCAGTAATTTTTTTTGCTCTTCCTTTCTTCATTTTTTCTCCTCCTTTTTCTTTGCATACTCTGGCTTTTTTATATCAGTATAATAAAAAAGCACCTTTTGAATATTCTCTGTACAAAGCGGCTGTTCTCATTCCGCTCTGTCACATGGTCATAAAAGTAACCAACTTATGATCTACGTTTATTTTACTATTCAACAGGTGCTTTCTGTAATATATTTTTTACTGCTTATGTGTTACTTTAAGACGTGTCATTGCTCTCGCAAGCGCCAGCTGATTTCTATGATATTCCATAATGCTCTGCTTCTGACGAAGCTGCTCTTCTGCACGGTCTTTTGCTTCCTGTGCACGGCGGATATCAATCTCCTCCGGACTCTCTACGCTGAGGCAGAACAGCTTGGCACGGTTGTTGATCATCTCAACAAAACCGCTGCTCACTGCAAAAATATGCTCATTGCCCTCTGCATCCGCAAAACGCATCTCACCAGGAATGATAGCTTCTACGACATTTGCATGATGAGCAAGAAATCCACGCTCACCATCCACTGCCGGAATAATGAGCTTCTGAGCACGTCCTGCATAAGCCAGTTTATTGCTGGCATAAATTTCCAGGCCAAATGTCTCACTCATAGCCGCTCCTTACTGCCGGTTCTCCTCGGCTTTTGCTTTTGCAATTACGTCATCAATGGTTCCAACATTAAAGAATGCGTTCTCAGGATAGTCATCCATCTCACCGTCGATGATTGCCTTAAATCCACGGATTGTCTCTTTCAGCGGTACATATTTACCTTTGATACCGGTGAAATTCTCAGCTACATGGAATGGCTGGGAAAGGAATTTCTGGATCTTTCTTGCACGGAATACGGTCTGCTTGTCTTCCTCTGAGAGCTCCTCCATACCAAGAATAGCAATGATGTCCTGCAGCTCTTTATATTTCTGAAGAATCTCCTGTACTCTACGTGCTACTTCGTAATGTTCCTCACCGACAATATCTGCCTCCAGAATACGGGAAGTAGATTCCAGCGGATCTACAGCCGGGTAAATACCCTGCTCAACGATCTTACGGGAAAGAACGGTTGTTGCATCCAGATGGGCGAATGTTGTAGCCGGAGCCGGGTCAGTTAAGTCATCGGCCGGTACATATACAGCCTGTACAGAAGTAACAGATCCTTCCTTGGTAGATGCGATTCGCTCCTGAAGCTCACCCATCTCAGTTGCCAGAGTCGGCTGATATCCTACTGCGGACGGCATACGTCCGAGCAGAGCGGAAACCTCTGATCCTGCCTGTACAAAACGGAAGATATTATCAATGAAAAGAAGTACGTCTCTGTGCTCCTGATCACGGAAATACTCTGCATGGTAAGTCCTGTCTCAGCAACACGCATACGTGCTCCAGGCGGCTCGTTCATCTGTCCGAACACTAAGGCTGTTTTTTCAAGAACGCCTGATTCTTTCATCTCTGTCCAGAGGTCATTACCTTCACGGGAACGCTCTCCAACACCTGTGAAAATGGAATATCCACCATGCTCGGTAGCAATGTTCTGGATCAGCTCCTGAATAAGGACTGTCTTACCAACACCGGCACCACCGAACAGACCAATCTTACCACCTTTGGCATATGGGGCAAGAAGGTCGATAACTTTGATACCTGTCTCCAGGATCTCTACGGCCGGTTTCTGCTCTTCAAATGAAGGCGGATCACGATGGATGACCCAATGCTCTTCACCGTCCAGGGAATCACCGCCATCTACGGTATCTCCAAGAACGTTGAACAGACGACCAAGTGTTTTATCTCCAACCGGAACCTTGATACCGCTTCCGGTAGCTGTTACTTCTCTGTCTCGCTGCAAGCCCTCACTTGCTCCCAGCATGATGCAGCGTACGATATTATTTCCAAGGTGCTGGGACACCTCCATAACGCATCTCTTACCGTTGTTCTCGACTTCAAGGGCATCCTTGATATCCGGAAGCTGTCCGTCTTCAAAAACAACGTCTACAACAGGTCCCATAACCTGTACGATCTTACCTTTATTCATAGTCATCACTTCCTTTTTTGTGCTTTAGCACCGCTGATAACCTCAGTGATCTCCTGGGTGATCGCAGCCTGACGTGCACGATTATACTGAATGGAAAGATCCTTCAGCATCGCCTTCGCACTATCTGTAGAGGACTGCATTGCTGTCATTCTCGCACTGTTCTCACTGGCATATGCCTCTACAAGACATCCATAGATCACACCTGTAAGGTAGTTGGGGATCATAGTATCCAGAAGCACATCTGCAGACGGAGATAACTCGATCTCCTCCTGATAAATATCTGCCGGAACCTGACCCACTTTAAAGTCGGCTTTTTTCAGCGGTAAAAGCTGCATATTCACATTCTCCATTGCCATTGCATTCTGCATCTGGGTATAAACAATGTGAATTTCATCCAGCTCTCTTTCCAGAAATGCCCGTACGATCTCTTCTGTGATAAGACGTGCTCTGTGCATAGTCGGCTTCTGTACTGTATACTGGAAACTGCCGTCCATATCCACATCTCTCTTGCCGAAATACTGACGCCCTACCATACCAAGGACATACAGCTTGTGATATCCCGGTACCTCTTCCATGAAATCTTCTGTCATTTTCTGTACATTATGATTGTATGCACCAGCCATACCTTTATCACCTGTAATGACAATGGTACCTACTTTCTTTCATCCTTCGGAACAAGATGGCGCTCACTGAAGAAAGGATGCTGGATGTCCGGCATATGACGGAGGATCCTGGCAATGGCAGCCTGCATATTATAGAAATATGGTTCCGTATCCTGCAGGATCTTCTTGGCCTTCTGCATCTTGGAAGAAGAAATCATGTACATCGCATTGGTGATCTTCATGGTGTCCTGAATGCTTTTCATACGAGTCTGTATTTCTTTTGCATTTGCCATATCAACACCTACCTGCTCTTATCTCTGAATTCTTCTGCCGCCTTTATGATTTTCTCTACAAGCTCATCAGAGAGCTGTTTTGTAGTTTCGATCTCTTTGCCGATCTCTGGATATACATTATCAAAATACTCCAGAAGGTCTTTCTGATATTTCTTGATCTCTTTCTTTTCTACGTCGACCATCAGCTTGTGAGTTGCAACACAGAGAGTAATTACCTGCTGATGAAGACTTAACGGACTGCAAAGAGGCTGTTTCAGAAGTTCCATCAGACAGCTTCCGTATTTCAGCTGTGCAGTTGTAGCCTCATCCAGATCAGAACTGAACTGGGTAAATACTTCCATTTCTCTGTACTGTGCCAGATCGATACGTACGCTACCGGAAGCTTTCTTCATAGCCTTGGTCTGTGCCGCACCACCAACACGGGATACAGAAAGACCAACATTGACTGCCGGACGCATACCTGAGAAGAACAGATCACTTTCCAGGAAAATCTGACCATCTGTGATGGAAATTACGTTTGTAGGAATATATGCAGATACATCACCGGCCTGAGTCTCAATGATCGGAAGTGCTGTGATGGATCCGCCACCTGCCTCTTCACTCAGACGGCTGGAACGCTCCAGAAGTCTGGAATGGAGGTAGAATACGTCACCAGGATAAGCTTCACGTCCCGGAGAACGCTCAAGCAGAAGTGACAGCGCACGGTATGCCACTGCATGCTTGGAAAGATCATCATATACGATCAGTACATCTTTACCCTGATACATGAAATACTCTGCAAGAGCAGTACCAGCATAAGGAGCAATATACTGAAGCGGTGCACAGTCGCTGGCTGTTGCGGAGAATACGGTTGTATACTCCATTGCACCGTATTTTTCAAGATTGGAAACTACCTTTGCAACGGTAGAAGCTTTCTGTCCGATGGCAACATAGATACAGATCACATTCTTACCTTTCTGGTTGATGATCGTATCGGTTGCGATGGATGTTTTACCTGTCTGTCTGTCGCCGATGATCAGCTCTCGCTGTCCACGGCCGATCGGGAACATGGAATCAATAGAAAGGATTCCCGTTTCCAGAGGTACAGTTACAGACTTACGGTCGATGATTCCAGGAGCCGGGTTCTCGATCGGGCGGTATTCCTCTGCCTGGATCTCTCCCTTTCCATCAATAGGCTCACCAAGTGCGTTCACGATTCTTCCGATAAATTTATCCCCTACCGGAATACCTGCCTGCTTGCCAGTTCTGGCAACCTTGGTGCCTTCCTTGATTCCTGTATCCTTTCCGAAAAGAATACATCCCATGCTGTTGGCACGGACATCCTGTACCATACCTTTCAGACCATTCTCGAAGGTCACGACCTCACCGTACATGGCATGATCGATGCCATAAACAGTTGCGATACCATCTCCCACGGAGATGACAGTGCCTACTTCCTGGTCCTTGCTGATTTCGTCATAGTTCTTTATTTCTTCCTTGAGAATCGAAATGATTTCATCTGGATTTATTGCACCCAATTCAATTTCACCTCCGGGTTAATTTCTGTTTCAGTTTCTTATAACGTCCGATGAGGCTCCAGTCGTACTCACGATCTCCTGCCCTGAGAACAAATCCACCTACAAGGCTTTTATCCTCTGTAAGGGTAAGTTCCACTTCTCTGGCAGAAAACTGGCTACGGAGAAACTCCTTCATCTTATTTTCCTGCTCTTCGGCAGGACGTGTTACATAAAGAAGCTCTGCCTTGAGAATTCCTTTCTGTTCCCGGCTGTAAGCATCATAAGCTTCAAGGATCTCTCCGATTCTGTCAATCTTCTGATACTTACACGTTACTTTAAGAAAACTCTTCATTTCCTGCGGAAAAACCCGCTCTATTACCTGTTCTTTTTCTTTGAGGGAAACAAGTGGATTTTCAAGCATCTTACCTATCTCAGGTGTATTCTTAAAAATCCTTCCTGTTTCGCAGATTGCCTCCCCCGGGACAGAAAGACCGTATAATGCTTTTGCATAATTAATGGACGTCTCTGTCATGAGGATCACCTGCTCCTTCTAAAAACTGGTCATATAGGGACATATCCTGTGCTTCGTCGTTCTTTTTTTCCCATGATTCTGGATGCTGCATCCATTGCCAGCTCAGCCACTTTGCCTTCCATCGCTTTCATAGCAGCTTCCTGCTCAGTGCTGATATCTCTTCTTGCTTTCTCAAGAATCTGACCGGCCTGATCATTAGCTCTCTTCACGATGCTGTCTGCCTGTACTTTTGCCTCGTCCTTAGCCTGCTCTACAATACTGAAGGATTCCTCCTTCGCAGATTTCAGTGCATCCTCATACTGTCCTTTCAGCTGGTTTGCTTCAGTGGTTGTCTTCTCTGCTGAAGCAAACTGCTCATCGATCATGGATTTTCTCTTCTCCATAACACCAATGATCGGGCCGAAAAGGAACTTCTTCATTAAAAGATAAAGAACGATCAGGTTTATAATAGTAAAGACAAGGTTGATATCAATTTTAATCACCTGGTCCACCTGCCTCTCTTAATCCTGAATTAGTATCTCGTCTTTACCTATTAGCCAAGCATGATGATGATCAGAAGACCGATTACGAAACCGTAAATAGCTGTTGCCTCTGCAAGAGCACATCCAAGAAGAAGTGCTTTACTGATCTTGCTCTCTGCCTCCGGCTGTCTTGCGATAGCTTCTACTGCTTTGGATGTTGCAAGACCGATACCAATACCTGCTCCGATACCTGTAAGAACTGCGATAGCTGCACCAATTGCGATTAACATAGTTTTTTCCTCCTGTAAAATACAATTTTTTTCATTTTTGAATCAAGCAGATACTCTGCTTCATTACTCAATTGCTTCCTTGATAAACAAGGATGTTAAGAATACAAATACATATGCCTGTATGAATCCGTCGAAGAAATCAAAATACAGACTGAATGGTATGGGAAGAATGGCCGGACAAACAAACTCCAGCAGCTTCATGACTACGAAACTTCCCAGAACATTACCAAACAACCGCATGCAGAGAGATGTAGGTCTGATCGCGATTTCCAGAATATTGATTGGAAGCATGATCGGAACCGGCTCCGCAAAGCTTTTCAGGAAACCTTTCAGTCCCTTCTTATGAAAGCCTGCATATTCGATCAGAATAATGCTCATCAATGCCAGCGCAATGGTTACGTTCATGTCCTTCGTTGGTGGTGTAAAACCAAACACGCCTGCGATGTTGGCTATTCCGATGTAAATTACGGTTGACATCAAATAAGGCACATACTGTTTGCCTTCTTCTCCAAGGATACCCATGAAGAAATCCTGAAGAAAACTTACTCCGGATTCCAGAAGCAGCTGCTTCTTACCCGGATTTTCCACACTGAGATTCCGAACCAGAATCAGTGACAGAACCACAAGAACCGCCATAATGACCCATGTGACTACCACACATTCCGCGATGGGTATTCCACCAAATACCGGAATGGTAAAAGCCGTCTTACTGTTCAGTTCTTCTGCCAGTGTACTTGATAAATCTCCCGTTTTTCTCCCTCCTTTTCTCCTGGCTGTGATCACTGCATTTGCCAATTGGTATGACCACGCCTTGTAGTTGACTTTATTTTACTCCGCATTTCCAGAATGTCAATATTATTTTTGCCCGTTTTGCAACAAAAAAGAATCTTTTTTTATACAAAATAAACAAATTTTATTTTTGACTGATCCTTATCCGGCTTCCTGCGTACGGAAACTTCCCCCATAGGAAAGCAAGGTCTCTGAACCATCCTGTTCTCTTACAAGAAGCCTTCCATCCGATGCTATCGCCTCGGCATATGCTTCCCTTGTACGCGCTCCGTCTGCGATCACGATCATATTTCCAGGAATGATATTATTTTCTGTATATTCTCTGGAAAGTCCCGGAGTTTCCACTTCCATAAGAAGCTGATTGCAATCTCCGCCACAAGAATACTGCAGTTTACATGTTCTGCATCCTTCCTGCTTCCAAACAATGCACCCGCCGTTTCCTGTATGTCTTCTGGAAATCCCTCTTCCGGTACATACAGATTCAATCCGATTCCAACAACCGCAAACTCAATGTTTCCACTTTCAAAGTCTGTAACAGCCTCAGTCAGTATTCCACACACTTTCCTGTCGTGAAGATACAGGTCATTGACCCACTTAATCCCCAGATCAATCCCGCAGATTTTCTTCACTGCACGGTACACTGCAGTTGCCGCCGCCGTAGTGATCAGGAGTCCTTCCTTCAGAGTCCGGTCCGGTCTTAGAACGATACTCATATAAAGTCCTGCATTTTCAGGGGAATAAAAACTTCTGCCTCTGCGGCCCGCTTCCGCTTTTCTGTCTGCGCGCCAGTATCAGTGCGCCATGACCTGCTTCTCCTGAAAATGCAGCCTCCTTGGCTGCACGGTTTGTGGAATCCAGTTCCCTGTATATTTTTACAGGTACATCCGGATGATCGAGGTAAAGCCGTATTCCTTCTTCCGATAAACGGCTGCCACCCCGGAGCACATAGCCTTTGTTTGGTCCCGCTTCTATGGTATATCCCTCTTCCCGAAGGGATTTCACAGCTTTCCAGATGGCTGCTCTTGTGCAGTTCAGTTCTGCTGCCGCCGCTTCTCCGGATATCAGCTCATTCTCGTGCTGCTCCAGAAGCTTCAGCATTCTTGCTTTTACAGTCATATCTTCACCGTCCATAATCTGCCTGAAATGGCAAAATTTGTTCCCTTCCAAGAGACGAAAGCATTATAGCACTTAAACATCGCGATGTCTATTATCTTTTTTACATATGCTGTCTATATTATTTTTATATTTCAGATATGTTTATTATATAATTTTTCCCATTTTTATCTGTTCTCATTAACTTTTTTGGGAATTATTTCTGTAGAAAACCTGTAGATTCAGGAGCAAATTTTCCTGAATCTCTGTTATATGCAGATTTTCTTTATCATATATTTATCATTTGTAATTAGAAAGACTCTTCTCAAGAAATTCCCGGTACCTGTCGCGTACATCATCGGGTGATGCAATTACCGCATCCGGGCCAAGACTGGCTATCCAGCCAAAAACTCGATCGCTGACGTTGACACGAACCAGCGTTTTCGAAATGTTCATTGAT
>ENA-OQAR01000317-OQAR01000317.1-human-gut-metagenome-genome-assembly--contig:-NODE-317-length-14305-cov-1.931514_pt1 | contig 14305 bp, 14 predicted proteins | sample MGYA00242738_ERZ504533 | MGnify/ENA primary metagenome ERZ504533 (study PRJEB26092, sample SAMD00036276) | human gut metagenome | host: Homo sapiens | study: EMG produced TPA metagenomics assembly of... | reverse complement strand
AATGCATCCTGCAAAGTTGCTGTATCCTTTTCTTCCAGAGCATAGACCTCTGCCAGATGGGTGAGGATCTCTTCTCTCTGGTGTTCCTGCATCTGCCACAGATACGGGCTTCTGCCCCCGGCTACCATATGGGTATCCGAAATATCAAACACATAACGAAGTTGGTATTCTGCCAGGTTTCATCAAACAGGGCAATTCCTCTTGCACCACGATTTACCCAGCGTAACATCTTTTCATTCCATAGTTCCAGTGATGCACATGCTGTTGCGTCTGGACGCTGTGCATGGATCAGAAGCTGGTCTGAAAAGAATAACGATATAACCTTGATGCTGTGTCCATATAATCCATCCAATCCCCTGGCGAACTGCTCACTGATACGGCATGTTCCTGTACCAAGTTTCGGATGTCCTGTAGTTTAGACATTTAACTTCCCTCCTGTCAATAAAAAAACAGCCCACTCTTTTTAGAATTGGCTGCATAAAATGTACTTTACTTTTCGGAGAGAAAATGCTATATTCTAATTGAAAAGAGTAACCGCCCACAAGGTGGATGCTCCTGGATTAGGTTTTAATTTATTTTGCTCTCAAAGAGAGCTGCCTATCCTGTTGGCAGACAGGGTAGGCTATTTTTTTCGCTTGTTGTCCCTATTATCCAAATAGGCAAGCAAAGCAATCAGAAACGTACCGCCTAAGAACAATAAGCTCAAGACTTCGTATGTATCCATTCGCTCCACCTCCCTTCTTCTGTATCCCTTAACGAGATCCGAAAATCCAGGAGGTTTTACCAACCCTGTACACGGTTACTCCAGTAATATTCTAACAGGTAACTCTCCGCAAAGCAATTCCTTTTTACTTCATACGGTTTATATTCTTTTTTTGTTTATTCTCTGGCCAATGCAGTTTCCATTCCAGATATTCCTCTTCTGTAATTCTTCCATCGCCCAGTTTCTGCTTTTTCCCATCCATCCTGCAGATAAGACATTGTTTTTTTATCCCTCATTGTGATTCCAACTGTTTCACTTTCTGAATCATTTAGCAGGAACAGATGAAAAAAGCCCTCTATTTTCTTCATCCATCCAGAATAAAAGTTTCCATTAATTCGTCCATTGTCGCAATTCCAAGACTTAAAAAAATTTCGGACATCAACTTCCAATATTTCTGCTATCCGGATAAGCGTTTCCTGCTTCGGTGTACGCTGTCCACTTTCATATTGGGCGATTCTCACATCCGCACTACTTTCCCCATATCCTAATCTGCGTCCCAATTCCTTTTGAGTTATGTTGCGAAACATACGGATTTTTTCTTATTCTTGCTCCTAATTTCAATTTCTTCTCCTTTTCAAAATGGGGCTGTGCAGTAACCACAGCCCCAGAACACTATTTATATTATCATTTGCGTTTTCTCTTAACTGTCACTACAGTTCCCAGACATCCTGCTGATACTGCAAGCGCCAGCACAAAAATAGCAATATTTTGTATTATCTCCTGTTTTTGGTGAATTGGATACAGAAGTCGCATCAGAACCATGGGAAACAGGAGTGCTGACTCCCTGGTTTTCTGATGTTTCCGGAGTGTCTTTTTCCGGAGCTTTCTTATTTGTCAGATCCAGAGTATATTCAATCACAGGAGTACGGTCATTGACATATTCAAACTGAATCTTATGCTCGGTTTCATCAAGCTGATAGCCATCCAGTGTTTTTGTTTCTTTCAGGATATATGTGATTGCTTTTTTATACTGCCCATTCTTAAAAGTCGCAATCGGATAATTCTTTGATTCTGCATGGCCGGCACTGTCTGTTACCAGAGTTTCCAGAACTTTACCTTTACTGTCACAAAGGGCAAATTCTACACCTTTCATTGGCTTCTTGGTGTCTTTATCTGTTTTATTTAAGATTACCTTGCCCATTGCCTGTTCATCTTCCATTTTGGCTCCCTGAACATCTCCGGTGTCCTTAACCTCAAATGTCACTTTATTTGCCACAATATAGCCTTTCGGTGCTGTTTCCTCCAATAATGTATAAGTACCGATTGGAAGTTTCTCTACATAATGGGGCTGATCACCAGATGTCCAGCTTTCCATAACTTCCTGGTTTTCATTAAGAATATACAGTTTAGCACCTTTGACCTCGCTGCTTCCATCTGTCATATCAACTTTACTGATCAGAATTTTTGTTGTATCGTCCTGCATTTCTACTTTCTGTATATCTGCAGTATTTTCTACTACAAACGTAATGGATTCTGCAGTTGCATAGCCATCAGCAGGAATTGTCTCTGTTAATGTATATTTCTTTCCAACTTCCAGTTCCTTAATGATGTGTGGTGTGCTTCCGGATGTCCACTCATCCACAACGTTTCCCTCTGAATCGGATACTTTCAGTTTTGCACCTGGTAATTCTTCCCCGGTTGTAATATCTGATTTTGTGATTTCAAAAGTAGTTGGCTCATCTTCATAAGTGAACTCAAAGGATACTTCTGCAACCTCTTCTCCCGCATAAGCAAAATCAAATTCCTTGATTTCTTCTGTTGTCACAAATCCAGCAGGAGCCTGCACTTCTTTTACATAGTAGCTGCCATTGATTGGAAGATCTGCCGTAAATACAATCCTTCCATCCTGATCCGTAGCTTTCTGCTCGATCATGGTATCTGCTTTCAGGATTACTTCGCCTTCTGCATTTAAAATATCATTCTTTGTATAAAGTGCAAATACTCCGCCTTCCAGAACACGGTCTGTATTTTTTTCTTTCTTAACTACAGTTACTTTTGCTTTCTGGCGGTTATTCTGCCAGTCCTCATCATAAGTCACAACCGGAGTATTCTGATCACGATAAGTCAGATCAACCTCTCTGATTTCTCCATCCAGAACATATCCATCCGCCGTCTCTTTTTCCTTTACATAATATTTGCCTAAAGGAAGATCTTCTGATCTTGCATATCCAAGAGCATCTGTCGTAATTGTTGCTACCAGTTCGTCCTTTTTTATAATAATCACTGCTTTCCCCATCTGCAGCCTTGATATCCTCCGCTGCATAAATTTCAAAAGTAACATCTTTCAAAGAACCTGTAACATAGCCAAATGCTGCGTCCATGCCGCCTGCCAGCATATCTTTCCAGGTAACTTCTTTGACAAATTCACCTTTTTTATTGATGATGATTCGTCCAACCGGAACAGCATCCTTCATTTCTACTTTTGAACATCTGCAGTATCAGAAACTGTAAATTTCACTTCCTCCGCCTGCAGATAACCATATGGTGCAAACTCTTCCCGAAGTGTGTAGGTTTTTCCCACATGGAGTCTTTTTTATTACATGAGCTTTTCCTTTTACAGAAGTCCATTTTTCTACTTCTTTTCCGTCTGAATCCAAAACCGTCAGTGTTGCTCCGTCAAGTTCCACACCTGTTGTAATATCTGATTTCGTAAATTCAGTTGTTGTCGGCTCATTTCTTAAAAACGGTTTTCCAGTTTTACTGTTTTTACTTCCTGTCCCTGATATTTCGCAGTCACCTCAATCTGCTCATCTGAAGATACAAACCATCTGGTGCTGCCAGTTCTTTTATATAATAAGTTCCAATGGCAGATCCTGCTCAAAACAGTTTTCCATCTTCACCTGTTACCGCTTTTGTAAGCAGTTCGTCTGCTTTTACCAGTACCTTATCCCCTGCTTTTATATCCTCTTTTGCGTAAAGACCAAACTCTGCTCCAGAAAGCCCTTTCTCATTTTCAGCATCTTTTTTCACAACTGACACTTCTACTTTCTGGCGGTCATTTATAAACTCTGCACTCTGTGAGATCACTGGTGTATCCTGGTCTGCATAGACGAAAGAAATCTTCTGTTCTTCTTCATTTAATACAAATCCCTCCGGTGCAGTCTTTTCTACAACTTTGTATTCTCCTAGAGGCAGATTATCAAGCTCTGCTTTTCCGGATTCATCCGTTGTCAGTTCTGCAACTTTTTCACCCTTTGCATATTTCAGGATTCTTTTTCCTGTGTCATCTTTCTGGAAATCAGCTGTATAAATATCCTCTGCAGCATACACTTCATATACTGCACCGGAAAGATTCTGAACTTCATACTTAAAATATTCTTTATAGGTCGAAAGAACCTCTCCTTTTTTTCTGTACAGTGAGTTTTCCTTTCACCGGATGATTCTCATATACAACTTCAATGATTGCATCACCTGATATCGGATCAGTCTGATACAGGGTATTGGTGTCCACCTGTATTTCGACATAATTTTTTGTTAATGGTATAACCGTCCGGTGCTGTTACCTCTTCGATTCTATAATGACCGATTTTTTAAATTCTGCGGCAGGATCAGATATCCATCTGTATCTGTGAAATAAGAGATATGTGTAACGGTTGTCGGATATGTAGTTACCTGCTCTACATATTTTTCATGATCCATATCATAAATTTTTAAACTCTGTTCCCGGAATTAGAACAGATTTTTTAGTCTCATCATCCTGTTTGATAATTTTCAGTTTTGCAGAAAATTCTTTATCCAAAAGAACTCTCCATGTCTGCGGCTCTGTTGGTTTATTCTCTGTAATCCGGATAATAAAATCATCTACAGGTTTGTAATTATGGGGTGTTGTAGTTTCTCTCACCAGATATGTTCCATATGGAATTGCAATGGATTTTACATAGCCTTTTTCATTTGTAAAAATTTCCGTTGCTCCATTTTCACCGATCACAACCGGCTCTGCAGAGGAAAAATCATAATTTTCATCCTCTTTTACCACCAAAGAAGATACCAGATATGCACTAAATCCAGCTCCGGATAGTAATGCAGCATCTGTGTCTCCATTATTGGCAGCTTTAATAAGTTCAAACGGCTGTTTCTTCACCGTTTCCAGTGAGGTACACTCTTTTTCTACAACCGCTGTCAGATCACCTTCATCACTGCATACAAGATCATATTCATGCTCGTCTGCCAGATACCTACGGATGGGGTAATTTCCTTGATGTAATACTCTCCAAGATAAAGATTCTCTATCCTTGCTTTTCCTTCTTTATCGGTAGTTAGCGTACAAATCTGGCTTCCGGCTTTATAAATAACGCCTGTCTTTCCATCCGGATGGGTAATGTCGTTTCTTGCATAAAGTCCATACACCGCATTTTCCAGGGAAGCATCTCCCTGTGCCTTATTTTCTTTTGTCTCGGCATCTTTTTTTATTCAAAGAGATTGCAGCACTGACCCTGTCATTCACAAAAGTATGACTGAAAGAAATTTTTGCCTGTTCATCATTGGTATAACTGAACTGGAAAGAATAAGTATCTTTCTCATTTCTGACATAACCAGCCGGAGCCTGGACTTCTTTTACATAATAAGAAAATCCCACTGGAAGATCTGCTTTAAATGCTGCTTTTCCATCAGTACCAGTAATTGCAGTCTCAATCAGAGCATCTTTTTTTACTGCTACTTTTCCATCCACAGTTTTCATATCCTGCGCTGCAAACAGAGCAAAATGCCCTCCGGATAGTGTATTTTCAGTATCTTTGTCTTTCTTTATCACCTGCACCACTGCTTTCTGACGGTCATTTGTAAAGGTAGTCTCTGAGAAAGCCGCTTCTGCAGTTTGCCCTGCATAAGAAATGGTTACTTTTTTTGTTTCTTTTGCATTATAAAAATTTTTCCGGGGCCTGTGCTTCTGTTACATTATAGCTTCCAAGCGGAAGATTCTTTACCGTTACAGAACCGTTCTCACCTGTGATCAGATTTTTCGCTACTTCTGCGCCTTTTTTTGTAAACTGTTTTTCCACCTGCTGTTACAATATCCTCGGCAGCATATACGTTATAAACGGCTCCTTTCTGACGGCGTTTTCTCATACTGGAATAAAGTTCCATTTTCATCAGATACAGCTCCTACGAAAACCTCACCCTCTTTATAAACGGTCAGATTTCCTTTCTGCTCTTTGTCCGTTACAGTCTGTTTGGTCGTACTGCCAACTACTAATTTCACTCCATAAGAGGAAGCCTGGACAACATAACCTTCTGGTGCTGTAATTTCCTTTAAGTAAACTGTATCCTGTGTCTTAGTAAGAGTTACACGTGAAGAACCATTGCTGTCTGTTGGCGGCATTTTAGCAATCAGCTTTGTGCAGGCGTTATCACTATATACCCCATACACGGCTCCAGCTAGATTTTTTTCCAGTATCTCCATCTTTCTTTGTAATTTCAATAACTGCTTCTTCCGGCCAGTCAACTGTAATCTGCAGGTCAGAGGAATCTGTATAGTAGCCAAAACCAATGTCCTGTGAACTCTCCAATTTTAAGAGCATTGCATGGAAATCCAAAGGGAAATTAGATGTAATCGCATACTTTCCTTTCAGGCTACCCATATTGGCTGTTGTAGCTACAAGATGGAATTTCTCTCCACCCTTTACAGTGACATTTCCAGATGCCGTTTTTCCTGTGGTTTCATTAACAAGGCTTACTCCGTTCTCCAGATGAATGGTAATGGTAAATGCTTCATTTGCCTTCCAGGTAAAACTTTCTGTTTCCTTTCCCGTTGCATTAACGGAAAGTCCTGGAAGAAGTTTCATTGCTGTCGGATCAGGCATTTTAGCAAGAGCTGCTTTAATCTCTTTCAGCATATTTTTAGCGGTTGTAGAAAGCGCACCTCCAAATCCGGATTCGCCATCATATAAATAGTCAACCAGGTAATGCTGCATGGCTCTTGTCTCAGAACTGCATCCATATTTTTCCATAATGGATTTTACATTATATCCATTGAATGTATGTCCCCATCCTGGACCGCCATATCCATAGAATAAGGCTTTTTCTCAAAATATTTATCATCTCCGCCTTCATCCAGTTCAACCATATTTTTTATATGTTGTCCCACTTGGAGGTGACTGCATGGAGTGCTGCATACAATACGCATTTACTGTATAAGTCTTTCCGTCTGCTTTGTAACGAACATATTTGTAGCTGTCATTTCCACCCTGTCCCATAACTGTATCAAAACGGATGAAGCTGGCCATCTGAATAATAGTAATATTTATTTGCTTCAATATTTGTTGCATCATCCCATGGAGTATCGGTTGCAAGTAACATGATACCGTTTTCTGCCTGATCCATGGAAACACTTAGGTCAATGTCATCTGCTGGCATTTCAAAACTGAATTTATCCGATTCTTCGTGATAAGTCACCTCTGAATACAATAAATCTTCTGTATTCTCTGTCTGGTTTGCCTGTACTTTTGTTGTTCCTACTGCAATTAAGCTGCCTTGCGGCATATCTCCGGAAAATACAACGGTTTCTCCTGGCTGATACTGTCCATCTTCATGGTTCAGCTCAATATGAAATTCCTCTCCACGAACAATATTTACCTGATAATTTCCATCTGCATCTTCTGTTTTCTCTGTTCCATCTGTAAAAGAGTCGTCTGTCGCCTCTGGCATTTCTTCCGGATCTGTATCTGTAATTTCTTCAAATGTGCTGTCTGTATCCGGATTATCATCTATGGCAGGTTCTTCTGTTGAAACTTCCTCAGACGGGTTTTCCGGGATTGGTGTATCTATTGGCTCTTCCTCAACCGGAATTTCTGTCGGAGTTACTTCTTCATAGATTTCATCCTCTGACGGAATTTCTACATTTACCTCATCCTGCACAGGTTCTTCACTCTCTGCAGTGCCTATGGCTGGTTCCTCGCCTTCTGCTTCATTCTCATCTTCCTGGTTGCTTACAGATTCCTGATTCTCAGATTCAGCAACCTGCACCACCGCTTCCTTTACAATCAGCTTACGATTGATCTGATAAATTGGGTGGCCACTTACTGGCTCTACATAATAAACAGCTTTGTATGTATCTTCGTAATCTGTTGTAAGTCCTGCTTTTCCTCATTTTTGCCTCATGGAAAGTGATCTTCACCTTTTTTTCATCTGGTATTTCCAGTCCGGTAAAATCTTTCTCCACTTCAAAAATACTGCCTGTTTCCAGTTCCAGATCTTTTGCTTTTACCACCTCATCTGCATCAAGTTCATTTTTTACCTTTTCGTATAACGGTGGCTCTTCTGGCACTACATCTGCCGCATAGGACAGTATTGGAGATAGAATTGTAGATAACACTGTAAGCATTGCCAAGAATCCCGACAAAAATCTTCTCATATTTTTTTATTCTTCATTCTTTTTCCTTTCTTCCGTTCCGGGAAATCAACTGAAACTTTGGATTTCCGGTTTCTGAAACCTCCATCTTTATAGTTGCTTCATACTTCCTTTTTGTTTTCTCTGATACCAGATCTTTGAAATGCACCTGCTTCTCACTCAGCAGCTTCCTGACAGTTGCTTCATCAAGTATTTTTTCCCTGACTCTCAAAAAATCGGTTATTTTTCCATAAAGTAAAACTGCAATCACTTCCTGAACAATAATAATTTCTCTTTCCCACATAAACCTTATTGCCACATCTTGGGCATTTTCCAATTTCTTTCCGACCATCTGAAAATAGTTTCTGGTATTCTTCCACTGGCTGTCCATTATCACTTACCAATTGGTAACCATTTTTTCAATTTCGAAGAGAAATTCTTCTACATTTTTCTGGCCTCTGGAAATCAGTGTCAGATCATTTTCCCATTCTGCTGTAAGTTTTGGTGATTGTATCATTTCCGGAAGAATCCTGATCAGATTTCTTCCATCTGCTGTAGGTAATATCTGCTTCTTTTTACGCTCAATAAAGCCTTTCTCAATCAGTTTTTCAATAATCGCTGCCCTGGTAGCCGGAGTTCCAAGCCCTTTTCTCTCTGCGTCTTCTATCGTATCCGAACTTCCAGCGTGTTCCATGGCACTAAGGAGCGTATCCTCCGTATAATGTTTCGGCGGTGCTGCAAAATGTTCACTAAATTTTACAACAACACATTCAAATACCTGTCCTATTTTTATATCTGGAAAATCACTTTCCTCCTCTTCTGGCTTTTCTGCATTTTTCCCATATGATTTAAAGAACCGTTCTTCCACTTCTTTCCATCCATATTGGAGAACATTCTTTCCAGATGCAGTAAACAGTTCTCCATGACAGGAAATTTCAGTCTTAATACTCTCATATATGTATTCCTGTTCCGATGCACATAATAACTTTGATGCAATCAGCATAAGAATTTCTTTTTCTCCACCCGGAAGTGCTTTTAAATCCGTGTTTGCAATTTCTACCGTTGGTATAATTGCATGATGATCTGATACCTTTTTGCTGTTTAAAAGTCTTTTTATCTCTGGTTCCGAACCCTTCATTGATATTTTCTGGAAATACTCTATTTACCGCATCAATAACCAAAAAAACGCATTTTTCTTCCATATCATCTGTAAGATATTGGCTATCCGTCCTTGGATACGTCACCAGTTTCTTCTCATAAAGGCTTTGGGTATAGTCCAAGGTTTGCTGTGCCGTAAATCCAAGAAGAGATTTGCTTCCCTCTGTAATGTGGTCAGATCATATAATTTCGGCGGCTGTACCTTTTTCTTCTCTTTCTTTACTGAAAGAATCTGTGCAGTTTCATCCTTCATATCCTCCATCATCTGAACGGCAGCACTTTTCTCTTTTTATCCGGTTACTTACAGCATCCAATCCATCCATCAGAAGATGAACCAGATAATACTTCTCTTTCTGGAAGTTCTCGATGCTCTTTTCCCCGTTCCACCAGCATTGCAAGTGTAGGTGTCTGCACCCGACCTACAATCAACCGATGGTGATACAGCACCGTAAACAGTCTGGTGGCATTAATTCCCACCAGCCAGTCTGCTTCACTTCTCGCCACCGCAGAATAATAAAGATTATCATATTCATGTCCATCTTTCATCTGCTGAAATCCTTCCAGAATTGCTTTTTCCTCCATGGAAGAAATCCACAGTCTTTTAAAGGGAAGTTTACATTCTGCCTGGTTATATACCAGACGGAAAATCAACTCCCCTTCTCTTCCTGCATCTGTTGCACATATAATTTCTGTGACATCTGCTCTGTGAAGCAGTTCCTTTAAAACCCGAAACTGCCCTTTGGTACTTTCTTTAATCTGATATTTCCAATTCTCCGGGATCATGGGAAGTGTTTTCATATTTCCATGCTTTCCAGTCATACCGGTACTGATCTGCACTGGCCAGTTCAATCAAAATGCCCAATACACCAGGAAACCAGATACTCTTTTCCTTCCAGATAGCCATCTTTTACGTTTTGTGGCATGAAGCACCTTCGCAATGTTTCTGGCTACGCTGGGTTTTTCCGCAATTACAAGCTGCAATTTTTCTATCTCCTTTCTGCACCTGTCGCTGTAATTAAGTGAAACAAAGTTATTCCTCTGATTCTTCGTCTTCTACTTCACCTTCCATTTCATATTCTTCTAATTCTTCATCATCCTCACGAATTGTATCTTCTTCCTCCTCATCGTCGTCCTCGTCCTCTTCATAATCAAAAGAAGTATTTCTTCCTTTCATAAATTTCCAATAATAGTAAGCACCACAAACTCCTGCCAGAACCAGCAGCATTAATAAAATCGTGCCGGAATTATTGCTTTTCTTCTCAGGTTCTTCCTTTTCTTCCGGTATGATCGTAACTTCTGGTTCCGGTGTCTCTGTGATCTTCTCTGTTTCAAGTGGCAGTGCGGATTCTGCAATAGCCTGGTTCTGTGGAAGTGTGACCATGTTGGTATCCGTAAAGTTCAAAAGATCATTTTCGCCTACCTCTGTAAGAAGATAAACATTTTCATCCGTTTTATCCTTATCTACAATCAGATAAAAAACCTTATCACTTTTTGTCTTGATCGTATAAAAATTCCTTTCCCCCTTTGTCCTGAACTGTTCCTGTTGTCATGCCGGAAGCAGAACTTTCTCCCTGCACCCGTCCGGTATCTGCTTCTGTATCCGTTTCATTTCCTGTGTTTTCTGGTTCTGTTGGTGCAGTAGCAGTCTCGTTCGTTGTCTGATGTTCCGTTACGGTTGCCGTAGCACTGGTGGGCTTACTTGCAGTTCCATCGGCTGGCAAAGAAGCTGCATTCTGCTCCGTTCCGGAAACCTCTGTATTCTCTTTTACTGCATCTGGATTTTCATAATAAGGGTTTCCTACTTTATAGATCTCTGACATATTTCCTGCTTTGTCTTTTGCCTGCAGGGTAAAGTATTCATAGGAAGTATCCGCTTTTTGCAAACGGACATTTAATGTATTATTCGTCAGTTCTGTGAATTCATTTCCATTGACATACAAAGCAGCAATTCCCGATTCCGCATCAACTCCCTGCACGATCAGTATCCCATTCTTCGCAGCCGCAATAATAGTTGGTTTGGTTTTATCAAAACACTCTATGTAACGATTCTGCTCATAAGTATTTCCATTCTGATCAGTAACTCTCACATAAACACTACAATTAGAAGAGATGGATACTTCCATATTTCCGGTTATGTCTGACCATCCTCCATTTTCTGAAAGTCTTGCTTCTACTTTTGCAATAGAAAAAGTTCCTGTATTCTTTGTATCTTCCACTTGAATTTTTACGGTTGCCGTATCTGTCTGCCAGCCTTCGGGTTCTGTAAAGGTAATCCCTACTTCCGGTGTTTCCGTCACATCATTTCCTGCATCTTCCTGTGCCTGTTCCACCGGATCTGCAAGAATTTCAGCTTCTGATCCATCTGAAAAATCAACATCTTCCGGGCTGCTTTCTTCTGATGATTCCACTTCTACATTATCTGCCCATACAATCAGACTTCCGGGCGAACTATAAAAAGAAAGCTCCTGCCGGAAGTCCTGCTAACGTAGCTGCGGTTAAAAAATACAGCTGCTCTTTTATGAAATTTCTTCATTTTCTGTCTGCTCCTTTTCTCTGGTTTCCAATATCTTTTTTTGTTCCTCCTTGCTGATATCAATCATCAACTGAAGTTCCTCTGCGGAAACTCCATTGCTTCGGATAATTTTCAGATACTCCATATCCTCTGCCTGTTTCTTCTGTTCTTCCAAATCCCTTGCTTTTTTCTGTAGCTTTTCAATCTTAACGTAGGTTCTTGCAAGTTCTTCTTTTATTCGTTCAATGTTCAAATACGCCCCTCCTTATGGCCTGCCAAAAGCATAAAAATGAGACTGCCAGTATGCAGAATTAATGGACGTATACTGAATTGGATTTCCACAATGGATCATCTGTCCATCTCCGGCATAAATTCCTACGTGGGTAACCGGCTCTCCCGCATCATACGTCCCAGTGAAAAAGATAATATCTCCTGGCCTTGCTTCTTCTGGTGATACAAGCATACAAATGTCATAAATTCCCTGTGCAGTAAGTCTTCCCATATTGCAGACCCCCGAATTGGTAAACACATAGCTTACAAAACCAGAACAGTCAAAAGAAGTCTCCGGGCTGGAACCGCCCCATACATACGGCATACCAAGATATTTGTCTGCTTCCGCAAATAATCTCCGCACAGTCTCATCATCATAACTGCCGCCTCCACCATACAGCCCGCTATCTCCGGTACTGATATAAAAAACAGGATTATAATATTCCCCATCTTTGACCAGTTCCAAATATAACTGGCTTCCGGTTGCACTTCCTGTACTTCCCGTTGTACCAATTTACAGTATCTGTTGTTACTTCCTGACCATTTGCTACCGAAATGCTCTGCAGATAAGCGTATTTAATCTGCACACCTTTTTTTTATCCTGCGTAACTACATAATTTCCAAAAGTTCCGCTATATCCTGCATCTACAACAAAAACCATTCATCGCTGACTTCACTTCTGTTCCCTGTCGTACATTAACCGTCACACCTCTGTGAAGTTGTGTCTGCCCGGTTCCATTGTTTACAGAATACCCATAATAGGTACTGATATAGGCATACCAGTTTTAACTCAACCGGAGTTTTATATGTCTGCAAATTTCCTCTGTTGGAATAGACCTCTTCATAAATTTCCTGCTCATCCTCTTCCATTCTGGACAGAATAACACTTCTAAGCGGTTTTGCCTGAACAGAAACATTCAGTACATCTGCAGTTACTGTACGGGTAACTTCCACAGAGTTCTGATTGCCCTCTGCCAGAAAACATTCCCAGGTCTGATGACCATGTGCCTCAGCTACTGCGTGATTATCATAATAAACATCAAACTGACACCATATTGGGCAAAGTTTCCAGTATCTTCTACGGTGTACTCAATCCCATTCATCACTACTTTCGTCCCTATTGGAAGAAATGGGTTTGCAGCATCAACCGCAAGCGTATGATTAGCCTGTGGCATTGCCCCTGAAGCAGTTGGTCCTCCACTCCACACGCCACAGCAGATAGGACAGTTACAGTATCCACTGGTCACAACATTTCCCAATGACTGCCCTACCTGTATTGTAGATGTTTCCTGCCGGGTTTCACTTTTTTCCTCTACGGTGATTCCGTACTGTAAAGAAAAAAATTGTTTCCAGTTCTCCTTTTATCTCATCAAACTTAAAATCCCCATACCTGGCAGTCAGATAACTGATCAATGTATGGGGATCATGGCCGATTTCACCAATGTTATATCTGTATTCATCTTTTCCTGGATACCGGGCTTCCATCTGGTTTATTTTCTGTTGAAGACTGGCTTCCAACTGCGTATAATACAACTCTGCTTTTTCAATTTCGTCCGGATCCGCAATGTAACTGGAAGCGATTACCGTAGAAATTCCATTAGAAAACATAGCCGAACAGGAAGCAAATCCTGTCATTACGGAAAGAAGCAAAATCAATAACAACCCCATTGAGATCAGAGTAGTTACATTTCTTACAAATACTTCCTGTGCCTTTCTTGCAATTTTAGTAGCAAGATTTACTGACCGGATTGAGGTGTCTTTTGTTTCTTTTGCAATCTTCCCAGCCCGGTATGCCATCTGATACTCTCGCTTAATCCTCTGCTTCTGTATTAATTTTCTAATCAGCTTTTTCTGCATCTCTGGATGTTCTTCCAGATATTTCTGATATTGATACCTGGATGCACTCTTCCAGGCTCTTTGCTCTAAACGGTTTTCTTTATGTATCTGACTGCGGTTCTCCGGATATTTCTACTGCTATGTTCCTGTAATATCCACTCACCTGAACGCACCAGCTTATGTGCTGCATCTACAGCACTGTTTTCCTCTTCGTCTTCGCCTGCTTTCTGATATACTGCATTTTTTAATGCTTTCTTTGGAACAGAAGACAAGGTTTTCTTTTTACCATCCGTTTTCCTGTTTTTTTGTCGAAATATAATGGTACTTTACCTCTGCTTTTCTGTTCCTATTTGCTTTTCTTTGGTATAAACAGAATCTTTCGGAATTTTTGTTCTGCCTCTCAGCTTCCTGTTTTTCTTGCAGCCTTATCCACTTCCTGATA
>ENA-OQAR01000316-OQAR01000316.1-human-gut-metagenome-genome-assembly--contig:-NODE-316-length-14331-cov-2.237187_pt1 | contig 14331 bp, 15 predicted proteins | sample MGYA00242738_ERZ504533 | MGnify/ENA primary metagenome ERZ504533 (study PRJEB26092, sample SAMD00036276) | human gut metagenome | host: Homo sapiens | study: EMG produced TPA metagenomics assembly of... | reverse complement strand
CTTGCTTTTTGTTCCAGCCTCATTTCTTCGAAAAGTTGCCGATAGACTTTGATTGCTTTTGTTCTGTCTTTGCTCATCGGGAGCGAGAATAGGTGTATATCTCCTTTGATGCCTAGCTTATGTAACAGGGGTGGCGGCACGTGACAAGATTTTTGTCTGGCTCCCGAACGTTGATGGACAATATATTTATGTCTGCTTGCTGTAAAGCATGCAATGATTTCAATGTAATCAGTTCGGCATCACCGGGTCCTAAAGAAACAAAATAGATCGGACGACTCATCTTTTGTAGGTATTTACAGTTTTTAAGCACGCAAAAGTGCTGAAAAAATTCCGTATAAAGCAAGAGAATTGATTACCTTTGTTGGCTGAAAAACAGAAAAGAACATGAAAAACTAATATGGGCTTCGGGCCTTTTGTTATTATTGACTGTTACAGCCTGCCAAAATAAGCACAAACAGGCTCCGGGAATCTGGAACATAAGACATTGACAGATTCTTCTATTGTGAAGATTATTCCGGAATATGCCCAAGGGTTTAAAATAACCTATACGGATCAGGCTTGTCTGCTTGACATTCAGGACCCTCAGAATAAAGAAAGTCAGTCTTTTCATTATGCTTTGGTGCCAAGAGGTGTGGAAGCGGAAAACATACCTGCGGATTATACGGTTATTGAAACTCCCATACGAAGCGTTATCTGCATGACTTCCCTGCAACTTTCCAATTTTATCAAGTTGGAAGAGCTGGATGCAGTGGTGGGTATCACCAGTACACGTCATTTGTTTAACAAGAAAATAAATGATCGTTTGAAAGATGGAAGCATTCATAAGATAGGTATTGAAGGGAATTTCGATAATGAGGTGATTATGAGTGTAAACCCGGATTTGATTTTGATCTCTCCTTTTAAACGAGGGGGATACGATGCTTTGAAAGAGGTAGGCATTCCTTTGATGCCACATTTGGGATATAAGGAAATGACTCCTTTGGGACAGGCTGAATGGATAAAGTTTGTGGGCTTGTTATTGGGAAAAGAAGATAAAGCTAATGAGCAGTTTGCCGCTATTAAGAAAAGATATAACGAGCTGAAGGAACTGACCGGTCGGGTGACAAAACGCCCGGTGGTATTCAGTGGAGAATTGCGGGGCGGCAATTGGTATGCTGTAGGAGGGAGGAGTTTTCTCGCACAATTGTTTAAAGATGCCGGTGCCGATTATTTTTTTGAAAGACGATGAACAGTCTGGAGGAGTCACCCTCGATTTTGAAACAGTTTACAGCCAAGCGGCAGGTGCCGATTATTGGCGTATTGTGAATAGCTATCAAGGAGAATTTTCTTATAACACGTTGAAAGAGGAAGATGCCCGTTATGTTGATTTCAAAGCATACAAAGAGAAAGGGGTGATTTATTGTAACATGCGTGAAAAACCTTTTTATGAGAGTATGCCTACAGAACCGGAAGTTGTTCTGGCAGATTTGATTCAAATCTTTCATCCGCAGCTTTTGTCCGGTCACCAACCGGGATATTATGAATTGCTTAAATAGGAAAATAGTATATGAAACGACCTGTTGCATTTTATATGCTGCTAATTATGGCTTCTATTTTTCTGTTTTTCTTCCTGAATCTGGTATTAGGTTCTGTTTCCATACCGCTTCGTGCTGTGTGGAATATCCTTTGGGGAACAGGGAATGAGTCTGTTATCTGGCAAAATATTATTTGGAAATCACGGGTACCACAGGCGCTTACCGCATTGGTGGCGGGGGCGGGGCTCTCTGTCAGCGGTTTACAGATGCAGACTGTTTTTCGCAATCCTTTGGCCGGTCCGTCGGTACTGGGCATCAGTTCGGGAGCCAGTATGGGAGTTGCTTTTGTGGTGCTTCTTTCGGGGTAGTTTTGGGGTGGCGTTGCTTTGAGCAAGCTAGGCTTTATGGGGGGAAATAGCCCTTACCATAGCAGCTATTGCAGGTTCACTTTCCATTATGGCACTTATTGTTTTCGTTTCCCAAAAAGTAAGGGGCAATGTTACTTTGCTGATTATCGGTGTGATGATTGGTTACATAGCCAATGCGGTGATAGGTGTGCTGAAATTTTTTTCAGTGTGGAGGAGGATATTCGTGCATATGTCATTTGGGGGTTGGGAAGTTTTGCCCGTGTATCGGGAGATCAGATGACTTTATTTATATGTATCATGGTGGTATTGTTGCCACTTTCCTTCCTGCTTGTCAAAACATTGAATCTTTTGCTGCTGGGAGATGCATACGCACGGAATCTCGGATTGAATATAAAACGTGCCCGTCTGCTTGTCATTACTTGTTCGGGAGTATTGGTAGCTATTGTTACCGCATATTGCGGTCCGATTATTTTTCTGGGGCTGGCCGTTCCGCATCTTTGCAGGGGAATGTTCCGCACATCCGATCATCGTATTCTGATGCCTGCTTCTTTACTGGCAGGTGCGTCATTGGCATTGGTATGTAATCTGATTGCCCGTATGCCCGGTTTCAAGGTGCATTGCCGGTAAATTCGGTGACGGCTTTGGTAGGTGCTCCGGTAGTGATGTCGGTTTTTATTCAATAAACGTCGCAATGAAATGAATGAGTAATGATGAATCAAGAAACTATACATATTCGGAAACTGACTACCGGTTATCCCGGTAAGGGGGGAACCAAGATTGTAGCGAAGGACATTGATGCTACTATCCGCAGTGGGGAACTGACTTGTCTTTTGGGGGCGAATGGAGTAGGGAAATCTACTTTATTGCGTACTTTGTCTGCCTTTCAGCCGCCTGTAGGAGGAGAGATAGAAATAATGGGAAAGAAACTGACGGATTACACCGATAAACAGTTGGCGACAGTTATCGGAGTGGTATTGACCGAAAAATGCAGTCTGCGGAACATGACCGTGGAAGAACTGGTGGGTATGGGGCGCAGTCCTTATACCGGTTTCTGGGGAAATTTAAGCAAGGAGGACAAGAATACAGTAAACGATGCCATTGCGCTGGTAAGGATTGAGGATTTGAAATACCGGATGGTACATACTTTGAGTGACGGTGAGCGTCAGAAAGTAATGATAGCAAAGGCGTTGGCACAGGAAACCCCGGTGATTTTTCTGGATGAGCCGACTGCTTTTCTTGATTTCCCCAGTAAAGTGGAGATTATGCAACTGCTTCATCATTTGTCACGTTCTACCAACAAGACGATTTTTCTTTCCACCCATGATTTAGAGTTAGCTTTGCAGATTGCTGATAAGATTTGGCTGATGGATAAAGCCAATGGAGTGACTATAGGAACTCCTGAAGATCTTTCCATAGACGGATGCCTGAGTAATTTTTTCTCCCGTAAGGGAATTGTTTTTTGATATGGAAACCGGACTGTTCCGCATTGACAATGAGTTTGAAAAAGAAGTCCGTCTGGTGGGACATGGGAATAAGTATGCGATGGTACGGAAAGCCTTGCAGCGGAATGGTATTCTGGCAAGCCGGCGTGTTGAGTCCGATTTTTATATTGAAACGGGAGATATGACTACCAATGGATATATTATCCACCCGGTAGCCGGGAGGACGATAAAGGTAGATACCATAGAGGAATTGTTAGAACAAGTCACTGCTATATTAGCTTCCGTTTAGCAGCGTTTAAATAATCAGTTATTGTATCCTGAAAGGAATATTCCCTTCTTCATCAATCAAGAGGATTGTTAATTTTCCTTCGGGCAACAAGGGGACGCAATGTGCAAAACAATGTTCCAACAAACACGGAAAGAACTTTCCGCAGTCTTCTTCAGACAGCAATGTCCATAATTCACGGGCTAATGTCAACCTTTCTATCATGCTTTCAACATCCGGAGAGCATCCGGCTTCCATTGCCACTTGTTTTAGGAATTCTTTATTCATCACTACTTTCTTACTATGTGTGTCCAGATTTCCTTCGGCCAGTTTCACCGCTTTGCCTATCATAATGCCTAAAGTAACCAATGGAACCTTAAGCTTGGCAGCTATCTTGAGTGTCTCCCCGATAAAATTTCCATAATGTACAAAAGCCTGAGCAGGTAACCCCGGATACTCCTTCTTCACAAAACGTTCGCTTTTTGCTCCCGAATTAATGATGAGTCTGGATGAGCCCACAGCCACACAAACCTCCACTTCCCTGCGGATAGCCTCGACAAAAGCTTCTGAAGAAAAAGGACGGACAATGCCCGAAGTTCCAATTATGGAAATGCCATCCACAATTCCTAGTTTAGGATTGAAAGTACGTTGTGCCAACTCTTTTCCTCCGGGAACGGAAATGGTAATATCCAGCCCTTTATCATAAAGCGCCGATAATTCTTTCATTATCATTGTCGGGGGATGCGATTGATGGCGGGTTCCCCGATTTCCAATCCCAGCCCCGGAAGGGTGACTCGTCCCACTCCTTCACCTTGCAGGAAACGGATGTCCGGGTGATTGCTAAAACTTACCGTTACCACAATGGATGCGCCGTGAGTGACATCCGGATCATCTCCCGCATCTTTAACAACGGTGCAGGTGGCACTGTTCTTTTCTATTTCTGTATGGGATACCGGTAAGGTCATTTCCTCGTCATCGGGAAGGCGGAAGGATATCATTTTCTGTTCTTCCCCTAAAATCAGAGCCGTCAATGCTGCTTTTGCAGCTGCAGTAGCGCAGGCCCCTGTGGTATAGCCGCTTCTCAACGGGTAAAAAGCAGGGATGTTCTTTTCTATCTGTTTTCTCAATCCATATTCACCGGTAACGATCATGAAATGCCGGGGAAGGGAAGGGCGTTTTATAGCAAAGACCGGGATTTTTGCAGCCTGTGCCGCTTTCACTTTCTCCGAAAATCCTCCGGATTCTCCGCTTTCCTTGGTCAGAATGGCTTGTGGATGTAGTGTCTCTAATAAAAGAGCTTCGGATTCTCCGGCATGATAGAATACCAGATTTTCTTTCGGGAAGCCTTGTTCTTGGGCTAATGTGATGGAAGTTTCCCGTTCCAGTACGCGGAACCAACAGGTATGTTTCTCCCAATAAGGGCGTAACTTCCCGATGGTCTGTACTCCGGTCAGTGCCAGCAGACGATCGGTTCCTGCTTTCTCTAACCGGTAAATGGCATCTGCATAGTCTTCACACCAGATGATGTTTTCGGTGCGTGGAGGATACTTCCTTTCAAAACGTATGACAGGAAGATGTAGCGTCCGGCTTGTTTCATCCACAGTCCGGTGGAGTTGGGAGGCAAACGGGTGGGCAGCATCCACCAACAAACGGATGTTGTTTTGGCGGCAGAAACTTTCCATTTTCTCCGTGTCCATTCCTCCGGTGATACGGATGCCGTGCTTGCATTGTATCTCCTGCCATTCTCCTTTGGTAGAGTAGAAGTAGGGCTTTCCGGCTTCATCGGCAACTTTCACGGCGGTGCGTCCTTCGGTAGTTCCTCCTAAAATCAGTATCATAGGCTGGATGTGAATGATTCTTTTTTTACTTCTGAACAAGTGTTTGAACTCGTGCGCATAGAGTCGGGACAGACCTTTCCGGTTGTCTATCGCTTCGCCTACTACCAATAAGGTAGTCAGCGTCAGGTTATTGTCACGTACTATCTTAGCCAAATCCTTCAACTCTCCGCGATAAATCTTTTCTTCTTTCCAAGTCAGCTTATAACAGGCGGCAACCGGAGTTTCGGGAGGGTATGCCTGCATCAGCTCTTCCTGTACCTGTTCCACAATGCCCGCACTTAAATAAATGCACATTGTACTTTGCGATTGCGCCAATTTATGTAATTGTTCTTTTTCGGGCATCGGAGTACGGCCTTCCCCACGGGTGAGGATTATACTTTGTACTTTTTCGGGGATGGTAAACTGTGACCTCAATGCTGCCGCAGCCGCTTGGAACGAGGAGATCCCCGGAGTGATATGATAACTCATCTTGTAGCGGTCGAAGAAAGCCATTTGTTCCTGGATGGCTCCATAAATGCAAGGGTCTCCCGTGTGCAAGCGTACAATAAACAATCCTTTATCATAAAACTCTTTCATCAAGGCGAACTGTTCCTCCAAATCCATACCGGCGGAACTGCGTACGGTCGCTCCTTCTTTAGCATAAAAGGTCAGTTCGCGGGGAACAAGACTTCCGGCATACAGAACAAGATCCGCTTTCTCCAACATTCGTTTTCCGCGTACCGAAATCAGTTCGGGATCACCGGGACCTGCACCCACTATCTCTATATGTCCGCCACGCATGGCTGTCGCACTGACGGCTATGGCAAAAGTGAAGTGATTTCCTTCTGTCAGCATGCCCTTTTGCTTTTCCAATACAAGTGTTCCTTCACCGCTGCTTTTCAAGGCTGTGCTTTCGGCCACTCCATAGACGCCTGTCACTTCGAATGCCTTTTCAGACGGATGGGGAACTGTGATATCTTTCAGTTCTTCCGCAGGATAAATATGGGTTTCCGTATCGGCCCATCGCCGGTGGAGGATTTCCAGCAGAGGCTCGTCTTTTTTCAGTTCGATGGTATTGAGGGAGGCGAGAGAGAACGGACACAAACCATGTCTGTGCATCACGGCTTCTATGTATTCCGCAATGCCCGAAGGATCGCATTGTTTCCGGCAACCTATTCCCAAGTGGAGGACGGCGGGATGGAAACAGAGCATGGGAATCTCCGCACTATATATATAAGGTGTAACAGCAATAATCAACTTGAATTCCGATTGGGGTATGTCTTCGAAATGATAGAACACTTTTACGTGTGCGGGAAGTGTGCGTTCCAGATACTCCGTACCTTTATCCTTTATATCGAGCAGCAGCACCGTTGGTTCCCGGTTGACAAAAAGTGTGACCAGTCTGTTCATTTTTGCATGAGGAACAGTTATTTTCCAGCCATATTTTCCAGCCAGCGTGTCCAGCGCCCATAACCCGGCATTGTCACTTTGGGTGGTAATCACAGCTTCTCCTCCTGTAATGGCGGCAATATGGCGGGTCAGTTCATTGGCTCCCCCCACATGCCCGGAAAGTACTGAAATGACAAAGCGCCCCGTACTGTCCACACAGACCACTGCCGGATCTTATATTTGTTTTTTATGCATCCTGCAATGCTGCGTACACAGATTCCCATGGCACCGATAAAGATGATGCTGTCGAAGTCATTGAAATGCTCCTCTATGAACCGATGGCAGGATGTGATGGAAATACAGCCTTCGCATTCGTTTTTGGTATAAATAAGGGTATCCGGCAACTCTCTTTGTAGTGTTTTTGCCAACGGCAGGCTGGCTTCTGATATCAGTATGATTGCTTTCATTTGTTATCTGTTTTAAATCATTTATTCCGCTCTCATTATCTCTATCGGATTAAAGGCATCCACAGCAATACGGGTACACTGTGTTACCTTCTTGTTGATTTGTGTTATACCTTTTGTGAACAGGGCCTTGCTCTCTTCCGAAACCGAATTGAATACAATGACTCCGTCAGGCAACAGCACTTCTTTGATTTTTGTAGAATCTCTATCATTTTTCCTCCATGACCACCTATAAATACGGCATCGGGGGCGGGAAGCCCGCCGAGTTCCGTTTCCAGAAAATCACCCATGACGGTTGTAATGCCGGGCGTGCCGAATTTACGACTGTTGCGTTCCATTAGCTCTTTACCTTCCGGACGCTGTTCGAATGCTGTCACTTTCAGTTCCGGAAATTGGAGCTTGGCTTCTATGGAAACAGAGCCGGTGCAGAAACCGATGTCCCAGAATGATTTCTTTTCCCTTAATGTCAGCATACTGAGAGTAAGCAAGCGGACAGGCATTTTGGTAATCATTCTGTTGCGTCCGTTCAACAGATGAAATTCACTTTCGGGAATTCCGAACGGACGGGGATGCACTTTGTTTCTTTGCAGTATCAGGCAATTGGGAAAGCGGAAAGCAGATTGGGAGGCTTCCTCTAAAGAGAATGTACGTACAGATTCTTCCTCGCCATTGCCTAATGCTTCCCCCACGGTCATGCGGTAGTTGTCATATCCATACTCCAGCATCCGGGCGGCAATGGTGGCAGGTGTCTTTTCCCGGTCGGTCAACACGCCTATCAGTTTATCTCCTCTGATTAAAGCAGAGTCGAATGCATCCCAAGGACGTCCGGTCAGCGACAAGGTCTGCATCTCCTGATAGGGGAGCAATATACGGTGTGCCAGCATTTGCAGCGAGTTGAAGGTGGGGAATAAGATAATCTTTGCCGACGGGAGTTTTCTCATGACGGTATTGGCGAAGCCGAAAAACAACGGGTCGCCCGAAGCGAAAACGATTATTTCGGGATGTTCCTCGTAACGGCAGAATACCGCATCCAGCGGGACGGTGATGTCTATCCATACGGCATCTTCCGGCAAATAAGCGTGTACCAATTCATGATGACGTTTTCCTCCCGAGAAGACTTTCCCTTGAGAAACCAAGTTCCGGATTTCAGGAGAAAGAAATTGATTCCGGTTATCGCTTATACCTATTATATAGAATGTTTGCATGGACTTATACATCTCTTCCCGGTTTCAGTTGTTCCGCATCATCAAAAGTAAGGATGGCATTTACCAGAGTCGCTGCCAGATTGCTTCCCCCTTTGCGTCCTTCTACTATCAGTTTGGGGATATGGCTGAAAGGTTTCACCATGTGTTTGCTTTCGCAAACGTGCACAAAGCCCACCGGAGCAGCGATGATGCCGCATGGATGCGCTTTTTCTTTCCGTATCAGGTCACACAGTTCCATCAATGCTGTAGGGGCATTACCGAATACATATAAAGCTTCCGGATGTTCCTCTGCTGCCATACGTATACCGGCCTGTGTACGGGTGATTCCTTTTTTCTTTTGCCAATGCTGCCGCGCGTTCGTCACCCAGATAGCATTTCACCCCCGATGCCCATCCGTTCCAAAGCACCTTTACGGATGCCCGCGGCAGCCATCGTCACATCCGTAATAAATTGTACGTACTTTTCCTTCATTCAATATTTTTATACAGACATTCTACGGCAAGAGGATCTATATGCAATATGTTTTCCATCTCGAAATCGGCTGTGGTATGGATGGCATGCAGTAATGCCCATTTGTGATCCGAAGGAATATTTTTTATTTTTCAATTCTTTCTCAATAGTACGGAAACTGTTTATCATAATCTCCTGACCGATTCCTGTCGCATCGGTGGTCTTTTTCCCGGTAATAACCACGCGGAGTGATTAATTTCCCTTCCCGATAATAAGACTGGGAGTTGCCAATCAATACCACTGTAAACATATCCACCTGTTCGGGATCGAATTCTTGCAAAGTGGTGATTGTCACGGTTTCTTCCTTACGTCCGGCCTGACGCACAAAGCCTACCGGGGTTTCGGGGGCACGCTCTTTCAGAAAAATTTCTTTTAATCTGTAGAGTTGCCAATACCGCCCTTCGCTTTTGGGATTATAGACCGCCGTTACAAAATCTGCCGTTGCGGCTGCATGGATGCGTTTTTCAATCCGGTCCCATGGTGTCATGAGGTCGGAGAGGGAAATCACACAGAAATCGTGACCGATGGGTGCTCCCAACAGGGAAGCCGCTTTCTGAAAAGCACTGATACCCGGCAATACTTCTATTTCCACCCGGCTGCCACGCTCGCATTTCATTTCGTAAACCAGCGGAGCCATGCCATAAATTCCGGCATCTCCCGAGCTGATAACGCATACAGTCTTTCCTTGTTCCGCCAGCTCGAAAGCCTGTTCGGCACGTGCTTTTTCACGTTTCATTCCGGTGTCTATACATTCGGTGCCCGGTTCCAGATAGGGTTCGATAAACTGGAAATAGTATTTATAGCCGATTACTACATCGCTGTTCTTGACTGCTTGTATTACAGCGGGGGTTATATCTTCGGGTGAGCCGGGACCAATGCCGGCTACGATTAATTGGGCCTTTTTCATTTTTATTATATAATTATTCCTTTCCGGAATCTGATTTAAAAGTTTCCTTCAGTGCTTTCAGCCAATATAATCCTCTGAATGACAATGCGCTGTCCTGACAGTAGTTCCTTCATCTTGCTTTCAGGCTTTTACATAGACGGACTGAAAGTGGTGGCTGGCATGAGGAGCCAAACTTAACCGTACAAAGTTACTTATTTGAGCGGGAGAAACAAGTCTTTTTCTTTCTATAAATTATGGAAATCTTTTTTTTTATCAGGCTTAATAATGAATAAGGCATCATTCAGAATGTGCCGTAGTCGGGAAGTCGGCAAAGCAGAGGATATTGCCGGTGAGAATTAAAAAAGGAACTAAGAATTATAGCGATTTGCTGATAGATAAGTTTGAAGAAAAAATGTTGGCGGAATCATTGGGGGGCACTATGGGGATGGTTAAGCCTTTTTATTCCTGCACTTAACCCTTTTTAAACCTATGATTTCTATCTCCATAGCCTTTGGAGTTAACTCAAAGCTATGGATTTAACTCCGCAAGCTTGGGAGATAGAATCATTTGTTCAAAAAGGCTTAGTCACAAGGATGTGAGAGCTTAGGAATCGGCTTGCCGGAGTTTGTTCTGTATGGAAGAAGCTGCCTCCGCTGTTTGTATCATATCGGATTCCGTTATTTTAAGGCCTTGCCATCCGAGAAAGCATTACCCACTTTTTCTCCTACTTTCAGATAATCATTATTGAACGGGTCGAAGATGACGGGAATAACTTTGGAGGCATCCACTTTTCCATTCTGATCCAGTACACGTTCATCTACACTTACATTGACTATTTCGCCGCGCAGGATACAGGTTTCGGGATTGTAATCCTTCAGTTTGCATTCCACAGCTACGGATAATTCATCAATCAGCGGGGCATCCACAAATTCCGACCGGGTGGCATGGAATCCCGCACGGGCGAATTTGTCCGGAACCTTGTTGCCCGAAACAATGCCTACATAATCGCAAGCGATGATTTGCCCGGCTTCTGCCATGCTCACTGTGAATGCTTTGCGTTTCAGGATGTTGGCCGTTGTCTTGTGACCTTCGCTGATACAAATACTGATTTCATTCATTTCACTGATACCGCCCCAAGCCGCATTCATGGCATTGGGAAGACCGTTTTCATCGTATGCGGCGATGATAAATACCGGTTGCGGATAGGTAAAAGGTTTTGCTCCTAAATTCTTTCTCATACTATTTATTTTTTAGTCCATTGTTTAATCTCTTCTTTGGTAGCACCGTTCATCAGCCTGCCTTTCTGCCAGTTCAGGCTGGGGTAGGCTTTCTTTAATTCTTGTTCGGCGTTAGAAATGCGGCTTCCACCCGAGGTAGCGAATGGAATGAGGATCTTGCCTGTGAAATCACCTTTTTCTATAAAACTGTTGATGATTCTTGGAGCCAGGTTCCACCAAATGGGGAAACCGATATAGATGATATCATAGGCTGCCAAGTTTTGGGGCTGGGAACGCAATGCGGGACGTGACGAGGCATCTGCCATTTCCACACTGCTGCGCGAGGATTTGTCGTGCCAGTCCAGGTCGGCGGAGGTATATTTCTTTGCAGGTTGTATTTCGTAGAGGGCTCCGCCTGTCACCTCCGCTATCTGTTTGGCGGCTTTCTCTGTTGTACCTGTTGCCGAGAAGTAAGCTACTAATGTTCTGTTGCTCTGTTTCTGTGCGTTTACGGTAATACACAGTATCATGATTACCGTCATAAATAATCCGATGTCTTTTCATAGATTTATGTTATTTGGTTCAAATATACGTTTTAATATTTTTATGATGTTGCAAATTTAGGTATATTTGCTTGGGCTCTTTGTAGATAAATTACGGGTATCCTGACCTTAATTACAGATTCTGCCATATATATGGAGTGGGTAGCCCGGCAGGAACATTCCGGCTCTTCTTTTTATTCCCGGATGGGATAAGATTCGGTAACTAAGGTAAGATAATCCGTAATTGGGGTTATAACCTTGTCCGGATAACTTCTTATTTTTGTGACCGGAATATTTCAAATAACTGAAAAAGCTGTATTTTAGCAGACATTAAACAAGTTAGAATGATGGATAAGATATTAAATTTAGACAGTGTGGACCAATATAACAGTCTATACGGACTTGAAACACTGAATCCGTTGGTCAGTGTCATTGATTTGAACAAGGCTACCCGGCAGATGGACTATGTGCACTGGAACTATGGTGTTTATGCACTTTATCTGAAATTGGAGAAAGCTTGTGATATCAAATACGGGCGTCGGAGTTATGACTATCAGGAGGGAACCGTGGTATGTTTTGCTCCGGGACAAACAACGGAAACCACATTGACCACCGACCGTGTGCAGTTGAATGTGCTTGGCATTCTTCTTCATCCGGATTTGTTACGGGGGACCACGCTTGGAAAAACAATAAAGAAATATACCTTCTTTTCGTATGAAGTGAGCGAGGCGCTGCACCTTTCGGAAGATGAGCGCAATATTATGACAGATTGCCTGAAGATTATCCGTATGGAACTGGAACGGGGAGTGGACAAGCATAGTAAGACCTTGCTGGTAAACTATATAGAACTGCTTCTTAATTACTGTATGCGTTTTTATGAACGTCAGTTCGCCACCCGCAGTCATTCGAACCGTGATGTGTTGACACGCTTTGAAGGGTTGCTTGACGATTATTTTGAGGGCGAACTTGCCGAGCGTGACGGATTGCCTACCGTGAAATACTTTGCTGACAAACTGTGCCTTTCATCCAACTACTTCGGGGATATGTTCAAGAAGGAAACCGGCAAGACCCCACAGGAATATATTCAGGAAAAAGTGATAGAACTGGCGAAAGAACGGATGTCCGACAGGAGAGAAACCGTCAGCAGGGTAGCTTATTCACTGGGATTTCAATATCCGCAGCATTTCTGCCGGTTGTTCAAGAAGCGTGTGGGCTGTACACCGAATGAATATCGTACACAAAACCTTCCTTTATAGTATCCTGTTTTAACAAGCAATGAAAGAGACTATGTTGGACTTGAGGACTGTATATGAATGTAATCGCTGTCTGGGTTGCAAGACATTGCATCCGCAGGTGAGCATCATCAATCTGGAGAATCCTTCATTGGAAGAGGATGCGGTGAAATTTTGAATTCTATGCTGTCTTGCTGATTGAGGATTGTCCGGGCGGTTGTTGCTGCTGCGGACGGAAATACTATGATTACTCCAATGCTACCATGGTGTTTCTCACTCCCGGCGAGATCTTTCGTATGAGTAAGGAGAATACGTTGCCGGATAAAGGATTATCTTTTGGCATTTCATCCTGACCTGTTGTTCCGCACCTCACTGAAGAATCATATTAAAAATTATACCTTTTTCCATTATCGCAAGGAAGAAGCGCTGCATCTTTCGCGGCGTGAGACAGAGAAAGTGACGTGTTGCCTCTCGAATATAGAGGATGAGTTGCATCATCCCATTGATACTCATAGCAGTATTATTCTTTCCCGGCATATAGAACTTCTGTTGGATTATTGCACCCGGTATTATGAACGTCAGTTTATTACCCGTGAGAATAAGAACAAGGTTCTTTTGGAAAACATGGAACGTTTGTTTGTGGAATATATCGCATCCGGAAGATTGCAGGGCGGCAAGTTGCCCACATCCGGCTATATGGCGGGAGAGCTTGATTTGTCTGTCGCTTACTTCAATGATCTGCTGAGATTTGAAACCGGCAAGACTTTGGAGGAATATTTTCAACTGAAGCGGCTGGATATAGCCAGGCACATGTTGTTGCAGGACGGTCATACGCCTGCTGCTGTGGCACGGAAGTTAGGCTATCCTAATGTGCAGTGCTTCAGTGTGCTTTTCAAGAAAATAACAGGTGTCGCCCCCAGTGATTACCGGCTCTCGCAGAATTGATAACCGGGTTGCAATACCATGTTTTTGTGATACAGTTCCTTTCTGTAAAAATGGTAATTCTATCTGTAATTTATCTACAAAGAATGAATGGGGTCTGGCTTATCTTTGCATTGTGAAATGAAAGCGGCTTTGTTCGCATCGGAATGAAGTAAGACAACAGATGAAATCATTTAAATAGGTAGAACGATGTATATTGAACAAGTAAATTCTCCGCAAGACATAAAACGGTTTTCTGCGGAACAGTTAAGACAGTTGGCCGGTGAAGTCCGCAATGCATTATTGACCAAGTTAAGTGCTCACGGAGGGCATGTGGGACCTAATCTGGGAATGGTGGAGGCTACAATAGCATTGCACTATGTATTCAATTCACCGACGGATAAGATGGTATATGATGTATCCCATCAAAGTTATACACATAAGATGCTGACCGGGCGTAAGGATGCTTCCTGAATCCGGAGGATTATGATGTGGTGTCCGGATACACCAATCCCCGGGAAAGCGGGCACGATTTTTTTCACTATCGGCCATACTTCCA
>ENA-OQAR01000315-OQAR01000315.1-human-gut-metagenome-genome-assembly--contig:-NODE-315-length-14347-cov-3.144655_pt1 | contig 14347 bp, 23 predicted proteins | sample MGYA00242738_ERZ504533 | MGnify/ENA primary metagenome ERZ504533 (study PRJEB26092, sample SAMD00036276) | human gut metagenome | host: Homo sapiens | study: EMG produced TPA metagenomics assembly of... | reverse complement strand
CCTGCGGAACAGCTTTCTGTGCAAAGCGGCGGTAGGTGCGGCGGCTGACAAGAGTATCCATAACAGACATAAAGAGCACCTCCTTTATATAAGTGTTGTCAAAAGTATAGCAGATGCGGCAGAGTCTGCAACGCTCCGGCGCCTCCATTAAAGACGTGTTTAAGATGCTGACGGACAGGTTATCATCGGTGAGGTTAACCAGGATGCAACAGCTCAGAACATTCAGCAGCGTGGTACTGGATTCATCAACAAGATGATCGAGCTTCTTCAGGCTGATGGCAAGACTGTAGCAGTAAGCGGTAACGAGTTCTATGTTAACGCAGCAGAGGGTGCTGATGCTGATGCTAAAGACGCAGACGTTGTTATCCAGGTAGCTGTTCCGGCACAGACAACTGTAGAGCTTTGCTCCACAGAGGCTCAGGCAATCCTTTCCCAGGAGAACTGTATCGCAGTATTCGGTTCCAACCAGGTTTCTGCAGAGGGTGTTCTTGCAGCAAATGCTAACCTTAACGTTCTTGGTTCTGACCCGGCAAACGGTGATGTAGTTGGTGTTGGTTTCGATGCTGGTTCTATCATCAAAGCAGCTGTTAAAGATGGCACATTCATTGGTGCTGTTACACAGTCTCCTCTTATGATGGGATACTATGCAATCTACGCTCTGACAGCAGCAGCAAACGGCCAGAAGCTTGAGGATGTTCCTACAGAGGGTTACTGGTATGATGCAACAAATATGGAAGACGAGAATATCGCACCTAACCTTTATGACTAATCAAATCATATAATTGATAAGATCGTGAAGTTATAATGAACGCGGATTGCGTTCACGGACGTATGAAATAAGAGATCCGCTGGCTGATTCAGTCAGCGGATTTTTAACCGAATAAACTGCGGAGCAGTTATTCGGTTATGAGCAAGTAGCGAAGCGGATTGCGAATATCCGCTTGACACAAATAATGCAGTAGTTCATAAATAATCGCTGTATTATTTGCAAATAAAGACACTTTTTTTGACAAAAGAGGTTCTTATCACCGGGAGGATCCTGATGTATGATAAATACAACATCAGATATGAAAGTGATCAGAAGCTTACATATTGAGGAGGATTTAAAAATGGCAACATATTATTTAGCAGTAGATATCGGAGCATCCAGTGGACGTCACATTCTGGGACATATGGAAAACGGAAAAATGATCCTGGAAGAAATCTATCGTTTTGAGAACGGCATGGTTAAGAAGGATGGAGAGCTCTGCTGGGAGTTTGATCGTCTTTTCACCGAGATCGTAAATGGTCTCAAAAAATGTAAAGAGATCGGCAAGATTCCGGTAAGCATGGGCGTTGATACCTGGGGTGTTGATTTTGTACTTCTTGACAAAGATGATAAGGTTCTTGGAAATACTGTAGGTTATCGTGATCATCGTACAGAGGGAATGGATGAGGAAGTTTATAAGACAATTTCTCTGAAGGATCTGTATGCAAGAACCGGTATCCAGAAAGCAATCTACAACACTGTATATCAGCTGATGGCAGTGAAGAAGAAACATCCGGAGTATCTGGAGCAGGCAGAGACACTTCTTCATGTACCGGATTATTTCCATTTCCTTCTTACAGGAAAGAAAACCTGTGAATACACAGAGGCAACCACAGGACAGCTTGTCTGCCCGACAACCAAGGACTGGGATTATGAGCTGATCGATATGCTGGGATATCCGAAAAAGATCTTCCAGAAGCTGATCATGCCTAGCACAAGCATCGGACATTTAACAGACGCAGTGAAGGAAGCAGTTGGCTTTGATCTTGAGGTTGTAGCACCGGCTACACATGATACAGGGTCTGCAGTTCTGGCTGTGCCTGCAAATGATGACGATTTCATTTATATCAGTTCCGGAACATGGTCTCTGATGGGAATCGAGAGAAAAGAAGCAGACTGCTCTGAGAAGAGCTGTGAGATGAACTTCACAAACGAGGGTGGATATGCAGGACGTTTCCGTTATCTGAAGAACATCATGGGTCTTTGGATGATCCAGTCTGTACGTCATGAGTTTGATGATGCGTACAGCTTTGCACAGATCTGCGAGATGGCTGAGGAGGCAAAAGACTTCCCGTCAAGAGTAAACGCAAACGATGAGTGCTTCCTTTCTCCTGAGAACATGACAAAAGAGGTTCAGGACTACTGCCGCAGAACAGGACAGCAGGTTCCGGAAACTCTTGGCGAGATTGCAACCGTTATCTATACAAGCCTTGCAGATTGCTACGCTAAGATTGCAAAAGAAATCGAGGAGATGACAGGAAGAACCTACAGCCGTATCCATATCGTAGGCGGCGGTTCCAATGCAGGATACTTGAATGAGCTGACTGCAAAAGCTACAAAGAAAGAAATCCATGCAGGCCCTGGTGAGGCAACTGCAATCGGTAATATCACAGCACAGATGCTGAAAGCTGAGGAGTTCAAAACTATCGAGGAGGCTCGTACCACGATCCATGAGTCCTTCGGTATCAAAGTATACAAAGCATAAATAAAAATAACTGGAGGTTTTATTATGTTAGTTAACACAAAGGCAAAAAGTTGGTGTATTTTCAATTGCTTTAGGCGCTTATCTTCCACAGTTCCCGTCACTGGTACCGGAATTTGAGGCACAGTACGACGCATTCAAGAAAACGATCCCGGATACAGTAGAGATCGTTGACGGCGGAATGGTGACAACAAAAGAGCAGGCAATGGTGGCAGGAGATAAGTTCCGTGCAGCAGATGTTGACCTTGTATTTCTTCAGATGCTGACATACGCAACATCCTACAACATGCTTCCGGCGATCCGTGATCTGGATGTTCCGGTTGTTCTTGTAAACGTTCAGAAGATCAAAGCGCTGGATTATGAGCACACTGACATTGCCTCCTGGCTGGGTGAAGGCTATGCATGCGGTGCTGTAGGCGAGGCAGTTGCTGACCTTGAGAGAGCAGGCAAGAGACATGCCGTTATCACAGGCGTTGTAGAAGGCGGAGATCCTGCAGTTCAGGCTGAGATCGAAGACTGGTGCAAGGCTGCTCAGGTAAGAAGAAGATTCCGTGAGACTAACATTGCGCAGATCGGAAGACCATATCCGGGTATGATGGATCTGTATATTGATGAGACAAACCTCTATAACAGAATGTTCCTCTACACAAAACAGTTTGACTGGGAGAAGATGTGGGCGATCGCTGATGATATCACAGACGAGGAAGCAATCCGCGCAAAGGCACAGGATATCCTTGATACATTCGATATTGAGGGCGGCGGCACGATTGAAAAAGTATGGGATATGGCCAAATACGTTGTTGCTTTTGAGAAATGGGTAAAAGACGAGCATCTTGGAATGATCGCTTCCCATTACGACGGATTTGCACAGGGTAAAGCCGGTGTCCTTGACAGTATGCTGATCCCGGCATTCTCCATGCTGATCAAACAGGGTACTGCATGTGCGGTAGAGGGTGACATGAAGGTTCCATGGCAATGAGTATCTTAAAGACAATTTCCGGTACAGGCCAGCTTTCTGAGATGTACTCCATCGATTTCAACGATGACATCTGCATCATCGGACATTCCGGAAGCGGTGACGCTGACATCTCCGACAAGAAACCAACCATGAAAATCGTGCCGGTATTCCACGGCAAAACAGGCGGCGGATACCTGACACAGTTCTATCCATACACAGGCCCTGTAACCTACCTTGCAATCACTCAGGATAAAGACGGAAACTTCAAGTTCGTTGTAGCTGAGGGTGTAAACGAGGAAGGACCGATCCTTTCCTTCGGTGATACAAACATGAGAACACGTTTCACATGTGGAGCAAGAGAATTTGTAAATCGCTGGAGCGAGGCTGGCCCGACACATCACATGGCAGCTGCTACAGGAAGACACATCGACACAATCCTGAAAGTTGCAAAAATCTTCAACGTACCGGTAGATATCGTAACAAGATAATTATCAGTATCACAAAAAACGATAAATTCTTTCTTATAACCAACCGAAAACATATTCGAAAAAAGGAGACTGCAAATGCGGTCTCCTTTTTTGATGGAAAAATTCTTATTTTTTATGCATCATTGTATGCTCTTTTGTAAGTTCGTCATGGAGCTGAATGGAAGACCAGTGCTGGGTCACAGGGGTGAGCATGGCTTTTAACGAAACCGAAGGAATCGCTTCTTTCCGGAAAAACGCCAGGAACGCATCCATCTGTTCACTGGAAAAAATTGTTCAGTACCATCATTTCCTCACTGAAATTTTTGCCCAGATTAAACTGTGCACAGGGCTGAAATCCCGGAAGTTCAAAAAGATATCCCAGAGGATGCAGAAATTCCGGTGTGGTGACGATCCGGACTTTTACTTTCTGACGGTTCAGATAGCGGCGGATCATCCGGAGCCGGTCCGGATCATTGAAATTATATAAAAGTACGGATGATTGTGTGTTCATAAATGATATACCTCCTGTAGATTACTCTTCTCTGTGTGCAGGGAAACGGATTTCCACTTCCGTTCCCTTTCCGGGATTGCTGGAATAGGTAAGACCATAATCTTTTCCATAAAGGATCTGAAGGCGCCGGTGTGTATTGTAAACGGCAATGTTGGTACCGCCGGACTGGCTGTTTCCACTTCCGGAGAGAATTGTTGAAAGGATTTCAGGGGAAATCCCCACACCGTCATCGGAAATCAGAAGAACGATGTCTTCGTTTTCCATCCATCCGGTAATGACAATGGTTCCGGATTTTGACTCTTTTTCCAGGATTCCGTGGAGAATGGAATTTTCCACAACCGGCTGAAGAGTCAGTTTCGGAATCTGATATTCCGACAGCTCATCCGGAATATCCGTGATCAGTTCGATGCTGTCATGATAGCGCATATTCTGGAGCTGTACATAAATCGTCACATGTTCCAGTTCCCTTGCAATGGTAGAGATTCCTTTTTTCCGGCTTAACGTCAGTTTGTAAAAACGGGAAAGACTCTGTACCGCATGGCTGATTTCTTTCGTCTGTCCCTGCAGTGCCATCCAGTTGATCATATCCATGGTATTATAAAGAAAATGGGGATTGATCTGTGCCTGGAGGGAATTAAACTCCGCAATCCGGAGATCTTCTGCAGATTTTTGCCTGCTTTTTCATCAGTTCATCCATTTTTCGGGTCATATAATTGTAGGTATCAATCAGATCACCGATCTCATCGTGGGCTTCCGGGCTTTCCATGGGAGTTGGTGGTCCGTGGCGTACGGTCTGCATCTGCCGGATCACAGAAGAAAGTCTTCCGGTGATGGAGTGTGCCAGTATATTGGCAAAAATAAGGGCCAGAACAAGAAAACCTGCGTAGAGCAGTGCAATCTGAAGCATCAGATGATTGCTTTCGTGGATCAGCGGCGGGGCAGGAAGAATTGTAACCATAAACCAGTCTGTATTGGAAATACTGTAAAAGCCGGCATAAACCTTAGTGTCCAGAATGTTTCGCTCAATAAAGTTGTTGGATGACATGAAGGAATCTTTGATGGTGTCGTAATCCAGCCGGTAGATTCCGGACAGTGATTGATCAGAAGTTGCAACGATGGCATCACGTTCATTTACAATATAGGACACGCTTCCCTCCAGAGAAAGATTGTCGGATAAAATATTGTTCAGCTTATCATCGGAAAAGTAAACAGCCAGATAAGCTTTGTAGGCGGTACTGTGGTAGTAAAGGCTCAGGGGACAGATATATGCCATATCTCCGTAATTCTGTTTTTCCTGAGAACCGAGATAGAAGGAAGGGCAGAACATTTCCTGCGGCTCCCGGTTTCCCTGGAAGATACCATACCAGTAAGTACCCTTTGCCTGACTTAAAGGTGCCAGGAGATCTTCTGTATTGGGATAGCGTTCAGCGATTTCAGATCATCCGGGAAATCCACATAGATCCGCACATCGGTAACAATGGAATCCGTGGTCAGACGCTGAACGGCATTTTTGAAATCAATGGCATGATTGGATGTGGCAAGTTTTTCAGATGAATCGCTGACCGGCATGTAAAAAAAAGTTCCTGAAAAAAAATTCTGGCCGGTGATATTCCGTGTAGTAGCCAGAATCGTATCCATGGTCCGCTCGATGAGAGGCGCAGTCTTTGCGGAGGCATCCTGTTCCTGCCGGATGGTATTGGACACGACCATATTGTACAGTCTTCCGTAAAAAAGAAATACGGTAAGAAATGCGGGAAGCACCACAATACTGATCAGCGCAATGGTGAATTTGGTCTGAAGGCTTAAGTTAAGATAGCCGTTTTTGAAACGGCGCCAGAAGGCCCTCATGACATTTTCTCCCGGTATTCGGATGGGGAGAAACCGGAGTATTTTTTGAAGCTTTTACCAAAGTAATTGCCGTCTGTATAACCTACTTTGGAAGAAATCTCAGAAATTTTGTATCTGGGATCAGAAAGCAGCTGTTTGGCTTTTTCCATGCGGTATTCCGTCAGATACTGATTGAGAGTCTGGCCAGTTTCACTTTTGAAAAAGGTGCATACGTAGGAAGCGGAAAGATATACATGGCTGCTGATATCCTTTACGGAAAGGGTATCATTCATGTAATTCCGGCTGATGTAATCCTTGATCATAAAGATGGTGGAATTTTCCGGCTGGGAATTCCTTGCATCTTCAAAATACTGAGCGGTTTTTTCTTTCAGAGATTCATGAAGCTCTTCGTAGGTAAAAGCATTGTTCAGGGTGTCCATGATCAGATCCTGTTTTTCGTGAAGCCCGGATTCTACCTGATGTTTTTTTTCGGGAAGAGGAAAGCGCATTAAACAGCTGATAATAAAGATCACGGATCTGGTTGGGCATAAATGTGTGATTACAGCTGTAATACCGGAAAAGTTCCTCAAGAAACTGAACACAGTGTGTTTCCTCTCCGGCAAGGAGGTATTTGGAAAAAGTATTTTCCGGAGACTGCAGGGAATCCGGAACCGGTCCTTTTGGGGAAAGCTGTTTTATGGTGTTTTCTGTAAGAAATGTTTTTTCCGGAAAGAAAAAGCAATTCTGCAAAAGGATCACGGCGGAAGCGTAGGACTGATAAACTCTGGAAATATCAGTTACCGTATTGCCGGCAGCGATCAGATGTTTTCCACAGCAGTCATATTGCCTGGAAATATAGCTTCCTACGGCGGAAAGTGTAGTCGGGGAAGGCGCATTGCTTCCATATATATGGTGGACCAGATACTGTACTCTTTTTCCACAAAGAGACATTTCAGGTGATAATGTTCCAGAAAACAGGAAATATCATTCAGGATATCTTCCAGAAAAATACCGGATGATTCTACTCCACTATTGAGTTTCACGATTATGGAAGTAAAATTCATGTCGGGATCAAGAAGCTCCGGCTGTCCGAGTTCCAGACAGAGATCTGCGATCTCACTGTTGTCGGAGGGCGGAAGGGTCAGTTTCTGTGCAAGCCGGGTGGCTGTTTCCTGAGAGTGCAGGGCTTCTCCACGGTGGGAACGAAGCTTCTGCCTGTAAAGAGACTGGGCCTCCAGCACTGCATCCCGTACTTCTTCGGGGATGAAGGGGCTTTTTCGATATAATTAACAGCTTTTTAATTTAATGGCGGCTTTCAGGTATTCTTTATCTGAGTAGCCACTCATGAAGATAGGTACACAGTCCGGCAGAATCTTTTCCAGTCGTTCCAGCATGGCGATGCCGGTCATTCGTGGCATCCGCACATCACAGAGAATGATCTCGGGTTTATGAAGTCTGGCCATTTCCAGCCCGTTCACACCATCGTCAGCCTGAAGGATTTCGGTGATCCCCAGAGAATCCCAGTCGATAGATGAGATAAGTCCGGTACGTGTAAGTTCTTCGTCATCAACGATCAGTAATTTCATAGATAGTTCTCCAATTGGATATAGTTCATAGCCTTGTAAATCAGACATTTACGGTTCTGTTTATATTCACAGAAAACAGAAACGTCAGCGCTATCATTATAGCATAAAATATATAGAAATACGAGAATGCGGTATTGGTTTATGGGTAATATTTTACATAGAAAAAAGGAATATTTTACCCTTATCAAAAATATTCCCATTATCAGCCAACAGGTGGGATGATAAAATAAAATCAGATCAAAGGAAAGGGAGGAGAAAAGAGCCGTGTCAGAATATGTTCTTGAGTTAAAAGGTATTACGAAGATATTCCCCGGTGTCAAAGCTCTGAATAATGTACAGTTCCAGCTCAAACCTGGCGAAGTTCACGCGCTGATGGGTGAGAATGGTGCTGGTAAATCTACGTTTATCAAGGTTATTACCGGAGTACATAAAGCAGAAGAAGGTGAGATGTTCTTAAACGGACAGAAGGTTGACTTCAAAGGTCCGAAGGATGCTCAGGAAGCAGGTATCGCAGCCGTATATCAGCATCCGACATCATACCCGCACCTTTACAGTAGCTGAAAATTTTTTTATGGGTCATGAGATCATCAAACATCATATGATCCAGTGGAAAGAAATGAACCAGGAGGCAAACAAGTATCTGAAAGAGCTGGATGCAGATTTCGATGCAACCGCTGAGATGGGTACCCTTTCTGTTGCGCAGCAGCAGATGGTTGAGATCGCCAAGGCACTTTCCACAAATGCGAAGATCATCATTCTGGATGAGCCTACAGCAGCACTTACCAGAAACGAATCCGAGAAGCTTTACACACTGGTTGACAAGCTGAAAGAGAATGGCGTTTCCATTATCTTTATTTCTCACCGTTTTGAGGATATGTACCGTCTGGCTTCCAGAGTTACCGTATTCCGTGATTCCCAGTATATCGGAACCTACGATGTAAACGGAATCACAAATGCAGATCTGATCAAGGCAATGGTTGGCCGTGAGATCAATGATCTGTTCCCGAAACCGGAAGTTGAGCTGGGAGATGAGATGCTTCGTATCGAACATCTTTCCAGAACAGGATTTTTCAAGGATGTGTCCTTCAATGTACGTGCAGGTGAGATCGTAGGTCTTACCGGTCTGGTTGGTGCAGGACGTACAGAGGTTGTGGAAGCTGTCTGCGGAATCACCGTCCGGATGAAGGAAAAAGTTTTCCTTGAAGGAAAAGATGGTTTACATCAAGACTCCTTCCGAGGCAATGGAAAAAGGTATCATCCTTCTTCCTGAGGACAGACAGAAGGAAGGCCTGGATCATGAGCTGGGGACTTGGAAGAAACGTAACACTTCCGGTCATCAGTAAATATGCAAAATCCGGATTCAACGACGAGAAGACAGAAAGAGAAATTTCCAAGAAGCTTCTTGAGGAAGTAGATACCAAGGCAGTTGATATCTTCCAGCCGGCAAGCTCCCTGTCAGGTGGTAACCAGCAGAAGGTTGTAGTTGCCAAGCACTTGCACAGGAAATGAAGGTTGTTATCATGGATGAGCCTACCAAGGGTGTTGACGTTGGTGCGAAAGCGAGATCTATGCGATCATGGGAGATCTGGCAAAGAAAGGCTATGCGATCATCCTGATCTCCTCCGAGATGCCGGAGATCCTGGGTATGGCAGACCGTATCATCGTTATGTGTAACGGCCGTAAGACAGGTGAACTGAACAGAGGAGAGGCAACACAGGAGGGTATCCTTGAGCTGTCCATGGAAAAGAGCACTGGAAAGGGGACTAAATAATGGAAAAGAAATCTGTCATCAAGAAGATTACAGGCTCCCGAGAGGCTCTGCTGGCAATTATCGTAATCGTGCTGTTTGCAGTTGTCACAGCGATCAGCCCGTCATTCCTTACGCCGAAGTCACTCATGGAGATGCTGAAAAATAATGCAGTAACAATGGTAATGTCACTTGGTATGCTGTGTGTCATGCTGGTAGGCGGAATCGATATTTCCATCATGTCAACCCTGGCACTTTCCGGTATGTCCATTGGTATGCTCCTGAAATACGGACATATCACAAGTACATTACTTGCTTTCATCATTGCAATGGCAATCGGTATTGCCTGCGGACTTGTTGTAGGTCTTGTGATCTCAAGAGCAAACGTTCCGCCGATCATTGCAACCATGGGCTTTATGTACATCTACAGAGCAATGGGATATCTTGTTTCTCACGGTGGTGAGTGGGCAAGTGCCGCAGCTCTTGGTGATTTCAAAAAATTTTGCAACATCCACATTTCTTGGAATTAACAAAGTAATCTGGGTAATCATCATCTGTTATGTAGTATTCTTCTTCTTTATGAAATGGACAAGAACAGGACGAAGAATCTACGCAGTAGGAAGTAATGCAAGTGCAGCACAGGTTTCCGGTATCAATGCAAAGAATATCAACCTTCTTGTATATGTGATCATGGGATTCCTCGCAGGTCTTGGCGGAGCACTTCAGGTTTCTGTTTATGCTTCTGCAATGCCTGATATGCAGTACGGTGGTGAGATGGATGTCATCGCAGCCTGCGTTATCGGTGGTGTAAGCATGAGCGGTGGACGTGGAACAGTAGTAGGTGCATTCCTTGGTTCCATCATCCTTGCAACCATCGCAAAAGCTCTTCCACTTGTAGGTATCAGCTCCCTGTGGCAGAACATGATCAAGGGTGTTATCATCCTGGTAGTAGTTGTGATCAATGTTATCCTGCAGAGGATCGCAGACAAAAATGCATTAAAGGGAAGGGAGATGTAAATCATGGCTGGAAAATCTGGAAGAAGTATTAACAATGTGCCGGAAAATCCGATGAAACACATCATATTCAGTTGGGAAGGCATCCTGGTCATTCTCTTTATCCTGGTAAATATTTTCTGCGCATCATTTTCTGAATTTTATAATCTGAAGAGTGTTCTTCGTCAGATGCCGGTTTACCTTGCAGAGGTATTCATGATGTTCCCGATGGCGTACATCCTGGTATTAGGCGAGATCGATATTTCTGTTGGTGCGATCGTGTGTCTCTCCGCAACTTTAAGCTGCATGGTCTGCAACACAAACGCTCCATTCATTGTAGTAGTACTTACAGCACTGGTTGTTGGTGCCCTCTGCGGTGCGGTTAACGGATTTATCCTTACCCGTTTCAAGGAGCTTCCTCCAATGATCGTAACACTGGCAACACAGATCATCTTCCGTGGTATCGCTGAGGTAACACTTGGAGCCGGCGGAAGTATCGCGATCACAAACACAGATGGTTTCCGTGCCATTGGTGGAAAAGTCGGACAGGTTCCATACATTCTTTTCCTGGTACTGATCCTTGGTGTCCTCTTTGCAATCTTCCTTGGAAAGAGCACATTCGGCGTCGTACCTATGCGATCGGAACAAACCGTGTGGCAGCTTATTATGCAGGCGTTCATGTAGAGAAGATCCGTTTCATCATCTACACAATTATGGGACTTATGTCCGGACTTTGTGCACTGTTCCTGGTATCATCTTCTTACGGTGCAAACACAACAACCGGTAACGGATTTGAGATGGATGCCATCGCAATGGCAGTATTCGGAGGTATCTCCTCCACAGGTGGTAAAGGTAACCTGGCCGGCGGTATCATTTCCGCATTCATTATCGTATGCTTACGAGTTGGTCTTGGACAGAAGAACGTAAACGCACAGGTAATCCTTCTTATCATCGGTGTACTTCTGGTAGCAGCAGTTGCTCTTCCAAACATCATCGGTGATGTAAAAAAAGCAGTCGCAATGAAGAAAAACTAAATATCAATTTTTGAAACCCATATGATTGTTAGCTGCCTCCATTGGTGTAGCGGGGCAGCAGCATATAAAAAATTATATTCTTATAGGGAGGAACAAAAATGAAAAAAAAGGTAATTAGCGCAATCCTTTGTGGAGCAATGGTTCTTGGTACAGTTTGCCCGGTTTTCGCAGCAGATGACAAAAAAGACGATACTAAGACAGAAGCAGCAGCTGGCGATTCCGCAAAAGACAAAAAGATCGCTCTGGTTGGTAAAGCAGCTGGTAACGCATTCTTCGAGATCGCAGCGAAATCTTTCCAGGAGACTGTAGAGGCTGAAGGCGGCGAAGTTCAGGTCGTTTATCCTGAGACAGCTACCGCTGATGCACAGATCAAAGTTCTTGACAACCTGATTTCTCAGGACTTCGATGCAATCTGTATCTCCGCGAACGATGTTAACGCTCTTCAGGCTAAACTTGAGGAAGCTATGGATGCAGGAATCAAGGTATCTTCCTTCGACTCCGCACCGAACAAAGACAGCCGTGAGATTTTCGTAAACCAGGCTGGTACAAAAGAAGTTGCTCAGGCACTTATGGATGCAGTTCTTGATATTTCCGGTGGTGAGGGACAGTTCGCAATCCTTTCCGCTACATCTCAGTCCGCTAACCAGAATGCATGGATCGACGCAATGAAGACCATCATGGAAGGCGATGACAAATACAGCAAACTTGAGCTTGTAGACGTTGTATACGGCGATGATGAGCCACAGAAATCTACAGACCAGACAGCAGCTCTTCTTCAGAACTACAAAGATCTGAAAGTTATCTGCGCACCGACAACTGTTGGTATCGCAGCAGCTGCTAAATATCTTCAGGATAACGGATCTGAGTGCAAACTGACAGGTCTTGGACTTCCGTCTGAGATGCAGGAGTACACAGGTGATGATGCAGATCATTCCTGCCCATACTTCTATCTGTGGGATATGCAGGGCCTTGGAAAACTCAGCGCTTACACAACAATCGCTCTGATCAACGGTGACATCACAGGTGCCAAAGATGACAAGTTCACAGCTGGCGACCTTGGTGACTACACAATCACAGACGCTGATGACGGCGGTACAGAAGTTGTACTTGGCGCACCTCTGAAATTCGATACAAGCAACATCGAAGAGATGGCTAAACTGTACTAATCATATGATAAATCCTTTGGAAATGGCGGAGTCTTTGGACTCTGCCTTTTTCTTTTGTGCAGCCGGAAAAGGATCATTGGGTGATTTCAGTTGTACTCCCGTGAAGGTAGTGCTAAAATGAGAGCAACAGGACAATGACAGACAAAGGAGCAGGATACATGCAGCAGGCTTTACTGGATCAGCTGAGAAAAATAACCGAAGAAGAACGTAAGATCCTGGACGGAGAAGCAGAGGTAGACAAAGATCTCTACACTTCCGGCCGGGATTTCACTGTGGACAGCCGTAAGATGCTGAAAGAAGGCAGGCTGATCGCTGTGCGTACACACACACGTTTTGTGTATTTTCCGGCACACCGGCATAATTTTGTAGAGGTGTTGTATGTGTGTGAGGGATCACTCACCAATATCATCGATGGAAAAAAAAGTCGTGGTGAATAAAGGCGAGCTGCTTTTTCTCAACCAGTTTACAAAGCATGAGATCCTGAAAGCGGGACAGAATGATATTGCCATCAATTTCATGGTGCTGCCGGAGTTTTTTGATGTGGCTTATTCCATGACCGGCAATGATAATATGCTGGCAGATTTTCTTGTGAATGTGCTCAGACAGGATGAGGAACGTGGCGAATATCTTCACTTTAAGGTTGCAGAGGTCCTGCAGATCCAGAATCTTCTGGAAAATATCATCTATTCTCTGGTAAACGGCGAAGAAAACCGGGAACGGATCAACCAGACCACAATGGGCCTGATCTTTATGTATCTGGTGGAATCCGTACAGTATGTGGAGATGCGCCTTCCCAATCAGTACGAAAATATGATCTCCATGACAACCCTGGATTATATTGAGCAGAAGTACCGGACAGCTACTCTGACAGAGCTGTGCACCAGGCTTCATCTGCCCATGCATGTACTAAGCAAGATGATCAAGAAAAGCACAGGATTTAACTTCAAGGAACTTCTTCAGAGAAAACGCCTGAACAAGGCCGTGGAGCTGATGTGTGAGACGGATCTTCCGATCAGTGATATTATTGCTGCTGTGGGATATGAGAATAACAGTTATTTTCACAGAGTATTTAAGGAACATTACCATATGACACCCAGGGTATTCCGTGTGAAGAACAGTGAAAAAGAACAGGTGAGGTTGTAGAATTCCATATTATAAAAAATGCCATACCATAACCAGTGGGTTGAACAGAGTTGGAATATGGTGTGGCATTTTGTGTTCGCGGGCGATGCGCAGGCAGGATCAGATATCGTGAAACTGTCCGATCTTATCTTTGATCCGCTGCATTTCATTATCCATATCAATGACAGCGCGGGCGCAGTTTAGAAGCTCAGTGCTGACTTCCTCGTAACCATCCATTTCTTCGATATTCTGCTTATATCTGAGCTGATGTTCCAGGGTAGCCCAGAAATCCATACCATTGGTACGAATCTGGATCTCCGCACGCATGGGTGTTTTTCCCTTGGAGAAGAACACAGGAATTTCCACGATTATGTGGTAGCTGCGGTAACCGTTTGGTTTGGGATTTTTGATATAGTCTTTTTACTT
>ENA-OQAR01000314-OQAR01000314.1-human-gut-metagenome-genome-assembly--contig:-NODE-314-length-14350-cov-2.637981_pt1 | contig 14350 bp, 20 predicted proteins | sample MGYA00242738_ERZ504533 | MGnify/ENA primary metagenome ERZ504533 (study PRJEB26092, sample SAMD00036276) | human gut metagenome | host: Homo sapiens | study: EMG produced TPA metagenomics assembly of... | reverse complement strand
CCCAGTATAAGAGTTTTTCCAAAGCAGCCGACGTTATGGGAAACAATCAGCCTAACATTACCCGGTGTATGAATATTCTGGAGAATGAGCTGGGATGTAAACTTTTTATCCGTTCCAATCGCGGAGTACAGCTGACCATTGAAGGAGAAAGACTTTTTGAACATGTATCAATTGCAATAGAACAGCTTGTATCAGGAGAAAATGAACTTCTCAAAGATAAAGGTCTGGAAAGCGGACTTGTAAATATTGGTGCCAGTGAGATCGCACTGCGTTTATTCCTGCTGAACGAACTGGAAGTCTTTCATCACCGTTATCCACATGTAAAGCTGAGAATCTCTAATCATTCCACACCACAGGCAGTTCAGGCACTGGAAAACGGTCTGGTAGACTTTGCAGTAGTTACCACACCTGTCGCTCTGAAAAAACCACTTCAGAGAATTCCCCTCTATTCTTTCCGCGAGATCCTTATAGGTGGAGAGGAATATGCGGAAACAGCTTCCAACAAACACTGTCTTCAGGATCTGCAGGATATCCCTCTAATCGGGATTGCTCCCGGAAGCAGTACAAGAGAATTATATACACAGTATTTTATGCGCCATAACCTTCCCTTCTCACCTGATATGGAAGTGGCAACTACTGACCAGATCTTCCCTATGGTGCAGCACAACCTGGGAATCGGATTCTTCCCTGAAGAGCTTGCTGCTGAACATATTGCTCAGGGGAAAATCGTCCAGATTCCCATTGAAGAGCCTCTTCCTGAACGAAAGATTTGTCTGATCCGCAATGTAAAAAGGCCACAGAGCATTGCAGCACGCAGTCTTGAAGAACACCTCACATCACACCGGGAAACAGAATAACTGTTACTGCAGACAGCAGTACCCCCAAAAACAGGGATCACTCCTGCAGATATCCGGTCTGCAGTGGTAATCCCTGTTTTATTGATGTTATTTATTTAATCCTTTCATGGATAAGCTGATACGTTTTTTCTTCATATCAACTCCGATTACTCTTACATCTACGATATCCCCTACACTCACCGCTTCCAGAGGATGTTTGATAAATCTCTCTGTCATCTCGGAAATGTGCACCAGACCGTCCTGATGTACACCGATATCTACAAATGCACCGAAATCAATAACATTACGGACAGTTCCCTTCAGCACCATTCCTTCTTTCAGATCTTTCATTTCAAGAACGTCTGAACGAAGGATCGGTTTCGGCATGTCATCACGAGGATCACGGGCCGGTTTCTCCAGTTCCTTTACAATATCACGAAGTGTGATCTCACCGATTCCCAGTTCTGCTGCCATCTTCTTATAGTCTTTTACCTGCAGGGAAAGTCCAAGGAGATTTCCTGCCACAACATCATTTGGCTTATATCCAAGTTTTGAAAGAAGTGCCGCTGCTGCTTCATAGCTCTCAGGATGTACACTTGTTGCATCCAGAGGATTCTTTCCACCGGAAATACGCATGAAACCTGCACACTGTTCAAATGCCTTCGGTCCTATTTCGCTAACTTTGAGAAGTTCTTTTCTGTCTGTGAACTGACCGTTCTCTTCTCTGTAAGCTACGATATTTTTGGCAATTGCTTTGCTGATACCGGAAATATACTCAAGCAGAGATGCAGATGCTGTATTTAAATCTACACCAACTTTATTTACGCTGTCTTCTACAACGCCGCTTAATGCTTCATCCAGTTTCTTCTGGTTCATATCATGCTGATACTGACCCACACCGATAGATTTCGGATCAATCTTAACCAGTTCTGCAAGCGGATCCTGTACACGTCTTGCAATGGAAGCCGCACTTCTCTGTCCTACATCAAAATTCGGGAATTCCTCTGTAGCCAGTTTGCTTGCAGAATACACAGATGCTCCTGCCTCATTTGTGATAACATACTGCACCTTTTTTTCCGGGATTTCTTTGAGCATATCTACGATCACCTGCTCGGATTCACGACATGCTGTACCGTTTCCTACTGAAATAAGGGATACACCGTATTTTTCGATCATACCTTCCACTGTATCCTTGGCAGCACGGATCTTTTTCTCAGTAGTCGGAGCTGTGGGATAAACAACTGTTGTATCCAGAACTTTACCTGTTGCATCTACAACTGCCAGCTTACAGCCTGTACGGAACGCAGGGTCCCATCCAAGTACGACTTTGCCTGCGATTGGAGGCTGCATCAGAAGCTGTTCCAGATTCTTGCCGAATACATGGATCGCGCCGTCTTCTGCCTTATCAGTAAGGTCACTGCGGATTTCTCGCTCGATAGCCGGTCCGATCAGACGTTTGTAACTGTCTTCTACAACTGCTTTCAGAATCGGAGTTGTATTCGGGTTGTCTTTTTTGATCACTCTCTTATTCAAATAACGAAGGATGTCTTCCTCCGGTGCATTTACTTTAACAGTGATAAATTTCTCTTTCTCACCACGGTTTAACGCAAGAATACGGTGTCCTGCCAGTTTCCTGACCGGCTCCTCGAATTCATAATACATCTCATATACAGACTGAGTTTCCGCATTCTTTGCTGTGGAAGAAATACTTCCGTTCTTTGTTGTCAGGTTACGGATGTAGATACGATAGTCTGCTTCATCGGAAATACGCTCTGCAATAATATCTTTGGCTCCGTTCAATGCTTCTGCAACATTCTTAACACCCTTTTCTTCGGAGACATACGCCCTGGCTTCCTCTTCTACCGGCTTGTCTGTCATCTGCAGAAGAATGATATCTGCCAGTGGTTCCAGCCCTTTCTCTTTGGCAATTGTCGCACGGGTACGACGTTTCGGGCGATATGGTCTGTATAAGTCCTCTACTACAACCAGTGTCTGGGCATCCAGAATCTGTTTCTTCAGTTCCTCAGTCAGCTTGCCCTGGTCTTCGATGCTCTTTAATACCTGATTCTTCTTATCTTCCAGATTTCTCAGATACGTCAGTCTCTCAAAGAGTGCACGAAGCTGCTCATCATTAAGGGAACCTGTTGCTTCTTTTCTGTATCGGGAAATGAATGGGATGGTGTTGCTTCGTCAATTAATTTGACTGCGGCTTCTACCTGCCATTTCTCCACCTTCAATTCCTGTGTGATTACCTGAATAATATCCATTAATTTTTTTATCTCCTCTTGTTGCTTTTCAGAATGCAGATGCGTGTAACTGACCCTTGCATCCACATTGTTTTTTCTTCTATAGCATAAAAAAAACGCTCTTGTGATAGGGTATCAATCTGGCGTTCATTTGTCAAGTGTGGGATTGATTCTGCCAATATGATATATACTGCCGGAATAACATTAGCCAAAATATTCATCCAGCTGTCTGATAAACTCTTCCGGCACTTTCCGTTCAAACGGAAAAATTTCGATGTTTCCCAGTCTGTACGCGATATATCCCAGTAAGATCGCGCTTCTCTCCAACGACCAGTCCGACAGAAGTGCAATGGTATCATGACGTGTATGCATGCCAAATCCATCCCTGTTTAATGTCATAGCCGGAATAACTTTCCCACGCAAAGGTGTTAGAATCGCTTCCCCAGATCTGATTCTTTGTAGACATGCCGATTCCTGTCTCATGAGCCATATATGTGATCATATTGCAGATTGACGCATCACCTGTCACTCCTACAACCGTTCCGCCCACAAGCTGTCCCGCAAGGTCTACATTCATATTGAAACGATGAGCCTGCAATTCTGACTCATGTTCTTTAATATAGTTCTGACTTCCAAGCAGACCTTTCTCTTCTGCACCAAACCATACGAATTCCATTGTTCTGCGCGGTCTGTGTTCTTTGAAATATCTGCAAAGTTCCATGATGATCGCGGCACCAGACATGTTATCGTAAGCACCAGGACCCTCTGGTACGGAATCATAGTGTGCAGTAAGAGTCAGGATCTCCTCTGCTTTATCTGTTCCTTTGATTCGTGCCACTACATTTCGGGATGTACGTGCCACTGTCTCCTGTTCTACAGACAGGCAGGCCTTAGCCGCCCCTCTTGTCACTAATTCGACAGCATCTTTATAATGAATGCTTACACCCGGAATTCTGTTATCGTAATTTGCCGCTTCTATCCCGGCTGCTTTTTTCTCTTCACCTGGCAGATTCTTCGGTAAGCTGTATGCACGCGGTGTCAAATCTACGCCCTCGTCCAATGGGGAACCGGCAATACTGATAAAACCGGCTACACCTGCTTTCACCAGTTTCTGGTACAGTTCCTTTCTTACCGGGTCATTTACCATAACAATTTTTCCTCTGGCATTTGCGAGGCTGATCTCATCAGCATTCTCCACATACAAAAAAGATTCATTCCGTCCATTCTCATCTGTATTGGCACATCTTCCATATCCGGTTACGATGTATTCTTTTGCATATGGTTCCGTTATCGTAAGCTTCGCCTTTTTTACCTGAAAAGTTTCAAAACAAAACTCTTCCAGATGGTTCTCCACACCAAAACTATTCAATGTTTCCTGAATAATCGTTGCTGCTTTTCCTCTCCTACAGTTCCTGCCTCTCTGATATAATCAAACTCCGCCAGAAACTCCATCTGACGTTTCCACTGATTTCATTTGTGTTCATAATTGTAAAAACCTTCCTCAAATATATTTATGCTATCAGCAATTATTCCTATTATACCATTTACGTATAAGCTTTTTCCACCATTATAAATGAGAAAATTCAGTAAAACCAAATTAATAAAATAAAAAAGACCTTTATCAACATTTTTACATTGTGTCAGTTAAAGGTCTTTCATATTATGATTTTATTTCAAGCTATTGAAGTATTCATCCCATGGTTTTGGTTCGTTATCTTCTTCCTCTTCCGGAATTGTCTGACTCTGCAGGCTGTCCTGTACTTCTTTACTCTCTGAAGAATCATATGGGTTATCCTGTGTCGTTCTATTATTTTCCACAGAACCATACAAACTATCCTGGGTATTCTCACTTGCTGCATTATTCTGCACTTCTTTGTTCTCATCCGAAGCCACTGATGAATCACCTGTCACACTCCAGAACTGCTGCGGATGTGTCTGTTCTTCCTGTGGCTGTTCACTCTGTGAATAGCTGTCAAACATAGGATTCACATAGTCTCGTGCCACACGTTCTTCTTCCTCTTTCTGCACTTTAAGCTCCTCTGTCAGATCACGATAGAACATTACTTCTGTCATAGCCATATATGGAAATATCCACAAGAGTGCAATATAGAACGTAAAAACAGAAAGAAACATCAATGGGATAAAGCTTATCTTCAGCATCAGATATCTTCCGAAGTTTCCATGCATCATCTCCAGACTCTCTTTCATAGCCTCTGTACTTTTCAATTCCGGCTTATCTGCCAGAATATAATAAGTCATCTCCAGAGGAATGACCAGAATCTGATAAACAATCATTCCTACGATCATCAGAACAACCCCTGTATACAGCCAGGTGATCAGCACCTCCACAGAAGCATCTTCACCCGGAAAAATTCGCATTACTGTAAATCGTATAGGGCAGCATGGTAAGCAGATTCAGTACTGCCATAAAAAATCCGGCAACGATCACTCTGTCCGGGTGATGTCTGTAAAAAATAAAAACAGATCATTTTAATGAATATGCTTTCCCTCTGGCAATATTCAGATACATATAATTCATACCTGCCGCTACCACATTGATCAGCAGAGTCAGAATAAATGTAAATGCATACGACAGCACAATATCAATTGTTTTCTCTCCCGGAAATAAAGCCGAGGATATCATGCTGCTGATCAGAGCCAGTGCCTGAACTGCAACAAATGCCAGGATCAGTATCCCATATTTTCCTGACATGGCCTGCTTCGCATAGTTTTTTAATTCACGTCTCGATGTCATGTAATTCTCCTAAATCAGTCTGCCAGACCAAAGGCATCATGTACTGCATTCATTGCGCGCACGCCGTCCTTTTCATTGATCAGAACTGTCACACGAATCTCGGATGTAGAGATCATATTGATGTTTACGCCCTCATTATAGAGGCTCTCAAACATCTTTGCAGCTACTCCGGGATTACTCATCATTCCTGCACCTACGATAGAAAGCTTCGCAATATTTCTCTCAGAATGAAGCTCTGCAAATCCAAGTCTTGCCTGATTTGCATCCAGAACTGCAACTGCATCATCCAGATCATTTCCATCGACTGTGAAAGAAATATCCTTTCTGCCCGCACGTCCGATAGACTGCAGGATAACATCTACATTAATATTCTTCTTCGCAAGAGTATCAAATAATTTAAAAGCCACACCCGGCTCATCCTTTAATCCGATTACCGCGATTCTCACTGCATCTGTATCCAGCGCAACACCGCTGATCAACATTCTCTCCACTGTAACTTCCTCCTTTACCACAGTTCCTTCACTGTTGTTTAAACTTGAACGTACCACAAGCGGCACGCCATATTTCTTCGCCATCTCCACAGAACGGTTGTGAAGCACACCTGCCCCGAGAGTCGCAAGGTCAAGCATTTCATCGTAAGTGATCTCTTTGAGCTTTCTTGCTTTCGGAACCTTACGCGGATCTGCTGTGTAAACACCATCTACATCTGTATAGATTTCACAGGCATCTGCATGAAGAGCAGCCGCAAGAGCAACCGCTGTTGTGTCAGAACCGCCTCTTCCAAGAGTCGTATAATCATCATACTTGTCAACTCCCTGGAAGCCGGTAACTATTACAATCTTTTTGCTGTCCAGCTCCCTTCTGATACGCTCTGTATCAATTCTTTTTTAAAACGTGCATTTCCATGACTGCTTGTCGTATGCATGGAAACCTGAAAAGCATTCAGGGAAACCGCAGGAACTCCCAGTTTATCCATCGCCATTGCCATCAGTGCAACAGACATCTGTTCTCCGATGGTAAAGAGCATATCCATCTCTCTTTTCGGCGGTTTCTCATTGACATCCCTTGCCATAGTGATCAGTTCATCCGTATATTTCCCCCATTGCGGACAGAACGACAACCACGTCATTTCCTTTTCTGTACTCTTCTATACAGCGGTTGGCAACATTAAAGATACGTTCTTTATTTGCAACCGATGTACCGCCAAATTTCTTGACAATCAACATTGTTTTACTTCCTCCATAATAAGTTTACAGGAAAGAGAAGATTCTCATATCTTCCCTTTCCTGTTCTGTTTACAGTAATCACTGTACAAATATTTATCTGAAGTATTGTATCAGTGTCCACCTTATCAGGCACACTATATGATACACGAAATCTGTCAGTTTATCAATCTTTAACTCGAATCTTTGCAAGTACCTGATCTCCGATCTGAGCCAATTTCTCTTCAAATGCTCCCTGTGTATTTCATCAGTGATAAATGCACATTCCTGTGGAAGCTGTCCCAGCTGATGATCTCAACATCACCAAAATACCTTCTTCGCTTCTTCTGCTGCTTCTTTTTTTAATTCTCACAAAAAAATCTTCCTGTCACTTCATCCAGTGGTTTCAGTACTGCCGGAGTGCTGTTCCAGTTTGTCACAATGTTAACATGGAGATGTTTTGCGGCATCCACAATATCACCAACTACAGCACTTGCTGTAGGCAGTTTACCTGCACCGCTTCCATAGAACATGGCATCTCCAAGCATATTTCCATGTACAAATACTGCATTAAACACATCATTTACACTGTAAAGGGGGGCTGTTCTGGCCGAGCATAAACGGTGCTACCATTGCATAACAGGTTCCGTCTGCCAGTCTGCGGCTGGTTCCAAGAAGTTTGATGGTTCTGCCAAGCTTCGCAGCATACTCCATATCTTCAGGTGTGATCTTTGTAATTCCCTCTGTATAAATATCTTCAAAATCAAAATATCTCTCATAAGCAAGAGAGGAAAGGATTGCAATCTTACGGCATGCATCGTATCCTTCCACGTCGGCGGTAGGATCTGCCTCTGCATAACCCTTCTGCTGTGCTTCCTTTAATACAGTGTCAAATTCACAGCCTTCTGTGCTCATCTTATAAAGCATGTAGTTGGTAGTTCCGTTCAGGATACCTGTTACTTCGTCAATCTCATCTCCTGTAAGGGAAGAATTGATGACACGAATGATCGGGATTCCGCCGCCACAGCTTGCTTCAAATAAGAAGTTAATGCTCTTTTCCTTTGCAATATCCATCAGCTCGCGGCCATGCTTTGCAACCAGAGCCTTATTGGAAGTGCAGACATTTTTTCCTGCCAGAAGTGCCTTCTTTACAAAAGTATAAGCAGGCTCCACACCGCCCATAACCTCTACTACAATATCTACTTCCGGATCACTGACGATCTGTTCATAATCATGGACCAGAACCTTCTCTACCGGCTGTCCCAGAAAATCACGAAGATCCAGAACATATTTTACATGAAGATCCTGCCCGGCACGTCTGGAAATGCTCTCTTTATTTTCATTTAATACTTCAAATACACCGCTTCCAACTGTGCCATATCCTAAAATTGCTACATTGATCATTTTCTTTTACTCCCTGCCTAATTATTTTCAGATAATGAATTCCTTCATTCTGTTCAATCGTCTCTACCATTGCTTCTGCATCCCCCTCGCCCGGAAGAATGTCCACACTCAGAGTAAGTGTGCAACCCCATTGATAGGAATACTCTGATGAATGGTGAGAATGTTTCCATGAAACCGTGCAATCGTCTGCAGGACAACCGACAAAAGCCCCGGTTCATCGTCCATCTGGATAATAAAGGTGATCGTCTTTCCCCTTGTCTCTTCATGAAATGGAAAAATATCATCTTTGTATTTGTAGAAGGAGCTTCTGCTGATTCCTGTGCGCTCTGCTGCATCCTGTACAGTGTCCACTTTGCCGGAGTCCAGAAGCTTCTTTGCCTCCACCACCTTCAGCAGGACTTCCGGAACTGCTCGTTCCCTCACTACAAAATATTTCTTTTTCTCTGTTACTGTTTCTGCATATCAATTTTACCTGTCCTTCTTTAAAAGACATTTTGTTTTTACACACTGGATATATTATCACACCACACAAAAATACGCAAGAAATATATTCTGCTGAATCATTGTGTAAAATCATTATGCCTCAACACGAAAAAAGGCTGTCCTGATTTCAGACAGCCTTTTTTATTCTTTTATTTCTTCAGTGCGATCCATTTCAGATATGCATTGATGAAAATATCAATTCCTCCGTCAAGTACTGCATCCACATTTCCGGTCTCCTCGTTTGTACGATGATCCTTTACCATGGTATATGGCTGCATAACATAAGAACGGATCTGATTTCCCCATCCGATATCTGTCACCTCACCGCGGATACCGGAGAGTTTTTCCTCTGCCTCCTGCTGCTTGAGAAGATACAGCTTGGCTTTCAGCATCTGCATGGCTTTATCTTTATTCATGTGCTGAGAACGTTCATTCTGACACTGTACCACGATTCCGGTAGGATAATGTGTGATACGGATGGCAGATGATGTCTTGTTGATATGCTGACCGCCGGCACCACTGCTTCGATAAGTATCAATACGGATCTCATCGTCATTGATCTCTACATCCAGATCCTTCTTGATATCCGGCATAACATCACAGGATACAAAAGATGTCTGTCGCTTACCTGCTGCATTGAAAGGAGAAATACGCACCAGACGGTGAACTCCCTTCTCTGATTTCAGATAACCGTAAGCATTTGTTCCGTTTACCTGGAAAGTAACAGATTTGATACCTGCCTCATCGCCGTCCAGGTAATCCAGCACTTCCAGGGTAAATCCTTTCTTATCTGCCCAGCGGCTGTACATACGGTAAAGCATACCGCACCAGTCACAGGCCTCTGTTCCGCCTGCACCTGCATTCAGCTTAATGATAGCATTCTCACTGTCATATTCTCCGGAGAGAAGTGTCTTGATACGGATATTGTCAAAATCCTTCTGAAACTCATCCAGCATTTCCTGAATCTCAGGAATCAGTGCAGGATCGTTCTCCTCATATCCCATCTCGATCATGGTTTCCATATCTTCCATCTGTGTAACCAGATTCTGATAGGTCTCCATGTCATCTTTCATGTCTTTTAATTCTTTCATTTTCTTCTGGGAACTTCTGCATCATCCCAGAAATCAGGCGCTTCCATTTCGCGCTCTAATTCTTCGACCTTCTGCTCTTTGTTAGCCAGGTCAAAGTGAATCCCTCACTTCCACTAATGGTTCTGTATAAGTCGCAAGAATGCTCTTGAACTGGTCTAATTCAACCACAGCTTCACCCACTTTCTTATTATAAATATTCTCTGTCGGACTCCCTGTGGATAACCGACTGAATTGCTATAGATTATAGCAGTCCTGATAAATAATTCGTTTAAAATAATAACATATCTTTAAGCAAATTACAAACAAAGAATTACCCACAGCGTGAAATGATCATTTATCATAACAATCATTTCACACTGTGGGTAATCATACTTTACACTGAATTACGCATAAAGTCTGTGTAATTTATGAGAAGAAGCTCTCTGCAACACTTATATCTGCAATATATCCCACTGTTCCTGTCATATAGATGGTTCCGTCCTCTTCCATATCGATCTGTATCATTCCGCCTGGCTGATTTACATTAATACGGGATTCTACCAGCCCCAGCTTATAGGCTGCCGCTGCCGCCGCACAGCTTCCTGTTCCGGAAGCCTTTGTATATCCGGAGCCTCTTTCCCAGATTTCAATCTCCAGATTTCCCTTGTCGACCTGACGGCAGATCTGCAGGTTCATTCTCTCCGGAAATTCATCTGCATTTTCCACATAAGGTCCCAGATTCTTTACAGCTTCTGCACTTACATTGTCTGTAAAAATAATGCAGTGTGGATTACCAACTGTCAGGCAGGTAGCCTTGTATTCTTTTCCATGGAATACGAAATTCTCCTTAATTACTTCACGAACTTCACCGGAAACAGGGATATCGCTGGAGATAAAAAGATGGTTTTTCCCCATGTTTACTTTAAATTCCGTTGCCCGGCTGTTCAGGCATTCCACATGAATCGTGCCTGACATAGTTTCAATGTCAAATTTTTTTCTCAGTAATATATCCATTATCCATCAGATATTTGGCAAAAATACGCACGCCGTTTCCACTGATGGCAGATTCACTTCCGTCTGCGTTAAAAATACGCACACCCAATTTCCCATCAATTTCTACCGGTCCATAGAGCACACCGTCAGCACCAAGCCCAAATCCTCTCTGGCAGAGAAGTGCAATCTTCTTTCCCTGAAGCTGTACCTGATTTTTTCTTCGGATCAAGAATCAGATAATCGTTTCCAAGTCCCTGATATTTACTCATAATAATTGTATTTGCCATAACCATATCTCTCCTTCTGATTTATAATCCCGGATACTTCCCGCTTTTGTATCTGCATCGATAATCAATTGTCGGGCAATCTTTCCAACTCACTTTGCTACTTGTCTGAGTCCCCACCCACTGCTTATTGCTCTTCGCAACCTCCGCAGGGGACTTACTTGATTCGGTTAATTTTGTGTCAGGTAATTTTCTCATATCACATCCTGACTTTATATTCATTATATTTTTATTGTTTTTACCATGTATATAGAGTAAAAATGCTTAAAACATTGCAAAAAATGCTCTGTAAGTGTTACAAAAAAGCACTATATCAGTTCTCTGATATAACAGCCTTACAGCAGCATCACTCCTCTCTGTTCAGTTTTCTATTTCTTTACCCTATTTCGAAATAGTTACAAAGTTTTTACGATTACTTTGTAATTGTATGATACTATTATCGTGTAATAATGTCAATATCTTTGTAGCATATTTTCTCAGAAATTATAAAATATATTCGTTACTATTTGTTACATTCTTAGTAATAATTGTACATTTGCGCATTAAATGATATGATTATACCATGAATCAAACTTTTCCCTCCGCTTATTGCTTTCCACTGCTTATTTCTTTTCACAATCTCCACAGGGGACTTGCTTGATTCGGTTAAATAATCATTGCAGATATCGGAGGCAGATATGTTATTATCAGAACAGTTCTATCAGACAGAAAAAACAGGATACCTGAACGAACAATTCCGACTTTTTCATCTTAAAGACCAGACCAGAAAGGAATTCTCTTACCATTATCATGATTTTCACAAGGTAGTTATCTTCATCTCCGGCAAGGCTGCTTATCATATAGAAGGAAAAGCTTATCAACTGAAACCATGGGACATTCTTCTGGTAAACCGCCATGCCATCCACCGCCCGGAGATTGATCCATCTGTTCCATATGAACGTTTTTATTCTCTGGATTCAAAACGATATTCCCTGGCAGGAACTGCTGAAATGCTTCCAGAAAGCAAATGACCGAAGCTATAATCTGGTACGTCTGAATTCTGCTCTTCAGGAAAAGATGAAAGACATCCTGTTTGAACTGGAAAATTCCGCAAAATCCGATGAATATGGAAAGGAAATCCTGACACAGTCACTTTTTCTTCAATTTATGGTTTATCTGAACCGTATCTTTCTGGAAAAGCAGTACATTTTTGATAAAAAAATCCTACACCTTTGACTCGCAGATTGCCAGTATCCTTCAGTATATCAACCACAATCTGAAAGAAGATCTGTCTGTAGAAACGCTTTCTGCCAGATATTATGTAAGCAAGTACCATCTGATGCGGAAGTTCAAACAAGAAACCGGCTATACCCTTCATAATTATATTGTAAACAAGCGGCTTCTTATGGCACGTACTCTGATCTCAAATGGAATGCCTGTGACAAAAGCAGCACAGGAAAGTGGGTTCGCAGAATACAGCACTTTTTCCCGGGCATACCGTAAACAGTTCAAAACCAACCCCAGCGAAGAACTGCCTCATTATAGCAATCCTCTAAAATAATGCATCCACTACTTTTACACAACAATTCCATAACACAAAAAAGATGTAACCATGTCTGAAAGACTGTTTCCTCTCAGACATAATTACATCTTTTATTGTTCTCAGGTCATGCAGATATTCACACTCTGCTTATTATTTCACTTTCTTCTTCGCTGTCGCACAGTAGAATACGAATCCCAGCAGTACCAGTGCCACGATCATCCATCCGGCCAGTGCTGCTGTTCCCAGACCTGCAAATTTATCATAGTAACCTTTCAGATAGATCACAATGATAATCGCCGGAATTCCATAGGCAACATAATTTTTCAGACATTTCGGGAATTTCATACCTGTACCGGCATTCACCTCTGCAATGAAATTGTCCCATCCCCATCCGTTCTTTCTGGTGCAAAACAGAAGGTAACCAAGGCTTCCAAGAGGAAGAAGATTGTTAGAAACAATAAAGTCTTCCAGATCCATGATATTGCTTCCATCTCCAAATGCTGGAATCCGGAAAGTACATTGAATCCAAGCACACATGGAATACTTAAGACCACAACAAGAACTGCGCAGACAACAACACTCTTTTTACGGTTCCAGCCAAACAGTTCCATATTAAACACGATCAGGTTCTCAAATACAGCAATGATCGTTGAAACCGCAGCAAATGTCAGAAACAGGAAGAACAGACTTCCCCACAAAGCCCCTCCGCTCATCTTTGCAAAAAATATTGGGCAGAGTGATAAAGATAAGGCTTGGACCTGCATCCGGCTGGATTCCATAGGAGAAGCATGCCGGAATAATGATAAATCCTGCTGTCAGCGCAACAAAAAGTATCGAGTACGGTGATGCTTACCGCCTCTCCGGTAAGGCTTCTGGATTTGTCCAGATAACTTCCGAAGATCAGCATGGCACCAATACCAATGGATAATGTAAAGAATGACTGACTCAATGCCGCAAATACTACATTACCAACTCCTGCTTCCTTAATCTTCTGAAAATCAGGAATCAGATAGAAGCGGATTCCTTCTCCCGCACCTTCCATCATTACTGAATGAACCGCAAGGATCACCATAATGATAAGCAGTGCACTCATCATTACTTTTGGAGATTTTTTTCAATACCATTCTGCAATCCCATGAAACAGACTGCAAATCCGATCAGACAGATGATCACCATCCATAACATCATCGTCGGTGCATTTCCCAGCATATCGGAAAAAGACTGTGTTACTGCTTCCGGAGTCGCTCCAACGAAATCTCCCCGCAGACTCTTCACACAATAGTAGATCATCCATCCTCCTACTGTTGTGTAAAACATCATCAGCATATAACATCCAATAATACCAATAAATTTCAATGGCTTCCAGCCACTTCCTGCAGGTGCCAGTTTGTCAAAACATTTTCGCAACACTTGTGTGGCTTCCCCGTCCTACTGCAAATTCTGCTACCAGAACCGGAATACCCAGAATAACCAGAAAGCATAAGTAGATCAGGATAAAGGCTGCGCCTCCATATGCCCCACAGATATACGGAAACTTCCACACATTTCCAATACC
>ENA-OQAR01000313-OQAR01000313.1-human-gut-metagenome-genome-assembly--contig:-NODE-313-length-14357-cov-2.381729_pt1 | contig 14357 bp, 22 predicted proteins | sample MGYA00242738_ERZ504533 | MGnify/ENA primary metagenome ERZ504533 (study PRJEB26092, sample SAMD00036276) | human gut metagenome | host: Homo sapiens | study: EMG produced TPA metagenomics assembly of... | reverse complement strand
CTTCTACAAGCTCGCCCTCTTCCAGACCGCACACCAGCTCATAGGTGGTGGTGTAGCAGCTGTCGTCGTGGGTGTGCTCGAATTTATCGCAGATGAAGGTGACACCATCCTCATCAAAACAGCTGTCCGTCGTGGGTGTGCTCTTCTTCCAGGCAGGTCAGCTCCCGCACTTCCTGATAGCAGTCGTCGGTGTGCTCATGGGGCACAAAGATGTACTCCGGCTCTGCGGAATGGGCTGCAATGCCGGAATCATCCGCATCCACGCCGAACGCATCATCATCCATGTCGAATGTATCATCAAAAGACATGCCGTCGTCCGTCATGGTGGCGTTCCAGTCCTCCGGTTCGCCTTCCTCATAGCCGCACACCAGCTGCTTTTCATAGCAGGCAGCGGTGTGCTCGTGCTCCAACTCGCCGCACAGATATTCGGCCGTTTTGGCAATGCCCACGCCGTGCAGCTGCCAGTTCACGAACAGGCTGGTGGTAAGCGCCAGTGCCAGCAGCAGCGCAGTATAGCGTCTGGCGCGCTGGTGGTTCCGACGGAACTTTTTCTGATATTCTTTCACAATATCCCGCATGATTCCTAAACCTCCTTAGTGGATCAACGAGAAGTTGGACAAGGGCCATACCCGCAAAAAACCTTGCCTACGATCTGACTTTTTTCCACACAGCCGATCACACTGCTGCGGCTGTCAATGGAGGTGGCCCGATGGTCACCCAGTACGAAATACCGGTTTTCCGGCACCTGATAGGGAAATTTGATGTCGCATTCGCCCAGAGCCAGTTCATCTACATAGGGCTCATCCAGCGTCTGGCCGTTCACAGTGACCACACCGTCCTCGTCCAGTTCGATCACATCACCGGGCAGGCCGATGATGCGCTTGAGCAGAAGCTTGTTCTGCCAGTAAAATCCGCAAAGGTCGCCGGTCTTCATGTCGCTGTCCTTGACCAGCAGAATGATGTCCCGGTCCTGCAGAGTGGGGTTCATGCTGTCGCCGGAGACCTGCAGCACCGGCAGAAACAGGGTGGCCAGCAGCACGGCAACGGCCGCGACCACCAGCAGCGTGTAGACCGTGCTGCGCAGCACCCGCATATAACGGCTGCGGTAGGCCAGACGTTCGCGCTCTGCTTCCACCTCTGCTGTGGATGGAATGGGCGTGAACCTGATCTTTTGCTCTTTCATTTGGCACGCTCCTCCGGCAGGATTCCGTGCTGTGATAGCCGTCCAGCAGTTCGCTGCCCGGCGGTCAAAAGCGGCCCGGCGCTGCTGGATCTCCTGCTGCGTCCGGGCAAGCATTGCCTTGCAGTCCGCTTCGGTCTGGGCGCGCTTGCGTGCGGCGGCTTCCGTTTCCGCGTCGCACTGCTGCTGGGTACGGGCCTTCAGGTTCGCAGCCTCGGTCTGTGCCTGTGCAAGGATCTGCTGGCTTCGGCTTCCGCCTGAGCGCGCAGAGCGCTGGCAGCGGCATCGGTGTTTTTGTTTGCTGCGAGCACCGATGCAACGTATTCATCAGCCGCAGCCTGCGCCGCTTCAAACACCTTGTTCAGCTCCAGTGCAGCCTGCGCAATGGAACCTGCGTTTTCAATATGGATCTGCCGTTCCTGCAGCTGGGCAGACAGGGCAGCGTTTTCTGCCCGGAGCCGGTCCTCGCTCTGCTTGAGCGCCAGAATGATCTCGACTAATTCGGTGCGGCGCATGTGCCGCAGTTCACGGTCTGGCATAATGATCGATTTCTCCCGCAAAAAGTGGTCGGATTGGGCGAACGAAAACTTTCGACAAATACGAAAAATTTTCGCACCACAAAACCACATTTGATATATCAGTTTTCGGCGTGAAAGCGCCAGTTTGATGAATGACCTTCCACCTTATATGTTAGCACAGTATGCGTAACAAAAGCGTAACAAAAAATGCCTTTTCCGTGCATTTTTTTGCCAAAGCCAAAGAAAAAATTGTTTCTTTTGATGTAAACGATTAAAATGCGTTAAAAACAAAAAGAACTGTCCCCACAACGGAGACAGTTCTTGAAAAACAGATGAAAATAGAAGCCGGATCAGAAGCTCTTCAGCAGATCGCCCAGAGTCAGGAAGGACTGGTAGATCACGTTGACATTGTTGATGATGGAGCTTGCACCGGAGAAGATGCGGGCAATGGCGTTGAACACCTTACCGACATTCAGGAAGCTGTTGTAAGCGTCGCGGGCACCACCGTCCAGATAGACCATTTCCTCTTCGCTGATGGAGGCATAGTTTGCGGGCAGTTTCATAGTAGACATGGAGATTTTCCTTTCTATTGATAAAATTGATACAGTGTGTGGAAAGACTTAAATAAAGGCAGCCACGGCCAGCGTGGTGATCAGAGCACCGGCTACCGTCAGAACGCTCAAAATCGGGCCGTCATCGTATTCCTGCGCGGTCTGTTCCGGCTGAGCGGGCGTGGATGTGCTGGTGGAAGTGGTGGCATTTTTCACGGTCCAGTGTGCGTACACAGTGGTATCACCGGTAAACACCGTAGAGGTGCTGATTTTTGTGCCGCCCACCGGCTCGGTATACCAGCCGTCAAAGGTGTAGCCTTCCAGCGCAGGCTGCGCGGGCAGGGCACTGAGTTTGCCGCTCAGATTGGTGGTGACTGCCACAGCGGAGCTGCTGCCGCCCATGGCATCCAAACCAATGGTGTAGACCTGCGAATCCTTGTCTTCTGCGGCAAAGGCAGAGGGCAGTGCACAGCAGAGCAGTGCAGCGCTGAGCAGACCGAGGACCAGTATTTTCAAGATCTTTTTCATATGACTCCTCGCTTTCCTGACGAATTGGGATGTGGTGCCTGCCGGGAACGGAAACACCAGAACAGACCTCGATGTCCCCGCCATGAGGCAGTAGACGAAAAAAGCCGGGAAGAGGAGGTTTATTCAATCCTATATTTACCACATATAGTGTAACAAAAGCGCAACAAAAATGGGCGTATTCTGTTGTTATGATGAAAAAATTGGTTTTTCACAAATTGCAGGCTGCAAAAGGCGGCACAGAGCCGCCGCAAAAGCGGAAAAGTGGAACCTTCCCCTTGTGGAAAAACAAAGAATATGGTATAATATCTTGCACGATGCGCCATCGCCAAGCGGTAAGGCAGGGGACTTTGACTCCCCCATCGTAGGTTCGACTCCTGCTGGCGCAACCAAAAGCCCCGTCATCCTGAAAAGGCTGACGGGGCTTTTTGCATCACTTTTCCACAAAATGCGGCTGAACGGTGCAAAGCTCAGCGGCGGCGGATCTTTCTGGTGGGCTTGCGACGGTTCCAGTTGTTCAAAAGGACCCACGCAAAGTAGATGATGATGGAAATAATACTCAATGTTATTACAACTTTGAGGTACAGACTGCCTAAGAACTCCTGAAAACGCGCCACAGTGAACAGCAGCGGGTTGCGGCTGACATCCTGCCCGGCGATCAGGTCCACCACGCCAATGGTCTCACCGGCAAGCTTCAGCTCCACGGTACCCACCACATCGCCCTGCTGGACAGGGGCACACACGGAATCCGGCAGGTGGAAATATTTCTGGGTCACGCTGCGTCGCCGGTGGAAGGCAGCAGGGTCATCATGCTGTCGGCGGGATACAGCTGCAGGGAGCTGGTATCGGAGGAATACTTCACCGGGATCTCGGCCAGCGTAAGGTCGGTGTCCAGTGCGGCCTGAATGGAAAAGCTGTCGAACACCCAGTCCATCAGCTTCACGGTCTCGCACAGGGCCGGGCGACGGTTGGCGTAGCCGAAATCGTCGCAGGTGTCCGGGCTTTGCATCACGCAGAAAATATAGGTGGCACCATCCTTATTGGCCCATGAAACATAGCTCTGATTGCCACTGTCGCTTTTGAATGCGGTCACATCGCACATGCCGCCCTGCATGGCGCTGCGGTAGTATTTGCCGCCGCTGGATTTGCTCAGCGCGGCGTCTGGCTGACCAGAACAGACGAAGAACGGTGTTTTTCTTTGGCGGGCATGGTAAAGCTGGGCGCACCGGAAACCTCCACAAAGGCATCAAAGCTCATCAGATAGCGCAGGATCAGGTACATATCCACGGCACAGGTCACGTTGCCGCTGTCAATGCCGCAGGCATCCGTCCAGGTGCTGCCGGTGGTGCCGATGCGCTGGGACAGGGTGTTCATCTGGCTCACCCAGCCCGCGAGGTCGCCGCCGGAAAGGGCATAAGCAAGGCCCATGGCGGCTTCGTTGGCGTTGCGGGTCAGCATGGCGTACATGGCTTCGCGGTAGGTAAAGGTCTCGTTGGAGCGCATATCGGCGTTGTTGGTGTTATAAACGTAATCCGAGATGGCAAAGGGCATCTGGAAGGTGTCGTCCAGATGGTCGGCATAGTTGGTCAGCAGCAGGGCAATGGTCATGTACTTTGTCAGACCACCGGCGGATACCTGCTTTGTGCTGTCCTTATCATAGACAATGATATTGGTATCAGTGTTGACGATATAGGCACTCTGTGCCTGCACCTGATAGACCGGGGTGGGGTCGAACATAGCCCCGGCGGGCAGCACAAGGCAGCTGAACAGGACAGCGAACGACAAAACCAGCGCAAAAATACGTTTCATGTGGACAATTCCTTTAAAAAGCGATAATATAAAACAACAGGCAGCACGGCACAAGCGCCGTGCGCGGGTAAGAACGAGATCACAGCGGAAGGCTGTATTCTTTATAATAACAGGTTTGGCGGGGTGTGACAAGGCTTATTGTGCCGATTTCACATCCGGTCAGGGAGGACAGAAATGGTATATCTGACAGGGGACACCCACGGCGACATCGACCGCTTCAAGCACGGCAAGCTGCGCTGGCTGGGCAAACGGGATACCGTGGTGGTACTGGGCGACTTTGGCTTTGTGTGGGACGGCAGCAAGGAGGAACAGAAAAAGCTGGATTGGCTGCGCAAGCGCCGTATACCCTGCTGTTTCTGGACGGCAGCCACGAAAACTACGACCTTTTGAAGCAGTATCCCACCGAGGAACGCTTTGGCGGCAAGGTGCAGGCACTGGGCGGCAATGTGTACCATGTGTGCCGCGGCAGCGTGCTGGAATTGGAGAATAAAAAATACCTGTGCTTTGGCGGTGCGGAAAGCCAGGATGTGGAGGATCGGGAACCCGGCGTGAACTGGTGGAGGGAAGAAATGCCTTCGGAGGAGGAATACGCCTTTTGTGAGGAGAACCTTGCAGCCTGCGATTACAAAGTGGATTATGTGCTGACCCACGATGCGCCAAGCAGATTTTTGGATTTTACCGCCCTTGCCAGCGGCGAGACCAACCAGCTGCACAGCTTTCTGGATAAAATTTTGTTGAAGCTGACCTACGACAAGTGGTTTTTTGGCTGCTACCATAAGGATACCCAGCTTTCCACCAAAAGCCGCTGCGTGTTCTGCGATGTGATAAGCATGGGCGAACGGCACGCAAAGCGTTCCGTTCGATAACAGGGGCCGCTGCACCAGCCGTGCAGCGGCTTTTGCATTTGCTGTTGCTTGTGCGCAAAAAATCTCCGGATCAGTTCATGGCTCCGGCTTTCTCGAACATCTGCTGCACCTGCTGTTCCAGCAGTGCGTGCTCCGGCGCTTCCAGTAGCGGGTCGTCGGCCAGCATGGCAACGGCTTCCGCCTGCGCAGCGTGCAGGGTGCGGGTGTCGTTCATCAGGTCGGCGATCTGCAGGGTGGGGCAGGCCGTGGCTGGCGGCTGCCGAAAAAGTCGCCGGGGCCGCGGGTCTCCAGATCGTACTGCGCCACCGCAAAGCCGTCCGTGGTGCTGCACAAAAATTTCAGCCGCTTTTGTACGTTTTCGCTTTGGTTGTCGCTGACAAGAAAGCACCAGCTCTCCGCTGCACCGCGTCCCACGCGGCCGCGCAGCTGATGCAGGCGCTCAGACCGTAGCGCTCTGCGTTTTCGATCACCATTACGCTGGCATTGGGCACATCCACACCCACCTCAATGACGGTGGTGGACACCAGTGCGTCCAGCCGTCCGGCTTTGAAGTCCTCCATCACGGCAGCTTTCTCCTTGGGTTTGAGCTTGCCGTGCATCAGGCCTACCCGGCGCTCCGGCAGCAGGGCTTTGGCAATGTCCTCGTAGTAGCTCTTAACGGCGTTCAGCCGCCATCCGGTGTGTCCTCGATGGCGGGGCAGACCAGATACACCTGCCGCCCTCTACCAATCTCCTGATCGAGAAAATGGTAGAGGTCGCGCCGCTTTTTGCCGGTGATGCAGCGGGTCTTGACCGGGGTGCGGCCCGGCGGCAGCTCGTCCAGAATGGAGATGTCCAAATCGCCGTAGATGAGCAGGCCCAGCGTGCGGGGAATGGGCGTTGCACTCATCACCAGCAGGTGCGGATTCGCGGCCTTTTCGGCCAGCATTCCGCGCTGCCGTACCCCAAAGCGGTGCTGCTCGTCGATCACGGCAAGACCAAGCCGGGCAAACTCTACGCCTTCGCTGAGGATGGCGTGGGTGCCCACCACAAGGTCGGCTTCGTCGTTCCGGATGGCGGCAAGGGTGGTGCGGCGTGCAGCGGCCTTCATGCCGCCGGTCAGTAGAGCCACCCGCATCCCGAAGGGGCAAGCATCCGGTTCAGGCCTTCGGCGTGCTGGGTGGCCAGAATTTCTGTCGGGGCCAGCAGCGCGGCCTGATACCCCGCTCGGATGCCAGGCCCAGATGGCGGCAGCCGCCACCAGCGTTTTGCCGCTGCCCACATCGCCCTGCAAAAGGCGGTTCAATGGAAGTCTCGCCCGCCATGTCGGCCAGAATCTCGCTCACGGCCCGGCGCTGGGCTCCGGTGGGGGAAAAGGGCAGGCTGGCCCAGAACAGGGACGGGTCGGCAAGCTGCATGGGCGCACCGGTGGCAGCGGCACCCCGGTTTTTCATCCGGCCAATGCCCAGCTGCAAAACCAGAAGTTCTTCATAGATCAGCCGCCGCCGGGGCGGCATAGGCTTGCTCTTCGGTGGGCAGGGCAGTGGATGGCCCGCACGGCATCTGCCTTGGAGAGCAGACGGTATTTTGCCAGCATTTCCGGCGGAAGAGGGTCGGGCAGAAGCTCTGCATGGGGCAGCAGCTGCCGCACGCACTTGGCGATGGCATTGCTGGTCAGGCCCTCGGTCTGGGGGGTAGACCGCTTCAAAGGGAGAAGCCTTGATCTGCTCGGCGGTGCGCACCTGCGGGTTGACCATCTGGCGGCGCAGCATCCCGCCGGTAACGATGCCTTGAAAATAGTATTCCTGCCCCAGCTGCAGCTTCTGGGCGGCATACGGATTATTGAACCATGTGATCTCCAGACTGGACACATCGTCCCCGGCAGTGATGCGCTCCATCCGCCGCCGCCCGGCAGGATACGCCCGCCGGGTTTGGCGAACACCTCGGCCCTGACGACGCACTCCACATCGGTGGGCGCTTCGGCGATGGAATAGGGTTTGGTGAAGTCGATATATCTGCGCGGGTAGTGGCACAGCAGGTCGGCCAGCGTCACGATGCCCAGCTTCTCGAACCGCTCAGCAGTCTTGGGGCCAACGCCCTTCAGGTAGCGCACCGGCGTATCCGGGGTGAGGGTGGTATGGTTTTCGGCGGGCATGGCGTGTCAGCTCCTTTCCTGGATGCAATATAGCCATTGTAACACGGAGCGGCAGCGGATGCAAATGGCCCAAAAAGGAAAAACCGGCAGGACCTTTGCCTTTGGGCAGGAACTGTGGTACACTCGGAAGAAAAAGAGGGGAGAATATTTATGGAGATCCGTAAGGGGACCTTAAAGGACTTGGAGGCCATTGCAGCGGTGGAGGCGGCCTGCTTCCCGGCGGCAGAGGCGGCTACGGCAGAGGAGTTTGCCGGGCGGCTGCAGCAGTACGGCGATCATTTTTGGCTGCTGTGGGAGGGGGAAAGGCGTGCTGGCCTTTGTGGACGGCTTTTGCACCGACTGGCCGGACCTGACCGATGAGATGTACGCCGACGCCTCCCTCCACCGGGAGAATGGTGCCTGGCAGATGATCTTTGGGGTAAACACCATCCCGGCCTGCCGCAGACAGGGGTACGCCGGGCAGCTGCTGCAGCAGGCCATTGCCGCGCCCGGGCCCAGGCCGGAAGGGGCTGGTACTGACCTGCAAGGAGGCCCTGGTGCACTACTATGCAAAGTTCGGCTTTGTGAACGAGGGCGTTTCCGGCTCCACCCACGGGGGCGTGGTGTGGTACCAGATGCGGCTGAAGTTCTGAGGGGGACGATCTGGAATGGCCTACGCCTTGCTCCGGCCGTATTCAGCGGAAGAATAATTTTTTAAGAGAGCAATGCCGAGCGTCCGCGGAAGCTCCGGCATTGCATTTTCACTGGAGGGGGCGTAAAGGTAGACGGCATTTGCAGTGCCGCTTTCTGCGAAAGTGCGGCACTGCGGCAGACTTTTCGGCTTAACTGCAAAGTGACCGGTTTCGCCAGAGGCTCTCCCTTTGAGGAAAGACTTCCCCGCTCCGGGGGAAGATGTCACCGTAGGTGACAAAAGGGGAATCTGGATTTGCGAAGCAAAGACTGAGAGGGCGAGGACGTTTAAGGAGAACCACTATGCCGCACCGTTATTTTACCACCGAGATCTCTGACGGCACCGCCACCCTGCGCGGGGCCGATGCCCACCATCTTGCCCGCGTGATGCGCGCAAGGCTGGGCGATACTGTCATTCTATGCGACGGCAACGCCGTGGAATACACCGCCACCATCACCGGCTTTGGCGATGAGTGTGTGGAGTTCCGGGTGGAGCCGGGCTATCCCAGCGCCGCCGAACCCAGCGTGGAGGTCACTCTGCTGGCCGGCTACCCCAAGCAGGACAAGCTGGAGCAGATCATCAAGCACGGCGTGGAGCTGGGCGCAGCCCACATCGTGCCCTTCTTCAGCCGGTACTGCGTGGCGGCCCCCAAAAAGAGGACGAGCAGAAGAACGAGCGCTACAACCGCATTGCAGCGGAAGCCGCCAAGCAGTGCGGCCGGGGCATTCTGCCGGATGTGGCCCTGCCGCTGGCAAACTTCGGTGCCGTGTGCCGCACCTTTGCACAGTACGACCTTGTGCTGTTCTGCTACGAGTGCGGCGGCGCGCCCCTGCGCGACCTGCTGGCCGCAGCAAAGCCCGCCGATGGTGAAAAACTGAAAATCGCCATCGTGACCGGAGCCGAGGGCGGCTTTGCCGCCGAGGAAGCCGAGATGGCCGCAAAGGCCGGTGCCAGAACGGTGGGCCTTGGCCCCCGCATCCTGCGGTGCGAGACCGCCCCGCTGGCCGTGCTTGCTTCGGTAATGACCCTGACGGGGAATCTGGAATAACAAAAAAAGCAGCTGCGTTGCAGCTGCTTTTTTGTTATTTTCAGGGTTTATGTCTCTGCTTCCAGCAGAGCTTTCTTCACATTCAAAAGGTTCTGCGGACTCACCGAGAAGCTGCGCAGGCCCAGCTGCAAATACTGCACCGTGTTGGCTTGGTTGCCCACCGCAAGGCCGCAGATGGTCACCGGCACATTGCGAACCTTTGCGGCATCCATCACCATGGTGATGAGCTTTTTCATGGCCTTGCTGGCCGGACGGTAGTAGTGCTCGGCGCTAGCAAGCTCCCGGTCTGCCGCGTGGGTATACTGGGTCAGGTCGTTGGTGCCGACCACAAGAAAATCGACCCCGTGCTCTACAAATTCCTCAGCGGTCAGGCAGGCAGCGGGTACGCTGAGCATCACGCCGAACTTTGTATCTTCGTTGAACGCCACGCCGCGCTCCCGCAGGTGCTCGCGGCAGCGCTCCACCACACGCATGGCTGCGTCCCAGTCCTCTACATTCGTCACCATGGGGAACATCACCCGCAGCGGGCCGCGGGCGGCGGCGCGCAGCAGCGCACAGAGCTGCGTCTCGAACTGGTGGGGCTGGCGCAGACTGTTGCGGATGCCCCGCAGGCCAAGCTTGGAAGACTGCAGGCCCTGATAGGCGTCGGAAATGGTGCGGTCTGAGCCAAAGTCGAAGGTGCGCACCGTTACCGGGCAGCCCTTGGCGGCAGCAAGACAGGAGCAGTAGAAGAAATACTGTTCCTGCTCGTCCAGAATGCGGCCCGGCAGCATCATGTAGCCGGTGCGCAGCAGGCCCACGCCCTGTGCACCGGACTGCATGGCCGTGTCGATGTCCTCCGGCCCAAAGCAGTTGGCCAGCAGCTCAAAGGGCTGGCCGTCCTTTGTCCTGTTGGGCAGAGCATGCAGCTGCCCCATCTCTTCGTTCTCCCGTTGCAGCTCGCAGATGCGGGTCTCGGCCTGCTGGCGGGCGGCAGCGTCCGGGTCCAGCGTGCACTGGCCCCCGGTGGCGTCCAAAATCACGGTGCGGCCGTCGCAGTCGTCCAGAAAATCCCGGCCCACCTGCACGATGCCCGGGATATTCATTGCCCGGGCAATGATGGCCGCGTGGCTCTGGCCGCTGCCCTCTGCCGTGATGATGCCTAAAATCATGCCGGAGGGCACGCTGAACAGGTCGGTGGGCATCAGCCGCTCTGCGGCAAGGATCACCGGGTGATCCAGCGCCAGCCACATGCGGGGGCGGTTGGTGATGATGTTGATGACCCGGCGGCTTGCGTCGAGGATATCCACACTGCGCAGCTGCATGTAGGGGTTATCCTTCATGTTGGCCAGCTGGTCGGCGTAGCGCTGGCCCACCTGATTCATGGCCGCTGCCGCGCCAATGCCTGCATTGATGCAGAAGCGCACCTCGTTCATCATGCCCTCGTCGTCCAGCATCATGCTCTGGAACTGGAAGATGGCCTGCTCGCTGGGTGCGGCACGGTCTGCCATGGATTCCAGCTCGTCCTGCGCCGTGCGGATGGCATCGGTGAGCAGCTGCAGCTCCCGGGACGGTTTAAAGGGGCCCACGGTCGTGGTCTCCACATGGTGCTCCAGACGGCTCACCTGCCCCAGCACAAGGCCGGGAGAAGCGCAGGAACCTTTATACACTTTCATGTTCGGTCACCTCCGGCAAAAGCTCGGCTTCCGGCGTGGTCAGGGTGCGCCAGACCAGCGCCTGCAAAAAGGTATTGGGCAGCAGCGCGGCCAGTGCGGCCCGCGCCGCATCGGCACTGCCCTCAAACAGCGGTGCAAAGCTCTGCATCCGTGCCTGATCGCACTTTGCAAGGAATGCATCGCACAAAGTATGGGTGGTGTAGTAATGGGCCGGGTCCACACCGGCATCTTCCGCGGCGGCTTCCAGCGGGGCAAGGTCGGCATCCTTCATCTTGGCCAGCAGCAGGGCCGCATCCGCCGTCAGGGTGACCGGGTATTTCTCCCGCACGGCCTTTTGCACCCGCTCAATTTTGCGTGGAACGCAGCAGCGTCCGCGCAGCTCTGGGCATCACAGGAGACAGCATAGCACACCCCCGCAGATATTCCCATAGCGCGGCGGGTATCATAGTAGCCCAGCTCGATGTTGCGGCGGGCGGTGTCGGGGTCAAAGTGCAGGATATCGCCCAGCTCCCAGTAGCTGCGCACCATCACGGTGGGCAGGCCGGTGAGGTTGGGGCGGGTGATGCCCACGCCTTCCAGATCGACGCACACCAGTTCATCCGCGCCCATGCGTTTGGCAAGGCCGGTGGGCATGTTGTCGCTGTAGCCGCCATCCAGAAACTTGACCCCGTCGATCTCCCGCGCACGCAGCGCCGGGAAGCAGGCAGCGGAGGCCATCAGGTAGTCCTTGACCTTTCCTGCCGGGATCTCGTCCAGCGTCAGCTCCCGGGGCTTTAAGCCCCGCTGCTCCACAGTGACAAGGCCGAAGCGGATGGGAGCCGCGCGCAGGGCATCCTCGTCCAGAACCCGCTCCACGATCTCTTCCAGCGGGGTCACATCCATGCCGCCGGCTTTCACCACGCTGCGCAGGAACTGGTGCAGGGCCGAAAGGTCGGCATCCTCCTCCGGCAGCTCCATCACATCCTTGCTGCGGATGGCCAGCCACATATCGCGGGCCGTCTCGTACTGGTCCAGCACGAACATGGCACCGTTCAGGCTGCCAACGCTGGTGCCGGTAATGATCTGCGGGTGCCAGTCCAGCTCCATCAGCGCGCGCCACACACCCACCTGATAGCTGCCCCTGGCTCCGCCGCCCGCCAGCACCAGAGCTTTGCACGGAGCACTGCGTTCATCCATTGCATCCGCCTCCTTTGATCGTTTCCGGTTTTGTTCAGATTATAGCATATTTCCAGAGAAATTTCTTCCGTTTTTTGTAAATTGATGCCTTTCTCCCGGCAAAGAAACATGGTATACTTGTCAGGATCTCAAAAGGAGGCAATTCTCATGCACTGCAAGCAATGGATTTTTGATATGGACGGCACCCTGACCGACAGCATGACCGTGGTGTGGGAGGGTGCCCCCGACGCACTGCTGCGCCGCTATGGCCGCACCCCTCGGGGGGATCTGCGCGCCACACTGCTGAACATGGGAATGCAGGAGGGCGCACAGTATCTGATCCGGGAGTACGGCCTGCCGCTGACCGAGGAAAGCTATTTTTCCGTGATGCGCGAGGTGATCGCCGAATTGTACGAGACCGTGGAGCTGAAACCCGGCGTGCGCACGATGCTGGCAAAGCTGCAGGCCGAGGGCGCACGCATGTGCATCTGCTCCAACACCTGGGCCGAACAGTGCCGCACCGTGCTTACCCGGCTGGGCATCGCGCAGTATTTCTCCTTCATCGTGGAAGCGCAGGGCGTGCTGCACAAAAGCCGCCCGGAGGTGTTCTTTGAGTGCATGAGCCGTTTGGGCGGTGCAGACCCCGCCGCCTGCGCCGTGTGCGAGGATGCCGTATACGCCGCCGCCACCGCCCACAAGGCCGGGTATTACGTCATTGGCATTGCAGACCGCACCTCTGCCGCCGACGAGCCGGAGATGCGCCGCATCTGCAGCCAGTTCGTGCCCCGGTGGGATGCGCTGGACTGGACACGTGTGTAAGAAAAAAAGGGCCGCAGCGTGCGGTTCTTTCTTTATCTGATCCTTCTTTGCTCTTGCATTTTGTGCGCAAGAAGAGTATGATATTATAAATAGGACTGCCCCAAGGGGGGAAGTGTCCTCATTTGTGAGAATACACTCTGTGATTTTTAATATAAAGGTATAATATCCGTAAAGAGGAGACCTTCCGTCATGAACAACCCACTCGTCAGCATTATCGTGCCTGTGTACAACGTGCAGAATAGTGTTGCCCGCTGTCTGGAGAGCATTTGTGCCCAGACATGGAAGGATATCGAGGTCATTCTGGTCAACGACGGGTCCCGGGACGAAAGCTTTTCCATCTGTGAGCAATTCCGTGAAAAGGACCCCCGCATCGTTCTGGTGGACAAATCCAATTCCGGTGTGTCGGAGACCCGCAACTGCGGCATGTCCCTTGCAAGGGGCAAGTATGTGCAGTTTGTGGACAGCGACGATTATCTCGACCCTGATTTTACTGAGCGGCTGGTGACTGCGCCGAAGCGAACAACGCTGATCTGGTCATTGCACCTTACTGGATGGTGATTCCCGCCAACTCTTCCAAGGCCACGCAGGCACTGGAAAACCTGCAGGAGAACCTTGGCATCGATGCCGAGAAAAAGCCCGATGATATCCGTGAATACGGCTTCCTGCCCGAGGGCATCTACGACCGCGATACCTTTGCCCTGCGCCTGATGGAGAAGCCCGCATCCTTCTTCTACAGCGTGCTGTGGAACAAGCTCTACCGCCGGGATATTCTGGCAGACCATCATCTGCAGTTCACCAGCGAGGTGCGCTGGGCCGAAGACCTGGTTTTCAACCTGGAATACATTTTGTACGCCAATGTTTTCGTATCCATTTCCAAAGCGGGCTACCACTATGTGCAGAACCCCCAGAGCATCTGCCACACCCAGATCAATCTGGCTTCCATCGTGCAGAACAAACTGCAGGTGTTCCGCTATTACAAGGAGCTGTACACAAAGCTGGGCCTGTACGATCAGGTGCAGCCGCAGCTGTATAAATTCCTGACCGCGTTCTCCGAGAACGCCTATCCCTCCGGTTCTCCCCAGAAGATCATCATGGACATGGCCAACCACTGGGGCTTTGGTGTTCTGGATGCTTCCGACAAGGAAAAGAAACACAAAACCGAACCCGATGCCTGACCTCCGGGCACGAAAAAAAAAAAGAGCCGTGAAAGCGGCTCTTTTTTGTTTGCATTTACCGGTCGATCCAGCTGCGGAAGGCTTCGCGCACTGCACCCTCCCGTCCGCGCGGGATGGGGGATGCGCGCACCGCTGCACATCTGCAGCTCGCCCGCCGTCAGCAGCTGTGCCGCCGCCAGATTGACCACATAGGAGCGGTGCGGCTGCAAAAAAAAAAACGCCCGTCTTCCAGCAGCGGCTTTGCTACCTCGG
>ENA-OQAR01000312-OQAR01000312.1-human-gut-metagenome-genome-assembly--contig:-NODE-312-length-14378-cov-3.079223_pt1 | contig 14378 bp, 19 predicted proteins | sample MGYA00242738_ERZ504533 | MGnify/ENA primary metagenome ERZ504533 (study PRJEB26092, sample SAMD00036276) | human gut metagenome | host: Homo sapiens | study: EMG produced TPA metagenomics assembly of... | reverse complement strand
ATTATTTTTTATCATAAAATCATTAAATTTAAACGTACTGTTTACCAAGCTACTAGCTACATTAACAGCCTGTTGAAAACTTCTCGAAATATTTTCTTAAAATAATTGTGGGGAATTGTGGGGAATTGTGTAATTTTACACCTTTGAACAATATAATAAGGTGTAGATATGCGATTTCTTGGGAATTCTGAAGCAAAGACGGACGCAAAAGGCAGAGTGTTCCTGCCTGCCGTATTTAGGAAGCAGTTACAAGCTGCCTCCCAAGAATGCTTGATTTTACGCAAAGACACCTACCAAGACTGCCTGGTACTTTACCCTGAAAATGTGTGGAACGAACAAATGAATGAACTACGTTGTAAGCTCAATCGTTGGAATTCCAAACACCAAATGATTTTCCGTCAGTTCGTTTCGGATGTAGAAGTTATCACATTGGATGGAAACGGGCGCTTTCTGATTCCAAAACGATATTTGAAATTAGCTAAAATACAGCAAGATGTACGTTTTATCGGATTGGACGACACTATAGAAATCTGGTCTAAAGAAATAGCAGACAAACCCTTCATCACACCGGAGGACTTTGGAAAAGAATTGGAAGAAATTATGGGAACTAATAACAACGTAGAAATAGAATGAGTGAAGCAAAACAGATATATCATGTACCGGTATTATTAAACGAGAGCGTAGACGGAATGAACATCCAACCCGGAGGTATTTATGTAGATGCCACTTTCGGCGGCGGAGGACATTCCAAGGAAATTCTAAGCCGGCTGGGTAGCACCGCGCATCTATATAGTTTTGACCAAGATGAAGATGCCGAGAAGAATATTGTAAGCGACAGCCGCTTCACTTTTGTGCGTAGTAACTTCCGCTACCTTCCCAACTTCCTACGTTATTATGGCGTGGAAGGGGTGGATGCCATTTTGGCCGATCTGGGCGTTTCCTCACATCACTTTGACGACTCCGAACGTGGATTCTCATTCCGCTTCGAGGGCAAATTAGACATGCGGATGAACAAACGCGCAGGTATGACAGCTGCTGATGTAGTGAACACCTATGACGAAGAACGTTTTGGCTAATATTTTCTATTTATATGGTGAATTGAAGAACAGCCGCAAACTGGCATCAGCCATCGTTAAAAGCACGAGGTGTAAAACAAATTGTCACCATCGGTGATTTCCTCGAAGTCATCAAACCGCTTTTCGGGCGGGAACGTGAAAAGAAAGAGCTCGCAAAGGTGTTCCAAGCTTTACGCATAGAGGTAAATCAGGAAATGGAAGCATTGAAAGAAATGCTTTATGCAGCAACCAAGGCACTGAAACCGGGAGGCAGACTGGTAGTAATCACCTATCACTCTTTAGAAGACCGCATGGTAAAGAATATCATGAAAACCGGAAACATAGAAGGCAAGGCCGAACAAGATTTCTTTGGTAATGTACAGACACCTTTCAAACTAGTCAACAACAAAGTTATTGTTGCCGGCAACGAAGAAGTGACACGCAATCCGCGCTCCCGAAGCGCCAAGTTGAGAATTGCAGAAAAGAGATAACGAGATGGAAGAAGAACTGAAACAAAATACACAACAACCCAAAGACGGACAATCTGCTTCGCCCAAGCATATGTCTATCCGCAGCATATTAGGAGGAGATATCCTTGCGAACGACTTTTTCAAAAGACAGACCCGTTTGCTGATTCTCATCATGATCCTGACTGTACTATACATAGACAACCGTTATAGCAGCCAACAGGAACTCATTGAAATTGACAAGTTGAAAAAAGATTTGATCGATATCAAATACGATGCATTGACACGCTCTTCCGAACTGATGGAAAAGAGCCGCCAGTCACGTATTGAAGAATATATTTCGACGGAAGACAGCCCCTTGCAAACGGCTACCAACCGTCCTTATTTAATAAAGAAAGACTAAGCCCATGATGCCCAACCAAAAAAACATAATGCTCCGCTTCTCCTTCATCATCCTGGTCATGGTGTTGATAGGCATTGCCATTATCTGCAAAGCCGGCGTCATCATGTTTGCCGAGCGTCAATACTGGAAAGACGTAGCCGACCGTTTTGTAAAAGAAAAACGTCACCGTACGTCCTACCCGTGGCAACATCATCTCATCCGACGGCCAGCTGATGGCAAGCAGCCTTCCCGAATATAAGATTTACATGGACTTCATGATAAATAAAAGGAAGGGCGAAACCGAAGAAGAGGAAAAGAAACGGCTGAAGCTACAACATATCAAAGACTCAGTTCTTTATGCAAACCTTGACACAATCTGCAAAGGGTTACATGAAATATTCCCTGATAAAAAGTGCCGCCTTTTTCAAACAGCACATCAAAAACGGAAGAAAAAAAGAGAGCCGCAGTTGGTTGCTCTACCCCAAACGCATTTCTTATATACAATATAAAGAAGCAAAAAAAACGTCTGCCCGTATTTAACCTGAACAAATACAAAGGCGGATTCCATGAACAGGCATTCAATCAACGGAAAAAACCTTTTGGCTCACTGGCAATGCGTACATTGGGAGATATGTATCCAGATATAGAACAAGGTGCAAAGAACGGGCTGGAACTTTCATACGATTCCATATTAAAAAGGCAGAAACGGTATCACTCACCGTCAAAAGGTAATGAACAAATACCTGAACATTGTAGATATTCCTCCTGTAGATGGCTGTGATATCATTACGACCATTGATGTAGGTATGCAAGACATCGCAGAAAAAGCATTGGTGGATGAATTGAAAGAAATCAACGCTACTGTAGGCGTTGCCATTCTGATGGAAGTGCAGACGGGAGACATCAAAGCTATCGTCAACATGACCAAATGCAATGACGGCATTTACAGAGAAATACGCAATAACGCCATCTCAGACATGATGGAGCCAGGCTCTACTTTCAAAACCGCATCCATACTGGTAGCGCTGGACGACGGAGTCATCACTCCGGAAACGGTGGTGGAAACCGGTAACGGGGTCTATATGATGCACGGCCGCTATATGAAAGATCATAACTGGCATCGTGGAGGCTACGGCACTATCAACACAACAAAATCATTGATGGTGTCCTCAAACATCGGTGTATCACGGTTGATCGATGATCATTATCATGATAATCCGGAAAAGTTTGTACGCGGACTGCATCGAGTAGGCATTGCCACTCCGTTAGATCTCGATATTCCCGGTGCCGGCAAGCCGAACATCCGCATCCCCAACAAAGACTTGAGCAATTGGTCACGTACTGCACTGGCATGGATGTCTATTGGCTATGAAACCCAAATTCCCCCCATCAATACACTGGCATTTTATAATGCTATAGCCAATAACGGAGTAATGGTCAAGCCCCGTTTTGTGAAATCAATAGTCAAAGACGGGCAGGTGGTGGAAGATATTGCTCCTGAAATACTCAACCCGGCCATCGCTTCCCCCAAGGCTATCAGCGAGATACAAACAATTTTGGAAAAAGTTGTCAGCGAAGGGCTGGGAAAGAAAGCAGGATCCAAGCAATTCCATGTATCCGGGAAAACCGGTACTGCACAGGTTTCACAAGGGAAAGCCGGGTACACGAATGGCACACGCCGTTATTTGGTAAGTTTCTGTGGATATTTTCCTTCAGAAGCGCCTAAATACAGTTGCATTGTAGCCATCCAGAAACCTGGACTCCCCGCCTCGGGTGGTCTGATGGCCGGCAGCGTGTTCAGTAAAATTGCTGAACGCGTATTTGCCAAACATCTGGCACAAGATTTGAAAGAGGCAAAAGACTCAACTTCTATCCTTATTCCGGATGTAAAAAACGGGGATATAAGTGCGGCACATTATGTACTGAACCGGATAAATGTAAATTCATCCGGAGTTTCGGAACAATCAACCGAAGGCAAACCGGTATGGGGAAATGTGACTAGTAATCCGGACAATGTATTATTCAACAAAAAAGACATTAACAATAAACTTGTACCAAGTGTTATTGGTATGGGCGCAAAGGATGCTGTCTATCTGCTTGAAAGCATGGGATTGAAAGCCCGCATTACCGGCATCGGTAAAGTGAAGTCACAAAGTATCCCGGCCGGCAACACTTTGCGCAAAGGACAAACCATACAATTACGATTAAATTAACAGTGTAACAGGAAGAATATGAAACTGGAAAAGATTATTAAAGGAATAACAGTCAATGAAATCATAGGTGATGCATCCCAAGAAATTTCGGGAATAAACATGGACTCGCGCCTGATAGAGCCCGGTCATATTTTCGTTGCTGTAAAAGGAACGCAGACTGACGGACACACTTATATCCAAAAAGCAATAGAAAAAGGAGCCCGTACAGTGGTATGTGAGAATCTTCCTGAGACATTGATTGAGAATGTTACCTACATCAAAGTGAACGATACGGAAGACGTTGTCGGGAAACTGGCAACTACGTTTTTACGGCGACCCCACCTCGAAATTGGAACTGGTCGGTGTTACAGGCACCAACGGAAAAACGACTATTGCCACCTTATTATATAATATGTTCCGTAAATTCGGATATAAGACAGGACTCATTTCCACTGTATGCAATTATATAGATGAGGAAGTCATTCCAACTGACCATACCACCCCTGACCCTATTACACTAAACAAACTGCTGGGGCGCATGGCAGATGAAGGATGCAAATATGCCTTTATGGAAGTAAGCTCACATTCTGTAGCACAAAAACGGATCGGTGGTTTAAAATTCGTAGGCGGTATATTTACCAACCTTACCCGTGACCATCTGGACTACCATAAAACTGTAGAGAACTATCTGAAAGCCAAAAAAGCATTCTTTGACGGTCTGCCTAAAACAGCCTTTGCCTTAACCAATCTGGATGACAAAAAACGGATTGGTCATGCTCAAAAATACCAAAGCAAAGGTACACACCTATTCGCTGCGCAGCTTGAGTGATTTTTAAAGGAAAAAGTGCTGGAAGATGGATTCGAAGGAATGCTGCTTGATATAAATAATGTGGAAGTCAATGTACAGTTCATCGGACGTTTCAATGCTTCCAACCTGCTGGCAGTCTATGGAGCAGCCTGCCTGCTTGGGAAAAAAGACAGAAGAGGTATTGCTGGCATTGAGTACTCTTCGCCCCGTTGCCGGGCGTTTTGACTCACTGCGCTCACCCAAGGGATACACCGCCATTGTGGACTATGCCCATACTCCGGATGCCTTGGAAAATGTGCTGAATGCCATTCACGAGGTCCTGAATGGCAAAGGTCATGTAATTACGGTAGTAGGCGCCGGCGGCAACCGCGATAAAGGCAAACGCCCCTTGATGGCACAAGAAGCGGTAAAGCAAAGCGATAAAGTCATTATCACCTCTGACAATCCCCGTTTTGAAGAGCCGCAGGAAATCATCAATGATATGCTGGCAGGGCTGACTAAAGAGGATATGCGTAAAGTGATAAGCATAGCCGACCGTAAAGAAGCGATCCGTACAGCTTGTATGCTGGCCCAAGCTAAAGATGTCATTTTAGTTGCCGGGAAAGGACACGAAAATTATCAGGAAATCAAAGGTATAAAGCACCATTTCGACGATAAAGAAGTATTAAGAGATATTTTTGCTAATGAATAAACCAACCAAAAGATGTTATATTATTTATTTCAATATTTAGAAAAGTTCGATTTTCCCGGAGCCGGTATGTTCGGTTACGTTTCATTCCGTTCATTGATGGCAATCATTTTATCATTGTTGATCTCAGCTATCTTCGGTGAATATTTCATCAACCTGCTCAAACGTAAACAAATAACCGAAACCCAACGTGACGCATCTATAGACCCTTTTAATGTGAAAAAAAGTTGGTGTGCCGACGATGGGAGGTATAATTATTATTGTCGCAATTCTCATACCTTGCCTCTTGTTGGGGAAGCTGCATAATATTTACATGATATTAATGTTGATTACCACCATTTGGCTGGGTACGTTAGGCTTTTTGGACGACTATATCAAGGTCTTCCGTAAAGACAAAGAAGGGTTGCACGGCAATTCAAGATCATCGGCCAAGTAGGTTTGGGACTCATTGTGGGACTCACCTTATATTTAAGTCCGAGCGTGGTTATCCGTGAGAACGTAGAAATACAAAGAGGAGGAGAAATTGTGGAAGTGGTGCACAAGGAACAAGATCAGAGTCCACCAAAACTACGATTCCTTTCTTCAAGAACAACAATTTGGATTATGCTGATTTCGTAGGTTTTCTGGGAGACAATGCCCAGGCTGTAGGTTGGATTATTTTCGTATTAGTTACCATCTTCGTAGTTACTGCCGTATCTAACGGTGCCAACCTGAATGACGGGATGGACGGGATGGCAGCCGGAAATTCTGCTATCATCGGTCTTACCTTAGGCATATTGGCATACGTATCCAGCCACATCGAATATGCAGGATACCTTAATATCATGTACATTCCCGGCAGTGAAGAACTGGTAATCTTTATCTGCTCCTTCATCGGCGCACTGATCGGTTTCCTTTGGTACAATGCTTTTCCCGCCCAAGTATTTATGGGCGATACCGGCAGCTTGACCATTGGTGGTATCATAGCGGTATTTGCAATCATCATTCATAAAGAGTTGCTTATACCTATTCTCTGTGGAATCTTCTTGGTAGAAAACCTTTCGGTCATTCTACAGGTGAGATATTTCAAAAGCGGAAAAAAGAAAGGACATTTGCAACGCGTATTCAAACGTGCCCCTATCCACGACCATTTCCGCACTACATTAGCACAGTTAGACCCCAATTGCAGTTATCTGTTCATGAAACCCAACAGCGTATTCCATGAGTCAAAAATCACGGTACGCTTCTGGATTGTCACCATCGTACTCGCTGCAATTACGATTATTACATTAAAGATAAGATAAGATAAACGAAGATTATGGCTAAAAGAATTGTCATACTAGGAGCCGGAGAAAGCGGTGCGGGAGCAGCCGTTCTGGCAAAGAAACAAGGTTTCGACACCTTCGTTTCAGACATGTCCACGATTAAGGACTCATACAAAAACATGCTGAACGAGCGAGGCATCGAATGGGAAGAAGGCAAACATACCGAATCTCTCATTCTGAATGCGGATGAAGTGATCAAAAGTCCAGGTATTCCGAATGATGCCCCGATGATTCTTAAATTAAAGGCACAAGGTACCCCTATCATCTCCGAAATAGAATTTGCGGGACGTTATACCAATGCCAAAATGATTTGCATTACAGGAAGTAATGGAAAAACAACAACTACTTCGCTGATTTATCATATCTTCAAGAAAGCAGGTATGAATGTGGGACTAGCCGGAAATATCGGCCAAAGTCTGGCATATCAGGTAGCAGAATGCAACTATGATTATTATGTGATCGAGTTAAGCAGTTTCCAATTGGACAATATGTACAAGTTCCATGCCAACATTGCCGTATTGATGAACATCACGCCGGATCATCTGGACCGTTACGACCACCAGATGCAAAACTATGTGGATGCCAAATTCCGCATTATCCAGAACCAGACCCCGGACGATGCCTTCATCTTCTGGAACGATGACCCCATCATCCAGCGTGAATTACACAAATATGGCATTCATGGCCATTACTACCCTTTTGCCGAAAGGAAAGAGGAAGGAACCGCCGCATACGTGGAACAGGACAAGGTTTATTTTACAGAACCAATCGCTTTCAACATGGAACAGGAGGAACTGGCGCTGACCGGAACCCATAATCTGTTCAACTCCATGGCGGCCGGTATCTCTGCCAACCTGGCGGGTATCCGCAAAGAGTGTATCCGCGAGGCCTTGGGTGATTTCAAGGGAGTGGAACACCGCCTTGAAAAAGTCTGCCGGGTAAGAGGAGTAGATTACATCAATGACTCCAAAGCTACCAATGTGAATTCCTGCTGGTATGCTTTGCAAGCATGAAAACCAAAACCATCCTGATATTAGGCGGGAAAGACAAAGGCAACGACTATAACGAAATTGCCGACTTGGTAAAAGAAAAATGTACCGGATTGATCTACATGGGATTGCACAATGAGAAATTGCATGATTTCTTTGACAAGTTCGGCCTGCCTGTAGCCGATGTACAAAGCATGAAGGATGCCGTAGACGCTGCTTACCGGATGGCCAAGAAAGGCGAAACCGTATTATTAAGTCCATGCTGCGCCAGCTTCGACCTTTTCAAAAGTTACGAAGACCGTGGCGAGCAGTTCAAGGAATGTGTAAGAAACCTGTAATATAGTATTAAGGTATATAGATAATGGATCTGATAAAAGACTTGTTCAAGGGCGACAAAGTAATCTGGATTATTTTCCTGTTTCTTTGTCTGATCTCTATCGTCGAGGTATTTAGTGCCGCCAGCACGCTTACCTACAAAAGTGGGGATCATTGGGGACCTATCACCCAGCACAGTGTCATCCTGATGGTAGGTGTGTGCATTGTGGTACTGGTACATAACATTCCCTACAAATATTTCCGTGTGTTTCCCGTCTTCCTGCTACCCCTATCGACATTATTGCTGATATTTGTAATGGGTATGGGATTGATTACCGGAGACCGTGTCAATGGTGCAGCCCGTTGGATGACTTTCTTCGGTATCCAGTTCCAGCCTTCCGAACTGGCAAAAATGGCCGTGATTATTGTCACCGCATTTATTCTATCCAAGTTTCAGGAAGAAGACAATGCCAATCCGAAAGCATTTAAATATATCATGTGGATCACCGGAATTGTTTTCATTCTGATTGCTCCCGAAAACGGCTCTACCGCAGCACTGCTTTTCGGAGTAGTCTTTTTAATGATGGTGATCGGCCGGGTACCCTGGAAGCAATTGGCCAAGTTAATGGGAATAGCCGGAGTTATGGTGGCTTTTTTTTGTAGGCATAGTGATGATTATGCCCACACACAAAACTGAACAAAGTCCCCATGATGCACCGTGTAGAAACCTGGCAGAACCGTATAAAAGGCTTCTTTGAGGACAAAGAAGCGTTCCCGCCGCCAAATATGATATAGACAAGGACGCCCAGATAGCACACGCCAATATTGCTATCGCCTCCAGCAACATCATAGGAAAGATGCCGGGTAACAGTGTGCAGCGGGATTTCCTGTCACAAGCATTCTCGGACTTCATCTTTGCTATAATCATAGAAGAGCTGGGGTTGCTGGGAGGCGCCTTTGTAGTGATTCTCTACATCTGGCTGTTGATGCGGGCGGGTAAAATAGCCCGAAGAAGTGAAAAAAGTTTTCCTGCCTTTCTGGTGATGGGCATCGCCCTGTTGCTGGTATCTCAGGCGATGCTTAACATGATGGTGGCCGTAGGTCTGTTCCCCGTCACCGGACAACCCCTGCCGCTTATCAGCAAAGGGGGAACCTCTACACTCATCAACTGCGCCTACATCGGTATGATATTAAGTGTCAGCCGCTACGTGGCCGAGAAAGAAGAACAGAAAGCCGCCGAGCAACAAGCGCAGAAAGAAGCCGAACTGGCAGCCAAGACCGAACGGCATCAGGAAATGGTAGCTGCCATGCAGGAAGCCATTACCACACTTCCGTCGGGTGACAATGCCACCACTTCCCTCCCGCCGGAGGAGAACTCGCTGCCCGATGACTTGAAGGCAATGCTGAATGCAGCCGGGAAGCGGGAGCCGGAAGAAGAAATATAATATAAACCATTCATTTTAAAAGTATTATTTATACTTTTGCGAATAATTCGACTAAAAAGGAATTATGGAAGAAAATTTAAGAATCATCATCAGCGGAGGAGGAACCGGGGGACACATTTTCCCCGCAGTCTCTATTGCCAACGCCATCAAGGAACAACATCCCGAAGCGGAAATCCTGTTCGTAGGCGCTGAAGGCAGAATGGAGATGCAACGCGTTCCTGCTGCCGGATACCCTATAAAAGGATTACCTGTTGCCGGATTCGACCGTAAGAACTTATTGAAAAATGTTTCGGTTCTTTTCAAATTGGTCAAAAGCCAGCTATTGGCACGTAAAATCATCAAGGATTTCAAGCCACATGCAGCAGTAGGTGTAGGCGGATATGCCAGCGGTCCTACTTTGAAAATGGCCGGGATGATGGGTATTCCGACACTGATACAAGAGCAGAACTCTTATGCCGGAGTAACCAACAAACTATTGGCAAAGAAAGCCTGCAAAATATGCGTGGCATACGACGGCATGGAACGTTTCTTTGAAAAAGACAAGATTATCCTGACCGGAAACCCTGTCCGCCAAGGACTGCGCAACCATCACATCAGCCGTGAAGAGGCTATCCGCTCCTTCGGGCTGGACCCATCCAAGAAAACAATCCTGATTGTAGGAGGAAGCTTGGGAGCACGCACCATCAACAACTGCGTGATGGAAGGTTTGGACAAGATTAAAGCATCCGGCGCGCAGTTTATCTGGCAAACCGGGAAAATATATATCGGCGAAGCACGCGCCGCAGTAGCCCAGGCCGGTGAGTTACCAATGCTCCACGTAACCGATTTTATCAGCGATATGGCCGCCGCATACAGTGCTGCCGATTTAATAATCAGCCGTGCCGGAGCAGGTTCCATCTCCGAGTTCTGTTTGTTGCAGAAACCCGTCATTCTGGTTCCGTCGCCTAATGTGGCCGAAGATCATCAGACCAAGAACGCACTGGCGCTGGTCAATAAAAAACGCAGCGCTCTATATCAAGGACGCCGCTGCCAAAGAAGCTCTGCTGGACAAAGCAGTTGAAACCGTGAAACAGCCGGAAACATTGAAAAGTTTAAGTACAAATATTGCTAAATTAGCCTTTACCGACTCAGCCAACGTTATTGCCCGGGAGGTATTCAAACTGGCTGATAAATACAGAAAAGAAAATGGACGTTAACACATTAAAATCAGTTTATTTCATCGGTGCCGGAGGTATCGGCATGAGCGCATTGGTACGCTACTTCCTGTCAAAAGGCAAGAAGGTAGGCGGATATGACCGTACGCCCAGTGAACTGACAGAAAAGCTGATAGAAGAAGGAGCAGCCATCCATTACGAAGAAAGCACGGAACTGATAACGGATGCATTCCGCGACCCGGCAACTACATTGGTTGTCTATACTCCGGCTGTCCCCGATACACATAAAGAGTTTACCTATTTCCGGGAAAACGGTTTCGAGATACATAAACGTTCGCAGGTATTGGGAATGCTTACCCATGCAGGAAAAGGACTTTGTGTAGCCGGCACTCACGGTAAGACCACCACTTCTACCATGACAGCCCATCTGTTACACCAATCCCATGTAGGATGCAACGCCTTTTTGGGAGGCATCTCAAAGAATTACGGCACCAACCTGCTGTTGTCTGACAGCAGTGAATACATGGTTATTGAAGCCGACGAGTTCGACCGTTCTTTCCATTGGCTCTCGCCCTACATATCGGTGATTACCGCAACCGATCCCGACCATCTGGATATCTACGGAACCAAAGAGGCTTATCTGGAAAGCTTCCGCAAATACACCTCACTCATCCAGCCGGGAGGTGCATTGATTGTACGTAAAGGCATCGAGCTGCAACCGGCTTTGCAGAATGGTGTGAAACTGTACACCTATTCCCAAGAAGAGGGTGACTTTCATGCAGAGAATATCCGTATTGGGAACGGTGAGATTTTCTTTGATTACGTATCACCCTTGGGAAATATCCCCAATATACAGTTGGGTGTCCCCCGTCAGTATCAACATTGAGAACGGGGTAGCCGCCATGGCTTTGGCGCAGATGAGCGGATTGACTGACGAAGAAATAAAGAGAGGTATGGCAAGTTTCCGCGGAGTAGACCGTCGTTTCGATTTCAAGATAAAGAACGACAAGGTGGTTTTCCTGAGCGACTATGCGCACCATCCTTCCGAGATAAAACAAAGCATACTCTCCATGCGTGCCCTCTATCGGGACAAGAAGCTGACGGCTGTTTTCCAGCCGCACCTCTACACACGTACCCGTGATTTCTACAAAGATTTCGCCGACAGCCTTTCCTTGTTGGACGAAGTCATCCTGGTAGATATCTATCCGGCACGCGAGCAACCCATCCCCGGCGTCACCAGCAAACTGATTTACGACCATCTGCGTCCGGGCATCGAGAAGAGCATGTGCAAGAAAGAAGAAATTCTAGACGTACTGAGCAAGAAAGATATAGAAGTATTAATCACCCTGGGTGCGGGCGACATAGATAACTATGTACCCCAAATCTGCGGATTACTGAATAAAAAAATGATAAAGAAAATTCTCATACTCCTGTTTCTGTTGCTGATAACCGCCTACCTTATTGTAGCCGTTACCGCTTTCAACACCAAGCCTGCCGACCAGGTTTGCAAGGGTATGGAATTGATTATCAAGGACAGTATAGACCATGGTTTCATCAGCCAGAAAGGGATACTCCGCTTACTGAACGGTAAGAAGCTCTCCCCTGTGGGTAAGAAGATGGGCGACATCAACACCCGCCTGCTGGAAGAAGAGCTCAGCCAACATCCCTTGATTGAAAATGTGGAATGTTACCGTACACCGGGATGCAAGATAGGTATCGAAGTGACACAGCGCCTCCCCATCCTCAGAGTGATGGCAAACAACGGAGACAACTATTATATTGACAATAAAGGAAAAATCATGCCGATACCCAACAGTTCGGCACACGTAGCTGTTGTTACAGGATACGTGGATCGTGATTTTGCCGTCAAGGAACTATATACCTTAGGAGTCTTTCTACAGGCCCATCCGCTATGGGATGCCCAGATAGAGCAGATCAACGTGACACAAGCCAAAGAACTGGAACTGGTTCCACGGGTTGGCGAACATATCATATTCTTAGGCAAGCCCGGGAATTATGAGGAAAAGTTCGAGAAACTAAAAACTTTTTATGAGAAAGGACTGAACCAAGTAGGCTGGAACAAGTACAGCCGCATCAGTCTGGAATTTAATAATCAGATTATTTGTACTAAAAAAGAGAAGTAAGATATGGCAGCAACAGATTTTATAGTAGCAATAGAACTGGGATCCTCCAAGATCACAGGTATTGCAGGAAAGAAACATGCGGACGGAAGCATACAAGTGCTGGCCCTCGCCAGCGAAAACTCTTCGGATTTTATCCGTAAGGGAGTGATTTACAATCTGGACAAAACCGCACAAAGCCTTACTTCGATTATCAAGAAACTGGAATCGACATTAAAGGCTTCTATCGGAAAGGTCTATGTAGGTATCGGAGGACAATCTCTACGCACCATCCGTAATACGGAGGTACGTCATCTGGAAGAAGAAACCAAAAATTTCACAGGAACTGATTGACTCCATCATGGACAGCAACCGCGAAGTCCCCATCATAGACCAGGAAATACTGGAAGTGGCCCCCCAGGAATATAAAGTAGGCATCAACCTGCTGGCCGATCCTGTAGGAGTTCCCAGCGATCATATAGAAGGGCGTTTCCTTAATATCATCGCCCGCAACAGCGTGAAGCAGAACATTGACAAATGTTTCAAACAGGCAGGAATCGAAATAGCCGACTATATCATCTCACCGTTGGCTCTGGCCAATGCCGTACTGACCAACAGTGAAAAAAACGTTCGGGCTGCATGTTCATCGACTTTGGCGCAGATACGACTACTGTATCTGTCTACAAAAACAACATACTCCGCCATTTGGCAGTCATCCCACTGGGAGGAAGCAACATCACCAAAGACATTTGCAGCCAGCAGATTGAAGAGGAAGATGCCGAAGAACTGAAAAAGAAATACGGCAATGCCTATGCCGACAAGTCGGAAGACGGAGATGACAACCCTACCTACTCGCTGGACGGGAAATGCAGTATTGAGTCACACTTACTGGAAGACATCGTAGAAGCGCGTGTCAATGAGATACTGGCCAATGTATGGAACCAGATTGTTCTTTCGGGATATGAAGACAAACTGCTGGCAGGAGCTATCATTACCGGCGGTGCCGCCAATCTAAAGAATATGGAGGAAGCATTCAGCAACCGTACCAAAGTAGAAAAGGTAAGAATGGCCAAAGAAAGCCAGCTAAGCCTGAAAGGTGGCATGATGGAACTGAAAAAAGATGGTACATGCAATACAATCATCGCTTTGTTAGGAGCCGGGAAAGAGAACTGTTACCGCCCGGAACGTCCTATCCAAGTACCTCTCTTCGATGAAAGCGGCGAGAATGTGGAAGACAAAAGGAAAAGAGAGAAAGAAGAAGCAGCCAGAATAGCAGCGGCAGCCAAGAAAGCAGAGGAAGAGGAGAAGCTGCGAAAAGCCACTTGCGAGAACCTGATAAGAAACGCAAAAGAACTGAAAGAGGCAGGCAAAATACAAAAATGCCCTGTCCGCAACTGGCCAAAAGCACGCGAATTTGGGAGTAACAGAAGCTTTGAAACCAAATACGCGACCTAGGAAA
>ENA-OQAR01000311-OQAR01000311.1-human-gut-metagenome-genome-assembly--contig:-NODE-311-length-14381-cov-3.051845_pt1 | contig 14381 bp, 20 predicted proteins | sample MGYA00242738_ERZ504533 | MGnify/ENA primary metagenome ERZ504533 (study PRJEB26092, sample SAMD00036276) | human gut metagenome | host: Homo sapiens | study: EMG produced TPA metagenomics assembly of... | reverse complement strand
ATAGAACCAAAACAGCGGCTTTCGAGGACGCGCCTCTGTAAATGGCTCCTCCTGGGCGAAAGGAAGTGTTTGCATCACTCGGTCAATATCCGTTGAATCCATGTCATGCTGAGATTTGCAATCTTCCCGGATTGCTTCTTGAATTTCCTTTACCGTACACATAGTCATTCCTTTCCTTTCGTTGTATGGTTTTATGAGCGGCGGCGTTTTCCCGGTTTGAAATCGAGGATATGTCCCTCAATCACACGAGCGTAACGCTTGATCTTGATCTCCCGGCGCTGTTGGCTTTGCAGGGCAGCCTGATACCCATCCTCGGTCAAAAACAGCCGCATTTCCTCTCCGGGGCTGCCGTAGCTGTGCTGGGACGCAGGACGGAAAACTCAATCATCCAGCGTGTGTTATCCCAAAACCTCTCTACGGCGAGAATGTTGTGTCCTTTCAGCTCACGGGTCTGAAATATCCATCATAGGACGGCTCCTTTCATCGTTCCTGGTCTCTCTGACGCTTTTTCTGCCATGCCTCCAGCAGCTTGATGATGGTTTCCTGCATCCGCTGGGGCGTATAGCTTTTAGGAAAATACTTCCGCAAGGTGTCAGAGGTAAATGTCACTCGGTCCAGATCGCTTTTCTTTTCCTCACCCATGATGACACGCATCATATCGAGGGTCAGATGCCCCTCCTGACTGTATTTTTTGAGCCGCTGGGCTTGAGAAAGAGAAGGGGTAGCCTGTTCGCTGTCCATCGCGTCCAACAGGTCTACCTGTTCCTCCTTTTTGAGAAAGGACAGCTCATAGGCAGGGTTCAGGGCGATTTTCTTCTCATCGACCATATCCATCAATTCAGGAATCAGTTCAGTCAGACGGATATAACGAAAAATCTGGTTTTTACTCTGACCTACTTGCTCTGCCAAAACCTCGCTGGACTTCTTCCCAAAATCGTTCCCAACTTGGGAACAATTTTCTTTACTCGGTCTGCCAGCCTGCCTTTTCATAGCCTCCAGCTTCATCTTGTAAGCAAAAGCCCTTTCACTTGGGAGCAGACTTTCCCGTTGCAGATTGCTGTCAACCATAATGATCGTGGCGGCATCATCATCCAAATCCCGAACAATGACCGGCATGGTCTCCTTGTCTGCCAGCTCACTGGCTCTGTGCCGCCTGTGTCCGGCTACCAGCTCATAACCGCCCTCCGGGTCCGGTCGAGCAATCGCCGGAACCAGAACGCCATACTGCTTGATACTGTCAGCGGTCTCCATCATGGCTTCGTCATCCTTGACTTTGAATGGGTGGTTCTTAAAGGGATGCAGTTCAGACAGCGGAATCTCCTGAATCTTTTCCAGCTTTGCATCCTGACGGCCTTCTTCGGTGGAGAACAGATCATCTACCGAGGCCAGCTCTATTTTTTTCGCGCTGCTTTTCAAGTTTCAACACCTCCTTCGTCAGATTTCGATACCCCTCTGCCACCTTGCCGCCAGGGGCATGGGCGAAAAATACTTTTTCCCTCTGCACTGATTTCCTTTGCCCGGACAGAATGGGGGATCTCTGTGCCGAATACTTTGATCTTGCTGCCATAGGTCTCCCGCAGGAGCGCGGAAATCTCTTTGGCAAAGTTGGTTCGGCTGTCCACCATCGTCAGCAGGATACCGTCAATCTGGAGCTTGGGGTTGATTTGCCTCTTTACCTTGTTTACCGTGGAGAGCAGCTGTTCCAGCCCTTTAGCGGGCAGATACTCTGCCTGAACGGGAATGATGATCCTGTTCGCAGCCGCCAGCGCATTGACTGTGAGCATACCAAGGGAGGGCTGGCAGTCGATGAGGATATGGGAGTATTGCCCCTTCAGTGTGTCCAGATATTGCCGTAAAATCGTTTCACGGCTCATGGCGTTTACCAGAGAAACCTCCATACCGGAAAGCTGAATATCCGCAGGCATCAGGTCAACGCCTTCTGCATGATGCAGAATACCTTCTCCGGGGCGTATAGGCTGATCCATCAGAATTTTGCCCATTGCATCCGACAGTGTAAATGGCAGCTTGTCTGGTTGCGGATTTCCCAAGCTGATTGTCAGGCTTCCTTGCGGGTCCCCGTCGATCAGAAGCACTTTCTTTCCGGCCTGTGCCAGACCTATTCCCAAGTTCGCACAGGTTGTTGTTTTGCCAACGCCGCCTTTCTGGTTGGCGATGGCGATGATTTGTGTGTTCATGACTTCACCTCATTTCTGATTGTTGCTGTTGTTTCTGGAAATAGAAAAAACCGCCACTTCAAAATCATAAAGTGACGGCCCTTTCTAATGCCGGAATCTCTGAAACAAAAAAAAGCACCCAGTTATTTGTTACTGAGTGCCTGCATTAGAATCGTATTTAATTGTTCAGATTTGGTCAGATTATGCCAAACCCTCCAGCGAAAAATCCGGTGTCTGAGAGTGCCAAATCACCCTCAAAAATACCCCCGAAATTGCTCTCTGGTTGTCCTATTTTTTAACCACTAAGGCCGTTTTTTGACCCACTTTTTTGCCGGTTGTCCTATATTTAACCACTAAAAATTGGGTGAATCGGCTCTTGTTTTGCCAAATTTGGTCAAACCATATCAGCCCGTTTAGATATAGCAAAAGCCGGAAAACCTTGATTTTCCGGGCTTTTTGAACCATTTTGATATAGTCTGAGCAGTCGATTATCGCTTGCTGAACTGCGGAGCGCGACGAGCTGCTTTGAGACCGTACTTCTTACGTTCTTTCATACGTGGGTCACGAGTTAAGAATCCAGCAGCTTTCAGAACTGGTCTGTAGTCGTTGTCTGCCTGAAGAAGGGCTCTTGCAACACCATGTCTGATGGCACCAGCCTGTCCTGTGTATCCACCGCCATGAACGTTAACCAATACGTCAAAATTTGCCTTCTGTTTCTGTTGCAGCTAAAGGCTGACGAACGATAACTTTCAGTGTATCTAATCCAAAATATTCATCGATATCTCTTTTATTGATTGTGATCTTACCGGTTCCAGGTACAAGATAAACTCTTGCGATTGATTTTTTTCTTCTTCCTGTTCCGTAGAATTTTGCGCTAGCCAATGTTTTCTACCTCCTAATTAAAATGTTAAAGCTTCTGGTTTCTGAGCTTCATGTTTGTGTTCCGGTCCTGCATATACGAAAAGTTTTGTGTACATGCTTCTTCCTAAAGGTCCTTTTGGAAGCATACCTTTAACTGCGAGCTCGATAACTCTCTCAGGTTTCTTTGCTAACATTTCTTTTAATGTGGTTTCTCTCATTCCACCTACATAATCGGAGTGATTGTAGTAGATTTTCTGCTCTAATTTCTTACCTGTAACTTTGATCTTGTCAGCGTTTACGATGATTACATAATCACCTGTGTCTACGTTGTGGTGTAAACTGTGGTTTATTTTTCCTCTTAAACGCTTGCTACTCCGGATGCCAGACGGCCAAGAGTACATCCATCAGCGTCAACTACATACCATTTTCTTTCGATTTTATCTGGATTAGCCATATAAGTCTGCATGGTTTTACCTCCTGTTATTTATCAACGATAGTTTAATTAACCGCGGAATTTCCCGCGAATATAAGTTATTGGAAACGCCGGTGCTAAAAATGCGGAAATGTCCGAAACCGCTGATAAATACTTTCGCCTGGGCTATTTGGCTTAAGCATCTCGCACTACGTCACATTTGGTTATTATATTATAAGGGTTCTGTTCTGTCAATAGGTTTTTGTGTTCGTTTTTTCAACTTTTTTTCGTTTACTCCCCCCGTTTTTTGTTTTTCATCAAAAAAAAACTGTTGATCAGTTATCCCACCGGCAATTATCGAAACGGATGATTTTCTCCTCCTGACTATCAATCAAAAAAATTCAATCCCCATCAGTGTCAGTCCCTGTGCCGGAGCAGTTGGGCCTGCCATTTCGCGGTTGCAGGCTTCCAGAATTGTCTTTACTCTCTCAGGCGGATACTGTCCGTTTCCTACTTCGATCAGAGTTCCGGAGATGATTCGTACCATGTTGTAGAGGAATCCTGTTCCTGTTACACGTATGGTTACGATATCTCCGTCACGCCATACATCAATTCCTGTCACTGTACGGATAGTTGTTTTTACCTGCGCTTTTGCACCGCAGAAAGAAGCAAAATCATGCTGTCCGATCAGGTATGAGGTTGCTGCTTTCATCTTATCTACATCCAGTTTGTAGTGGTAGAAATAGGTGTATAAGCGCTCTGTCGGAACCGGGAATTTGCGATTCAGAATGCGGTATTCGTATGTTTTCTCGCTGTCGCAGTAACGGGGATGGAAATCCGGTTCTACTTCTTCTGAGAGCTGAATGCGGATATCTTCCGGAAGACGCTGGTTCAGTGCATAGGAAATCTTTTCTCCGGGAATGCGTGTGTTGGTGTCAAATACTGCCACATTCCCATGGCATGAACCCCTGCGTCTGTACGGCTTGCACCGATCGTTTCTATCTTCTCGCCAAGAAGCTCGGACAGTGTTTCATTTAAAACCCCCTGCACGGTAATCCCCGTTTGGCTGTGTCTGCCAGCCACAGTAGTTGGTGCCGTCATATGCAACTACAAGACCAATTCTTTTCATCTGTTTTCCTCCATAAAAAATGAAAACTTTTTGTTATAACAAAATAAAACAATATGCTGTAATCCTTTCCTACCGGATTACAGCATATAAAATATCTTTATAAATTATATCAGTACTTTCTCAGATTCCCACAATTCTGAAAACAATGGCGATTCCCAGATAAGCCCACATCACCACATAGGAAATGTAGTCTCTGGACTCATAACGCAATGGCTTCATCTGGGTTCTGTTATCCCCTCCATGATAGCACCTTGCTTCCATGGCCATGGCCAGATCATTTGCTCTTCTGAACGCAGAAATAAACAATGGAACCAGAAGCGGAATCATATTTTTTGCCTTCTGAATTATATTTCCGGTTTCAAAATCTGCGCCACGTGCAATCTGTGCTTTCATGATCTTATCGGTTTCCTCCATAAGGATTGGGATAAAACGCAGCGCAATAGACATCATCATGGCAATCTCGTGGATTGGCACATGAAGTTTATTTAACGGCCTGAGAAGTCGTTCCAGACCATCTGTAAGTTGATTGGGTGTGGTAGTCAGCGTCATAAGAGAAGAACCGATCACCAGATACGTCAGGCGGATGGCCATTCTTCCGGCCAGCTTCAGGCCCTCCTCTGTCACATGCAGGATTCCCCACTGCCAGAGAACCTTTCCGGGTGTCAGAAATATATTAAATACCACTGTGATCATAAGAAGCATCACGATTGCCTTCAGTCCCTTGAACATAAATTTCACAGGAACTTTGGAAAGAATGATCATCGCTGCCAGAAATATAGTTGCCACTGCATATCCCGGAAATGTATGGAATACGAAGACAGAGATGATAAACACCAGCGTCCCCACCAGCTTTGCTCTCGGATCCATTTTGTGCAGAACGGAATCTGCAGGATAATACTGTCCTATTGTAATGTCTCGGATCATACTTCCTGCCCTCCCTCATTCTCTTCTTGTTCTGCAGACTTTTTATCCATTGTTTCCTTCTGAATGCTTAAATCTTCATCAGGCGCATCTGAATGAGACTCTTTCGTCCCATCCTCAGTCAGATCAGCTCCATCTCACTAATTAAGGTTTCTGCTTTGGCATTTTCTTTTTTCGACTGACTGTCTGAAACAGATTGTTTGTCACCAGACAATTTCCCGGGATTACATTTTCTTAAAACTGCAAGGATATTCTCTTTTGCCTCATCCACCGTTGTAGCAGTTACATCTACATCCAGGCCTTTTTCCTTCAACGCATGCATGATATAAGTAATCTGCGGTGCTGCAAGTCCCATGGCCTCCAGCTCTCTGTAATGAGCAAATACTGCTTTGGGAGCATCGTCATATGCGATTTCTCCGTCATTGACTACGATCAGTCTCTCCGCGTATTTTGCAATATCCTCCATGCTGTGGGATACAAGGATAATGGTAATCCCTCTTACTTTATGAAGCTCTGCGATCTGGTCAAGGATATCATCTCGTCCTTTCGGATCCAGACCTGCAGTTGGCTCATCCAGAATAAGAATTTTCGGATTCATTGCCAGTACACCGGCAATAGCAACTCTTTTCTTCTGTCCGCCGGAAAGCTCAAAAGGGGATTTACTAAAATTTTTCTCCTTGAAACCTACGTGCTGCAGTGCTTTCTTTGCTTCTACTTCTGCCTCTTCCCTGGATAATCCCTGATTCATGGGACCAAAGCATACATCAGAAAGCACATCATTCTCAAAGAGCTGATGCTCCGGATACTGAAATACAAGACCAACCTCGCTTCGCAGGGCACGACGATCATATTTCTCTCCCCAGATATCCTCTCCATTATAAGTGATCGTACCGGAAGTTGGACGGATCAGCGCATTGAAATGCTGGATCAGTGTAGATTTTCCACTTCCTGTATGTCCGATAATTCCGATAAACTGTCCGTCCGGTATAGAAAGATTGATATCTTTCAGCGCATGAATCTCATAGGCAGTTCCCGGACTGTAGGTATAAGTTACATTTTTTAATTCTATTGACATAAGGCATTCACCAGCTCCTCTGTAGTCAGTATTCCCTCCGGAACATCCACTCCGGCTTTATGAAGTTCGTGTGCCAGAAGTGTTACCTGCGGCACATCCAGTCTGTATTCTTTCAGAGTTTCCACCTGTGAGAAAATCTCTCTGGGTGTTCCCTGCATCACCACTTCTCCGTTATCCATAACATATACCTTGTCCGCATGAACAACTTCTTCCATATAGTGGGTGATCAGAATGACTGTCACTCCTTCCCGTCTGTTAAGGTCACTGACTGCCTCAAGAACTTCCTTTCGTCCATTCGGATCCAGCATTGCAGTTGGCTCATCCAAAATGATGCATTTCGGACGCATTGCCATGACACCGGCAATTGCAACTCTCTGCTTCTGTCCGCCGGAAAGTTTATTCGGAGAATGATAACGATAGGATGTCATTCCTGTTTTTTTCAGGCTCTCATCTACACGCTCCCAGATTTTCTCTGTGGGCACACCCATATTCTCCGGTCCGAACCCTACGTCTTCTTCTACTACAGTTCCTATGATCTGATTGTCAGGATTCTGAAAAACCATGCCCGCTTTCTGTCGGACTTTCCATAATTCCGGCTCTTTAGACGTGTCAATCCCATCTACCCACAAAGTTCCTTCCGTCGGAAGCAACAGCGCATTCAGGTGCTTTGCAAGAGTAGATTTTCCGGAACCATTATGTCCCAGAACAGCCACGAATTGTCCGGCTTCAATGTCCAGGTTTACATCATTGACAGCACGCTGCGTATCCTGCACGTTACCATCTTCATCATACTTGAGATAGTCAAATCCCAGCTTGAATGCCTTGATAATTCCCATAATATTTTTTTTGTCCTCGTATTTTGTCTGTCTGCTGCTTATTTTCACAGGAAAAGAATCCCGTCAGTAAACAGCGAATATTTATTTTTCAGGCTTCTTCAGTAGCTGCCAGTCCGGTCAACTCGTCAATCAGAGCCCAGATCTCATCTCTTCCCTGCTTCGTCTCAGCAGAGAAAGGAATAATAATGCCATCTTTGCTCAGCTTCAGCCCTTTCTTTTGATTTGCTTTGATATTTTTTCTGAACCTGGCTTTCGTTTTGAGCTTGTCAAGCTTCGTTGCAATAATGATCGGCTCATAGCCATTGTTCAGAATCCAGTCATACATCATCTTGTCATTTGCAGACGGATCATGACGGATATCAATAAGAAGGAAAACCGCCTTCAGGTTTTTGGATGTATGAAGATATCTTTCGATCATCTTGCCCCATTTTTCCTTCTCAGACTGTGAAACCTTTGCGTATCCGTAACCAGGGAGGTCTACCAGATACATGGCTTCATTGATATTATAAAAGTTAATGGTCTGTGTTTTTCCCGGCTGTGCACTTGTTCTGGCAAGAGATTTCCGGTTCATCAGCCCGTTGATCAGCGATGATTTTCCCACATTTGATTTTCCTGCAAATGCAACCTCCGGTCTGTTGGTGTCCGGGAGTTTGCTGGTAATACCGCATACGATATCTAATGATACATTCTTAATAACCATTGATTTCCTCTCTTTTTTCACAACAAATGGTCAATCTTTACTGACTGACCATTTATTTTATACCAGTGCCTTATTAAGCACTTCCTTCATCGAACTTACAAAGGTAATGGTAAGTCCGTCTGTGATTTCCTTATCTAATTCCTGAATATCCGGTTTGTTTTCTGCCGGCACTAACACCTCTTTGATCTTAGCATATTTTGCCGCAAGAAGTTTTTTCTTTCAAACCGCCGATCGGAAGAACTCTTCCTCTCAGTGTGATCTCACCGGTCATTGCAAGGTCTGCCCTTACCGGCTTCTTAATAATTGCGGAAAGGATTGCAGTTGCCATGGTAATACCTGCGGATGGTCCGTCTTTTGGTACTGCCCCTTCCGGAATATGCACATGAATATCGTTTTCCTGGAAAAATTCCGGCTCAACTTTATAGTCAGAAGCAATGGAACGAATGTAAGTAATACCTGCCTGTGCAGACTCTTTCATAACATCTCCCAACTGTCCGGTAAGCATCAGCTCGCCCTTGCCGGGCATTACATTGACTTCAATCTGCAGTGTATCGCCGCCCACCTGTGTCCAGGCAAGCCCGCGGGAAATACCAATCTCATCTTTCTTATTTGCCATAAGATAGTTAAAATGCTCTTTTCCAAGAAAATCTGACAGATTCTTTGAAGTCACTGTAACTTTCTTTTTATCTTCTTCCATGATCAGACGTGCAGTTTTTCTGCATATCTGTCCGATGGTTCTCTCCAGGTTTCGAACTCCGGCTTCTTTTGTATAATTGTTGATGATCTTCTTAAGAGCCGCTGACTGGATTGTCAGTTTACCTTTCTCGATACCGTTCTCTTCCATCTGCTTCGGAATCAGATGTTCCTTTGCAATATGTTCCTTCTCATTCTCAGTATAACCTGCGATCTCGATCAGTTCCATACGGTCAAGAAGTGGTCTCGGAATGCCCTGAACATCGTTTGCAGTTGCAATAAACAGTACTTCTGAAAGATCCTGTGGAACCTCTATATAATGATCCATAAATCTACTGTTCTGTTCCGGATCAAGCACCTCAAGAAGTGCTGCAGAAGTATCTCCTTTATAATCACTGCTGGTCTTGTCAATCTCATCCAGAAGCATCAGAGGATTGCTCACTCCTGCCTGCTGTAATGCTGCAGTGATCCTTCCCGGCATTGCTCCTACATAAGTCTTTCTGTGGCCCCGGATCTCAGCCTCATCTCTCACACCGCCCAGACAGATACGTACATATTTCTTATGCATTGCTTCTGCAATCGATCGGGCAATGGAGGTTTTACCTGTTCCGGGAGGTCCTACCAGACAAAGGATCGGACTTTTTCCCTTATGTGTCAGTTTGCGGACGGAAAGGAACTCCATCACACGCTCCTTCACATCTTTCAGACCGTAATGACCTTCCTGAAGTACTTTCCATGCTTCTTTCAGATCATCAGAATCTGTGGATTTCTTCTCCCACGGAAGCGCCAGCATGGTCTCAATATAACCACGCAGTACTGCATTCTCGGATACATTGCTGTTGGTATTCTTAAATCTCTCGATTTCTTTGCTGATCTTCTCTTTTACCTCATCGCCGGCCTGAAGTTCCTGGAGTTTCTTCTTAAACTCCTCTGCGTCATCCGCAGTATTATCCTCACCCAGTTCCTCACGTATCAGTTTCAGCTGCTCTCTGAGAATATATTCTCTCTGATTCTTATCAATTCTGGCCTTCACTTTTTTCTGGAGATCTCTGCCAATCTGCATGATCTCAATCTCATTTCCAAGGATTGCACCCAGAACTTCATAACGTTCCTCCAGTGTAAGTGCCTCCAGGATCTTCTGCTTATTCTGATAAGATAAAGGAATATTTACGGCAATCTGCTCAACCAGTTCCTCAACATTATCTATATTTAAAATCTGTGCTACCAGCTCTTTGCTGACTTTTCCATTTTCCATGCAGTATCTGTGGAATAATTCCTTAAGGCTTCTGTGCATGGCTTCCATCACTGGTTCCGGCATCTGCATTTCTTCTTCATCAACAGGTGTGATCTCACTTCTGATAAACGGAAACTCCTGCTCAAATTTCACAAGTGTGGCTCTTCCCGTTCCCTCTACAAGTACCCGCAAAAGATTCTGCGGAAGTTTCACAACCTGTTTGATATAGGCAATGGTTCCTACATGATATACACCTGCCAGATCCGGTGATTCCACCTCAGGATCAATCTGAGTAACCAGAAAAATCTTCTGGTCATGAAGCATGGCAGCTTCAATCGCCTTGACAGAACGCTCCCTGCTCACATCAAAATGAACGATCATCCCGGGAAGGATGGTAGTCCCCCTGAGAGCGATCGCAGGCAGCACTATATTCTGATTTGTCATTTATTGTTCAGTCCCTTTCATCAGGCTGTTTCCGGTTTATCCTTCTTGTGTGTCCGGGACGTTCTTCTGCTTCCGGCTGTCTTCGCCTGTGCAGGAGTTTCTCCGCGGACGATCTCCGGCTCACCGGTGCCATCTACTACATCTTTGGTAATTGTACACTTGCGAATCGTGTCATCTGACGGAATCTTATACATCAGATCCATCAGTGAACCTTCCATGATCGCACGCAAACCTCTGGCTCCTGTCTTACGTTCCAGAGATTTCTTTGCGACCAGTTCAAGTGCATCATCTTCAAAATCAAGTTCAACACCATCCAGTTCAAATAATCTGTGATACTGTTTGGTAAGTGAGTTCTTCGGCTCTTTCAGAATACTGATCAGCGCATTCTCATCCAGCGCATCCAGAGTTACAACTACCGGCACACGACCGATAAACTCAGGAATCAGGCCGAATTTGATAAAGTCTTCCGGCATTACATCCTTCAGGATTTCACCCACATTTCTGTCTTCCTTAACAGAAACCTCTGCACCGAAACCGATGGACTTGGTATCCTGTCTGGACTCAATGATCTTCTCGATTCCGTCAAAAGCACCGCCGCAGATAAACAGAATATTTGTTGTATCAATCTGAAGAAACTCCTGATGAGGATGCTTGCGGCCACCCTGAGGCGGAACACTTGCCACTGTACCTTCCAGAATCTTCAGAAGTGCCTGCTGCACGCCTTCACCGGAAACATCGCGGGTTATGGATGGATTCTCAGATTTTCTTGTGATCTTATCAATCTCATCAATATAGATAATTCCGTACTGTGCACGTTCAATATCATAATCTGCTGCCTGAATGATCTTGAGAAGAATATTCTCAACATCCTCTCCTACATATCCGGCTTCTGTCAGTGTAGTAGCATCTGCAATAGCAAACGGTACATTCAGAAGTCTGGCAAGTGTCTGAGCCAACAGAGTTTTACCTGAACCTGTAGGTCCAAGCATCAGAATATTACTCTTCTGAAGCTCTACATCAGAATTTTTTTGACGCAAGAATTCTTTTATAGTGATTATAAACAGCAACGGAAAGAGCCTTTTTTGCTGCATCCTGACCAATTACATAATCATCCAGAACTGCATGGATCTCTTCCGGTTTTAACAGATTAATATCAGAATTCAAAACCTCGTCATCATAAGGATTTAATTCTTCCTCCATGATCTCTGAGCAGATGCCAATGCACTCGTCGCATATAAATACTTTACCATCCGGACCTGCGATCAGTTTTCTTACCTGATCTTCTGTCTTCTGGCAAAAGGAGCATCTTACTTTTCCTTCTCTCATTTTTTCTGCCATGAATTTATGTCTGTCCTTTCTCTATACTAACTAATAAGACTCCTGTGACGATTCACAGGAGTCTTATCTTTCGCATTATTTATGCATGACTACACCGTCAATCAGTCCATATGCCTTTGCTTCTTCAGCAGTCATATAGTTGTCCCGGTCTGTATCACGCTCAACAACTTCTATCGGCTGACCGGTATTTGCAGCCAATAACTCATTTAAAGTTCTCTTTGTCTGTGCGATATGATCTGCCACGATCTGGATCTCTGTTGCCTGTCCCTGCGCACCGCCGGATGGCTGATGGATCATGATAGTGGAATGCGGAAGAGCAAATCTCTTTCCTTTTGCACCGCCTGCCAGAAGAAAGGCACCCATGCTGGCAGCCATTCCAAGACAAATGGTAGAAACATCGCATTTAATATACTGCATGGTATCATAGATCGCCATGCCGGCTGGTTACGGAACCGCCCGGGCTGTTGATATACAGCTGAATATCTTTACCAGGATCTTCTGCTTCCAGGAAAAGAAGCTGTGATACGATCAGTCCTGCACTCACATCATTTACTTCCTCACCAAGAAAAATGATTCTGTCCTTCAGAAGCCTTGAATAGATATCATAGCTTCTCTCTCCCCTGCTTGTCTGTTCAATGACATAAGGTACTAAACTCATATAAACGCCTCCATTTACGCGGCTGACTTTTTTCCGAAAGAGGTAGTCTTCTGAGCCTGTCTCTTTCCGGATCTTAAAATTTGATTACTTTAAAATTAAACTTCCTTAGCAGCGTCAGCGATAACAGTAACTGCTTTCTGTACAGCCATGTCTTTCTTCATCTGCTCAAGTTCACGCTCTCCAAGTAATTCTTTTAACTTGTCAGCTTCCATTTTGTATGCTTCAGCCATCTTGGAGATCTCTTCGTTTACTTCTTCCTCTGTCGGCTGAATGTTCTCAACTTCTGCTACTTTCTCAAGAACCAGTCTTGTCTGGATTCTCTTTAATGCCTGTGGTTTCATATCTTCCATCATCTTGTCAGCTGTCATACCTGTGAACTGGAAGTACTGGTCCATGGATAATCCCTGGGACTGCATTCTTCTGCTGAAATCATCAAGCATCTGACGGCACTGTGTCATAAGCATAGCTTCCGGAATATCCATCTGTGCATTTTCGATTGCTTTATCTACTGCCGCATCTTCTTTTGCACGTTTTGCTTCGTTTGCTTTCTTATCTTCAAGGTTTGTTTTTACATGCTCTTTATACTCTGCAAGTGTATCGAACTCAGAAACATCTTTTGCAAAATCATCATCCAGTTCAGGAAGTTCTTTTGCTTCGATCTTCTTAACTGCGCATTTGAAGATTGCTTCTTTACCTGCAAGTTCTTTTGCCTGATATTCTTCAGGGAATGTAACTTTTCGTCTACATCATCGCCAACTTTAGCACCAACAAGCTGTTCCTCGAATCCCGGGATAAATGTATTGGAACCAAGTGTCAGAGGATACTCTGTAGCCTGTCCGCCATCGAAAGGTACTCCGTCTACAGATCCTTCGAAGTCGATTGTTACGATATCATTTAACTGAGCTGCGCGGTCTTCTACGCTGATTGTTCTGGAGTTTTTCTCCTGCTCTTTCTTGAGTTCAGCTTCTACGTCTTCGTCTGTTACTGTGATTTCAGTTTTCGGTACTTCTACACCTTTGTAATCACCTAATGTAACTTCCGGTTTAACAGCAACTTCTGCTGTGAAGATGAATGCTTTTCCAGGCTCAGCCTGTGTGATGTCGATTGTCGGCTGGGAAACGATCTCAAGTTCGCATTCAGCTAATGCTTTGCTGTAGTGTTCCGGAATCAGAGCGTTAACAGCATCTTCAAGGAATACTCCTTTGCCATACATCTGCTCGATCATTTTTCTTGGAGCTTTTCCTTTACGGAATCCAGGGATGGAAATTCTTCCTTTTGCTTTCTGGTATGCATTCTGCATTGCTTTTTCTAAATCTTCAGCGGCAACTTCGATAGTAAGTTTCGCCATGTTTTTTTCCATTTTTCCACCTTGTAAACTCATGTTACATGTTCCTCCTTAATTTTCAGGTTATGTATTGACTGACTTGGTTTTTCAGCTGCGTTTATATCATTCACAGTTTTTACCTATTTCTATATATTTTAAGTCTAAGCTCCGCTCCCACTGTTGCAGAAGCGGGAGACCTCTCTATAACTCAATTATATATTTTACAGTCATTGTAGCAGTATAGCACAAAAAATCCAAAAGTGCTAGTGTTTTTTCGCATAAAAATAAGGGTTTGAGGACGATTTAGCGGGTATATACTACTGATTCTGCGATTTCTTTTTGCTTTTTTCGTCATTTTCAAGCTGTGAAATCAGGGAAAGTGCGAAGTCTACAGCTGTTCCCAGACCACGGCTGGTGGTTATATTTCCATCTACTACCACATTGTCTTCGCTGGTCTTGGCACCGTCTCCTGCAATAATTTTCCATGAAGGACGGATAAGAGGTGGCTTTGCGGTTTTTGAGGAATCCAAGACCTGAGAATACACTTGGTGCAGCACAGATAGCGGCGATTTTTTTTTTTTG
>ENA-OQAR01000310-OQAR01000310.1-human-gut-metagenome-genome-assembly--contig:-NODE-310-length-14398-cov-3.128512_pt1 | contig 14398 bp, 24 predicted proteins | sample MGYA00242738_ERZ504533 | MGnify/ENA primary metagenome ERZ504533 (study PRJEB26092, sample SAMD00036276) | human gut metagenome | host: Homo sapiens | study: EMG produced TPA metagenomics assembly of... | reverse complement strand
GACCATACCATATGGTAATTAATATTGCACACACAAGTGCGGTAATGTATAAGATTCTCCTTCATACATATAGTATAGCATAGTATTAAGAATATCACAATAAAATGCCGAACATATTTTCTTTTTTAATAAAGCTGGATACAGCATTTTTAGTAAAAAATAAAATATATTTTACTTATAATGTGCAGATATGCACAGTTTACGCTTTCATCTCGGCAATTGAATTACCGAGGATTCCCGCTTATCTTCCTAAACTTATTTTTTATCTGCATTGGATCTTCTCTATGCTTTTTTATCATAACACAAACACCTTCACCTGTCGTCCTGTATGACAAAATGTTTCTTATTTTTCCAAAACCATTGACACAAAATCTCTGCGCGTTATAATGTTAGTTGTAACTAATTTATGTTGGCGGATATCTTTCCGCTTTCACTGTTCACATACAGCTTTTTTATGGAGGAATCATGCCACTGAATTTAGCTGATATCAACACCGATTATATCATTCAGAAAATATGCGGGAATGAAGGGGACCGCCATTATCTGGAAACCCTGGGGTTTATCGAAGGCGCAACTGTACGGATCGTATCAATCCTTCTCGGCTCTTACATCGTCCGCATACAGGAAAGCAAAATCGGTATCAGTCAGGATTTTACAAAAATGATCATCGTGCAGGCCTGAAAAAGCCTGCTCAATTTTATTTATCAATAAACAAGGAGATTTATTTTACCCATGAAAAAAGAAAAAAGTGTACTTCATCTTTGCGAAGGCACCCTGCTTGCGCTTGTGATCCTGTTGATTATGGATCTTTATCTTCTGAAATTTCTTCAGGATCCGGAAGTATCCTACTATCCCATACTTCATCTTATGGAAGCAGCTCTGGCACTTCTGGTTGTGACCCTGGCGCTTTCCCTGATCCAGAGAGAACTTCTCTCCCGTCTTATCGTAAAGGCATTTCGGGATATCACCGGTGTCCACAACAAAACATCCCTGGAAAAGCTGGTTCAGGACTTAAGTAACCGCCCAAGCACTTTTTGGCGTTGGCGTCATGATGTTTGATCTGAACAATCTGAAATATGTCAATGACACTTACGGACATGAAAAAGGCGATGAATTTATCCAGACCTTCACCTACTGTCTCACCCGGATCCTGGATTCTGACAGTTTTCTGGCCCGCTATGGCGGAGATGAGTTCATCCTGATCCAGCAGAACACCAGCCTCTCCGAGCTTCAGCATATGGCAGAGAAACTGGATTCCCTTGTTCAGGAATACAACACCAGAACTACACTGCCTTTAAGTTATGCCATCGGATATGAAGTCAGTTTCCAGAATCACTATTTTATGATGGAAGATCTGATCAATGCCGCAGACAAAAAAATGTACCAGGACAAAGCCAGCAGGAAAATTGCTGCTATCCGGGAACTTGCCCCTTCCACCCATTCCCGCAATACGGTAATCCCTGCCATCTCTTCGGAAGCCCTTTCTGAAAAGATCCGGCAGATCCAGAAAAGTACCGGAAGTTCCCTCTCCATCGCCCTGATCTCCACAGACATAGAAAATTTTCATTACATCAATGACAAATACGGATATTCCCTTGGAGACGAAATTCTGAATATTGTCTATGAAGAGCTGGCAGGAGCTTCCTTTACCATCCTTACCACCCGCTTTTTCTCCGATGTATTTGTCAGCATTGCAGATATTACGGACCTTACCAGTGAAGCGCTTCTGTCCCAGATCGCAAAACTTGATCAGCAGATCAGCCAGCGCATCCGCAATACCTACCACGTTAATTTCTTCCGCACAAACTCCGGAATCTGCTTTATCCCGGATGCCGAAACCTCACCGGAAACCGTACTGTCCTGTGCAAATGTGGCAAGGCGGCTCTCCAAAAAAAATGATTCCGCCCTGCTGCATCTATTCAAGGGAAATTGACCGGCAGGAAAAATGCAGGCAGAAATTCTCCATTCCTTCCATCAGGCTCTGAAAAATGAAGAATTTCAGATTTATTTTCAGCCCAAAGTATCTCCCACCAACGGAAAAATCTCCAGTGCGGAAGTCCTCGTCCGTTGGCTCCGTGACGAAAAAAACGCTCTGGTCCCCGGCTGTGTACATTCCATTATTTGAACAGAATGGTTTTATCATCAGTCTGGATTATTATGTTTATGAAAAAACCTTCCGATGGCTTCAGAAATTTTTCCATTCAGCTTCCGGCAGATTTTCGCATTTCCCTGAATGTCTCTCCACTGCACTTTGAGGAACCGGAAAATTTTGTCAAAAAGATCTGCGAACTGATCCGCACCTATCAGGTGGACACTTCACGCCTTACTTTTGAGATCACGGAATCCACCTATGTAAACAATACCGAGGCCGTCAACCGTGTGATCCGTGGCCTGAAGCAGCATAATATTCAGATTTCCATGGATGATTTCGGCTCCGGATATTCTTCCCTGAATACCTTAAAAGATCTGCTGTTCAATGAAGTAAAGATCGATCGGAAATTCCTTGGCGATTCCCTTACGGAAAATGCAAAGATCGTTCTTCAGGAAGTCTTCCATATGCTGAAACGCATGGGAAAATCCATTGTATGCGAAGGTGTGGAAACAGAAGATATTGCCGAATTTCTGAAAAAAGAAGGCTGCGATGAGATCCAGGGATTCCTGTATTACCGTCCTATGTGTGAGGAAGATTTTGAAAAGCTGCTCCTTGCACCGAGGGTATGATGTCAGTCTCTCATTTCTCCGAAGCAATCTGTTATGATAAAAAACCTCCCCGGAACAGTACAGCATTTTTAACTGCTGACTGTTTCGGGAGGTTTTTATATTCATATATGTTATTTTTCGGATACTGATTTTGATCTTGCTTAAGGGAAGATCAATACCACCGTGTCATTGGCAGATCGTTGTTGATTCCTTTTGTCATAAGGATCTGATGAAGATCGATAATTCCATTATGGAAAGTTGCCGCACATGCAGACAGGTAGAGATCCCACATACGCAGAAATTCTTCGTCAAACATGGTTTTCTCTTTTTCAATGTTATCACGGAAATTCTTTTCCCAGTGAAGCAGTGTCTTATTGTAATGCAGACGGAGATTCTCGATATCCAGAGTATGGAAATTATCCTCTGCCATATGGTTCAGGATCTCACGTAAACTCGGAACGGTTCCGCCCGGGAAAATATATTTCTTAACCCACGGATCACCCGGGTGCTCCTTCAGGGCACTGATAAAATGAAGCAGGAACAGTCCACCTGGTTTCAGAACTTTCTCCACGCAATCAAGAAACAGCTGATAATTGTCACGGCCAACATGCTCCAGCATACCAACACTGACAACACGGTCAAACTGATACTCTTTCTTGGGAAGATCACGATAATCCATCAGCTCTACGGTAAGGTAATCTTCCAGTCCCTGCTCTTTGATCCTTCTCTGAAATTCCGCATACTGCTCATGGCTTAAAGTGATGCCGGTACCGTGATCTTATACTTCTTCGCCGCCTCGATCAGCAGAAAACCCCAGCCACAGCCAATATCCAGAAGGCTCATGCCTTCTTCCAGATGTAATTTCTTAAGAATATAATCAACTTTATTTACCTGTGCCTGATACAATGTATCATCTTCATGAATAAAGTATCCACAGGAATAACTCATCGTCTCATCCAACCATAATTTATAAAAATCATTGCCAATATCATAATGGCTGGTTACTTCCTTTTCCTGGTTTTTCTTGGATGTTGAGCTGAACATGATCTTCTTCAGAGCAGACTCATTGGTAGAAAATTTCCCCATCTGTCCCAGAAAATGATCCAGTGCCTCATAAAGATTTCCCTCAATATCCAGATCCCCTCTCATATACGCCTCGCCCAGCGCAAGGGACGTACTTTTCATCAGATCTGCAAGAGGAATCGCTTTCTTAAAAATTCACCGTAAATGTAGGTTCACCCTCTCCGATATGATACTCGGAATTCTTGAACTTTACCAGAAATGGATAATCTGTAAAGCGTTCAAGGAACTGCACCATTGCTTTCTCTTCTGTCTTTTCCTGTAATGTCTCAAACATAATAGTCTACCTCCTTTAACACTGCATATGATACACCCGGAGGAAGGCTTTATGTCAAGGTGCGATTTTCACAAAATATTCCCAAAAAAGCGGCCTAATTTCAGACCGCTTAAAAATTTATTCTATCATCTTTCTTTCTAGAAGATTCCACAGCTGTTTCTTTCGGAGTTTTTCCCTCTACATCTACCTGGTAATTCATATCCATCATCTCTTCTGTGGTGATAGCTCCTTCCATCATATCCATAACTTCCTGAAGCTGCGGATATTTTTTCAGGGTTTCATTCCTGGTAATGGACACAGCCTGATACGGCGGAAAAAACTCGATATCATCTTCCAGTTTCACAAGATCCATCTTTTTCAGTATGGCATCGGTCTCAAAAGCATCGATCACATCCACTTTTCCAGATGTGAGTGCCTGATAACGGATATTTCCTTCCAGACCATTCACTTCTTTAAAGGATACCTGAAATTCTTTTTTTAGCTTGGGCAGAAGATCCTCACGCTGGGTAAATGCTGTTGTGCAGCCCAGTTTCAGGCTGCCCGCCTGAGCCAGAAGTTCGGAAAGCTTTGTGAGATGACACTGCGCTGCTGTCTCCGAAGTGACTGCAAACACATAGGTATTACTGAATCCCAGAGAATCGGATACCTGCATGCTGTAGTTTTCTTCCATGCCTGTTTTTACTCTGTCATAGACTTCCTTCGAATCTGAAGACATTTCTTCTTTCAGGACGTTGGAAATCAGCACGCCTGTGTAATCGGTAAATGTGTCGATATCTCCCCGCTCCATGGCGGACATAGTGATCATGGTTCCGTTAAGATTAAATTTCTCTTCAACCTTGATATCTGTCTGGTCCTGGATCAGCTGGCTGTAAATATTTCCCAGGATCAGTGCTTCTGTAAAGTTCTCACTGCCAATTACGATTTTCTCTTCTTTTCTCTGGAACACACTGTATACAGAAGCGAAACATGGAACTACCAGGATCAGGACAAGAAGACAGACCGCCATAACTGTTCGTCTTTTCCGTTCTGCTTTTGTACGGTTTGTGATCTGGTCTACCGGTTTCAGGCCTTCCGGAGTCAGTGCATTCTCCACTTTTCCGAGAACAAAATCTACCACCAGGGCCAGAAGACAGGCAGGCAGTGCACCAAGAAGTACCAGATCCGCATCATTGGCATTTAAGCCCAGATTGATCAGCCATCCCAGACCTCCCGCACCTGCAAAAGCAGCAATGGTAACGGTTCCAACAGCTGTTACTGCTGAAATACGCACACCTGCCATAATATAAGGCATTGCGATGGGAATCTGTATTTTGTACAAAATCCTCCATTTTGTCAGGCCGATGCTGCTGGCTGATTCAATGGCCGACTGCTGGATACCGGTGATGCCGATATATGTATTTTTTATGATCGGAAGCAGGGCATAAATGATAACCATGATAATGGCCGGCTTCTGTCCGATTCCCACCACAGGAACCAGAAAAGCCAGAGGCCGATACTTGGGATAGACTGCATGATATTTGCAATTCCGATCACAATAGACGAAGCCTTTTTGTTTTTTGTTACAAAAATTCCAAGAGGAATACCGATGCATATGGAAATCAGTACTGCTGCCGAAGTCATCTGAATATGTTCCAGAAGAAGCTGGACCAGCTCTTCTCTTCTCTGCATAAAAACTTCAAGAAAAGTATTCACCTGTCACCCCTCCTGTTCTTTTTTGTAACGTTTGCTGAGTGTCGAAAGAAGGATACTCTTGGTCAGTGCCCCCTTCAGTTCCCTGCGCTCGTTCAGTACCGGAATGATTCCGGATTTATAGTAATCGATCTCGTCGATGATCTCCTGAAGAGAGCTTTCTTCATAAACAGATACATAATCGGATGAGATCATATCCCCGATACTTGCGGACATATGCTGCACATCCAGTTTGCTTAAGTCTTCCAGCCAGACGATTCCCAGAAATCCCCCTGGATTTTTCCCTCTGTGATAAAAAATACTGTTGATCGCATTCTGGCGCATAACCTGAAGCGCCTGTATCACAGTTCTGTCTTTGGAAAGTGTGTATGGTTCTTTGCACATAATGTCAGATGCATGTATATATTTCGGATTTCCCCACAAACGGTTCTTTCCTACGAATTTTTCCACATAATCATTGGCCGGATGCCTCAGGATCTCTTCTGTCTTATCGAACTGTATGACAGTTCCGTTCTGTATAAAGCAGATCTTGTCTGCACATTTGATAGCCTCATCCATATCATGGGTGACAAATACAATAGTTTTCTGGTATTCCTTCTGCAGCTTGACGATCTCGTCCTGCAGTTCTTCTCTTGTAAGTGGGTCCAACGCTGAAAAAGGCTCATCCATCAGGATCAGATCAGAATCTGTGGCAAATGCCTGGCAACTCCCACTCTCTGGCGCTGTCCGCCGGAAAGCTGACATGGATAGCTGTTGCTGTACAGCTTGGGATCAAGATTTACCATATCCAGGAGTTCATTGATCCGCTGTTCCCGTTTTTCCGGTTCCAGTCCCTCAAGCTGGGGAACAATTTCAAGATTCTCTTTTACTGTAAAATGTGGAAACAGTCCGCCTTCCTGTACCACATACCCGATTTCTCTTCTTAATTTGATATCGGGGATCTCGCGGATGGATTTTCCGTCAATGATAATATCTCCCCGGTCCATGGGGAGAAGTTTTGTTTATCATTTTCAGAAGGGTTGTTTTTCCACATCCGCTGGAACCAATGATGGCAACAAATTCCCCGGAAGAAAATGTCATATTGATATCCCGCAGGATCAGTTTATCTTTATAGGATTTCGAAACATTTGTAAATTCTATCATAGGCTTCACCTTTCCAATTCTACCTCATTATCCAGGTTGTCTCTCGATAGCTTCTTCTGATACATATCCAGAGTGAAGAAGGGCATTGACTGTGAATGCCCCTCTTCCTGTTCCATAATTATTTTACATGTTTTACGATCAGTGCATCGGCAACGCCTACACCTTCGCCTTCCGGATATACAAACAGTGGATTGATATCCAGCTCTTTCAGAGTATCTTTATTTGCGTTGGCGTATCTGCTGATTCCCGCGATGGTTTTGCACAATGCCGGAATATCGCATTTTGCGTTTCCTCTGTAGCCGTTGAGGAGTTTGTAGGATTTCAGTGATTTCAGCATATCCAGAGCTTCCTCTTCACACAGTGGAGCCGGATATAAAGCCACATCTTTAAATACCTCTACAAACACACCGCCCATTCCTACCATGATCATAGGACCAAACTGTGGATCGTTGTTTACTCCGATGATCATTTCCACGCCAGGTTTCAGCATGGGAACCATAAGGATTCCGTTGATCTTCGCATCCGGTCTCGCGCCCGTTACATTATTCATGATCTCCTCATAAGCTTTTACAGCTGCTTCTTTTCCACGGATATTGAGTTTTACACCGCCAACATCACTCTTATGCAGGATGTCTGCGGATTCTACTTTCATAGCCAGCGAGCAATCAGCACTTTCTGCAAACGCAGCTGCTTCTTCCACTGTTTTTGCAATGACTTCTTTTGGAATATCTACGCCAAAATCTGCAAGTTCCATCTTGCTGTCATGCTCAGACAGTGCAAAGGTCTCCTTGCCACTGGTGCTCCGGCAGAAAGTTCCAGTGTTTTTCCTTCGGAAGTATAGGAAATAAAATCAGCCAGATGCCGGAGAATCTTAAATGCATATACCGGAGGAGGGAGAATCGGCACTCCGATCTTGAAGAGTTTTTCCTGGTATTCCGGGTTTCTGGTGTTTTCTGCAAACGGTATCATGGCAATCGGTTTGCAGTTCTTGCCTTTTTCCCGTACAACTTTTTCAATTCCCTGATACATATAGTGAATCGCAGGATCTGCCACTTCAAGAAGCAGAGTATAGCCGATCAGTACCATCTCAATATTTGGATCATCCATGACTGTACGCAATGCTTCTGCATACAGATCTGCATCGTAGGAAAGACTGGCTGTCATATCCAGCGGATTATTCGGAGATGCATAGGATGGAAGCTGTTCTTTCAGTTTTGCAAGAGTTTCCGGTGCAAAAATCCGGATATTCGATTCCGTTAAGACTTCCTACATCCGCACAGATTCCGGTCTCGCCTCCGGAAAGGTTCATGGATGCAAAAACAGCCTTCTTCGGATAACGATTCAGTGTGGCAAGCATCAGTGAAGTGGCAATCAGTTCTTCCAGATCATCCACACGGATCGCTCCGAATTTTTTCAGAACTGCATCAAAGGATGCATCGGAACCTGAGAGACTTCCTGTATGGGAAGCTGCGATTGCTCCGCCTTTGGCACTTCTTCCTGCTTTGAGAATGACTACAGGTTTCTTTTTCGCAGCTGCTTTTTTCAGAACATCTGCAAATTTTGCCGCATTTTTTACACCCTCGATATAAACACTGACAACTTTTGTATCTTCATCTTCTACAAGGAAGTCCATATAGTCTTCCATCTGGACAATCTTTCCGTTTCCGGCTGAAATACTGTAGGAAAAACGCATTCCGGGATCATCCATCATGGAAAGGCACAGCTGGCCGCTCTGTGAAACAACGCCAACACTTCCTTTTCGGTCTCTCTTCGCAGAAATAAAAGCGAAAGCCTGCACATTATCAATGTAATTTACAAATCCGGCACAATTTGGTCCCATGACTGCAATGTCCAGTTCTTTTGCTGCTGCGATCAGTTCCGCCTCATTTTTCCTGCCTTCATCTGTTCCGATCTCGCCATATCCGCTGGCAAAAACAACGGCTCCGCCAACACCCTTGGCTGCTCCTTCTTTCAGAAGCGGAATGACTGTTTTCTGTGAAGTACAGATCACCATCATATCAATGGTATCCGGTATATCGGAAATACTCTTATAGCAGGGAACTCCAAATACACTTTCTCTTTTCGGATGTACAAAGTATACTCTGCTCATGTCTTCTACATAGCTGAGAGTATTACGGCATACATCTCCACCAAAACCTTCTTTTTCACTTGCGCCGATAACAGCAACTGATTTTGGTTTTAACAACTTGGTAAGATTCATATATCAGTCACCTCCTGATCTTATTTACCGGCTACTCCTCTTCGATAGCAAGCTACATTTTTCTCATTGTATTTACCTTTTCCTTTTTTTTCAAAGAAAGAAACGATAGCGGATTCCATATATTCTACTGAGAACAGGTCGCTGTTGGCAGCCAGTGCTCCAAGCATGACAAGGTTCGCACCTTTTGGATTTCTGACTTCTGCCGCAATGTCTGTTGCAGGAATTTTTTATAATTTTAATATCGTCTCTGTATTTACGGTCTTCCGGAACAATAGAGGAATTTACCAGAAGGAGTCCGCCTGGTTTTAATCTCTCTTCAAATTTGTCAATGGCAGGGGTATTCATGGTAAAAAGAATATCCGGATGTTTGGAGATCGGGCTGGCGATCAGCTTTTCGCTAACTTTTACTGTACAGTTTGCGGTACCGCCACGCATCTCGGAACCATAGGAAGGATAAAACAGTACGTTTTTGTCCTGTTCCATTCCTGCATTTATCAGAAGCATACCGGCAGTGAGGACACCCTGTCCGCCGAATCCCGCGCAAATAATTTCTTTTCCCATAATCTATGCCTCCTCTTTCTTATCCTTGAACTCTCCCAGCGGGAAGTATTTGATCATCTCGTTTTTGATACGTTCCACACTCTTTACCGGAGTCATATTCAGGTTTGTCGGACATGGAGAAAGAAGTTCCACAAGGCAGAAGCCTTCTCCTTTCATGTGCTTTTCAAAAGCTTTTCTGATGTATTTCTTGGATTGCATCATCTTGTCGATCTGCCATGGAGCCTCTTGCGAGGTATGCAATATCAAATCCTGTAAATGCCTGTTCTACACGGAATGGCATTCCAGCTTTTTTCGGATCTTTTCCTCTCGGAGTGGAGGTTGTGATCTGCCCTGGCAGAGAGGTCGGTGCGCACTGTCCACCTGTCATACCGTAGAGGCTGTTATTGATAACGATGGTTACCACATTGTCATTTTCGGATTGCAGTGTGCATGGTCTCAGCCATTCCGATGGAATACGCCGCACCATCACCGATATATGCCATGACCGGATTTTCCGGACGGATCTTTTTTTACACCGACAGCCGTTGCGATGGGACGTCCATGTGCTGCCATAATGGTATCAAATCTCCAGGAATCAATATTTAAAGAACCACAGGCAACGTCAACGATTGCCAAGAGTTTTTCACTTAAACCCATCTCTTCCATAACTTCTGCGATCAGGCGGACAGCCAGTCCATGCCCACAGCCCGGACAGAAACCGCTCTGTGTAAATGTAATTGTTTCAGGAGCTACTAATCTCATGTTATGCTTCCCCCTTTTTCAACATTTCTTTTGCTTTTGCAATGATTCCGTCAGATTCCGGAATTTCGAAGATCGATCCATAATGATCTACCGGATATCTACCGCCTGTTGCAAGTTTTACATCGTCTACCATCTGTCCGAGGATATTCATCTCTACGGTAAGAAATGCCTTTGCTTCTTTTGCCTGTTCAAAAGCTTTCACAGGAAACGGCCACAGTGTGATCGGACGGATCAGGCCCAGTTTAAAGCCTTCTTCTCTTGCGATCTCAACCGCCTCTCTGCAGACTCTGGAACTGATTCCATATGCTACCAGAACAACTTCTGCATCCTCAACCTGAATGCATTCGTATCTCTGTTCTCTCTGTTCCATCTCTGCATATTTATTGGAAAGGTAAGTTTCATAATCTGGATGTGTATAGTAAACATTCTGGATCTTTCTCTGCTCATCGCCTTTTTTTACAGCCTTTGATCGTCCAGTCATATTTATTGATATCGTGCTCAATAAATTTCGGAATCTCCACTGCTTCGATCATCTGTCCGATCGCAGCGTCAGAAGCGATCAGTACCGGATGACGGTATTTCTCAGCAAGATCAAATGCTTCTGCCATCATATCTGCATTTTCCTGAACGGATGCCGGCGCAAGAACCAGTGTGTGGTAATCGCCGTGGCCGCCGCCTCTGGTAAGCTGCCAGTAGTCTCCCTGACCCTGTGCGATATCGCCAAGACCGGTTCCGATTCTCATTACATCAACGATAACTGCCGGAAGGTCTGCTGCTACAAGGTATGAAATTCCTTCCTGTTTCAGGGAAAATCCAGGGCCTGATGAAGTTGTCAGTGCACGTGCCCCGGCTGCCGCTGCTCCAAGAACCATGTTGATACCTGCAAGCTCGGATTCAGCCTGAATAAAAGTTCCGCCTACATCTTCCATTCTCCAGGATAAATACTCCAGGATCTCTGTCTGCGGGGTGATCGGATATCCACTGTAAAAACGGCATCCTGCTGCCAGTGCAGCTTCGGCCAGTGCTTCATTTCCTTTTAACAATACCTTAGCCATAACTGACCTCCTTCATCTTATTTCGAATACATAATCCGGACATACACGGTAACACATACCACATGCCACACATTTCGTTTCATCTACCTGAACTGTATTGTAACCTTTTTCATTTACAAAATCGGATACACTGAGTGCATCCTGTGGACATGCGTTGATACAATATCCGCAGCCCTTGCATCTCTTTGGATTCATATATAATTTTTCTTTATTTTCTTTTCCCATAATCGAACCCTCTCTATATAGCCTGTTCTCTGTTTTTCTTTCCAAGACGGTAAATAGTGAAAGCCAGTACCGCACCGATAATACCTGTTATCATCAGGAATGTAAAAATATAGTTATATCCCGCTGCTCCGTGCTGATCCATCCATTTTCCAAAAATAACGGAATAAATGGAATCTGGCAGGTAACCAATGATTGAAGCAATTCCTATTGTAGTTCCCGTCATCATTCTCGGGATTCCCGCCTCACTGACTGTGGAGAATACAACGCCGTACATCATCATTGCAAATGCACCCGGGATCAGTGTGTAAAGGCTTGCTGCCATTGGACTGATATCCGATGGAAGGATCATTACAATACCAAACAGCGCTGCTAGGATCAAAAATGCTGTCATCAGCATTTACAGGTTGATTTGAACACTTTATCCGCAAGGATTCCACCTACCGGTGCAAGCAGAAGCAGAAGATAATTTCTGATAATGGAAATCAGGCCGGAACTTTCCGGGGATACTCCGATCACTTCTGTAAGGAACGGATTAAAATAAGAAGTACTTGTGTAATATCCATATCCACAGAAAATCGTAAGGGCAACCACCCATACAACCGGCATCTTTAAAAGTTTACCCAGATCTGAGAGCTGGAACTTCGGTTCTCCGTCATCTGCTGCGGATGCGTCTTTTTTGTCCTCTTCATAAGGAAATAAGAATGATACCTGCAACTGCCGCAACACTTCCACCGCTTATTACGGCGCGTACAAAACCAGATGACATATCATTGCCTGCTGTTTTGTATACATTTAATGCGAAAGTATTGGTCAGGGCACCTGTGATACCATTACATGCATAATACAGTCCGTACATAAATCCCTGTTCTTCTTCTGTTCCGATAATACGGATTGCTTTCATCAGAGAGGACCAGAATACAAATGCAGTACTGAAGGACAGTCCCAGCCAGATCACCATGGCTACTGCAAAAATTCATAGAAAACGCATAAATATATGCCAGCGCCGTTGTACTGAGAAGTGAGATTACCAGTGCCTTCTTCGGTGATACCTTATCCGCAATGATACCTCCTGGAATATACAAGATCATATTTCCGATTGTATACATTGTCAGCATAAGTCCTGACTGTGTATTGGTGATTCCCATAGTTGAAATCTGCGCATCATAAAATACATACTTTATATATGGTAAAAAGTAGATCGAGCCGCCTGCAAGCCCCAGCGCAATAATGGTAAGATACTTTCTTAATTTCGAATTCATACAACCCCCCCTGACCCTGTCTTCTTTGAAAAAAGGATGCCCCATCACGGGGCATCCCCTTAATCGGTTCTCAATACTGGTACTTTATCAGTTATTCATCCATCACATATCCGGTGTGTCGGATTTGTCAGGAGTAAACAGTCTTCTTGCTACATCTCTTGTGAACTCGCCTGTCTTCGCGGATTCTTCAAATACAACTTTTGTCTGTTTGCGGATCAGATCTACGGTATCTTTTACGATCGCTGCAGCTGCATCTTCATCGCTCATGTTCTCAATCTTAACAATACGGAAGATAACTGCCTCGTAAATACGGATTCCACCAAGGTTGGAGATGAAGTCTACGGCTACGTCGATGCCTTTCCTGCGAAGGATCTCATCTGCTTCCGGTGTTGTCGGAATATTGGCTGCCTCTACGATAAGAGATGCTTTGATCTTATCTGCGTTATCTTTATTGATAACATCTTCCAGAGCTGCCGGAATGAGGATATCACATTCCTGGCTGAGCCATTCGGAGTTCGGAAGTACTTCATAATTATCTTCAAAAGCTTCTTTATTTAATTCACCCTTCGGAAGTCTGGTTGCTACCAGTTTCGGAATATCAAGGCCATCTTTGCAATAAACAAGTCCATTTACATCTGCGATACCAACAACTTTATATCCCATCTTATTCAGAGAGTTTACACAGCTGGCACCAACACATCCAAATCCCTGGATAACAACGGAGGCGCCTTCCTTTCCGCCTTTAAGCTTCCAGGCTTCATCTGCTGCTGCCGCAACACCGTAACCGGTGATCATGTCATACATCTTGAATCCATCGTAGGTAAGCTCTTTCTCTGCTCTGTCATGGTTTAAGATGCCCTGATGAATATCCGGATCTTCTTTCATAGCCTTTGTCTGAGGAATTCCGATTCCCAGATCATCAAGAATACGAAGAACTACAGAATAATCAACACCAAGGTCGCCGCCAATGGAAACACCAGCTTTAATATAAGGAGCTGTAGCTGTGAGGAATCTGCGAAGAACATCCTCAGCATCCGGAGCCTTGTAATCATAAGCGATACCGGCTTTACATCCGCCAGTTGTCAGAGATTCACAGGCTTTATATTTATATCCCATGGTTGTTGCAAGACGGATAACTTCTTCCTTGGTTACTGTAGGATGCATTCTTGTACCGCCGCCACAGTAATGCCCTACAAAGTTATATGCACACATCCATCCTTTTGCATCTGTCTCTGTGTCGTTCCATTCCACTACTACATAAGGTTTGTTTGCCATTTGAAAATCCTCCTTTAGCTTTACGTTCGTTCTTTATTATGGAACGTTGTTCTCAATATATTTTATTTTTTAACCCGGTTCTGAGTACCGGGTTTCATTTCTATTGTTCTTTATTAGAGAACCACGTTCTTATTTCGTGATTTAACTATAGCACTGTTGGTATATTTTTTCA
>ENA-OQAR01000309-OQAR01000309.1-human-gut-metagenome-genome-assembly--contig:-NODE-309-length-14424-cov-2.391271_pt1 | contig 14424 bp, 22 predicted proteins | sample MGYA00242738_ERZ504533 | MGnify/ENA primary metagenome ERZ504533 (study PRJEB26092, sample SAMD00036276) | human gut metagenome | host: Homo sapiens | study: EMG produced TPA metagenomics assembly of... | reverse complement strand
TCACGAGGCGATAGCTCGTGAAGGTAGCATTGAGCCCGGCCGCAAGGCCGGGCTCTTTCATATCCGAATCCGAAAACTACTTCATATATTTGCGGAACACGTGCTCGAAAATCGGCACGTGAATCATAATCATGGTGCCGTAGCCCAAAACGAGTAGCAGGAACAGGCCTTGCGGCATGTAAAACCAGCTGCCTACCAAAAGCGCGATGTAAATCGCGTCGATGGCGGCCATGCCGAGCGTGTGCCCGATATTGCTCACGCCGAATACGAAGCGTTGCCGAGCGTGCGCCAGAACGAGTTTTCGAAGCGTGACTGCAATGCCCATATCCATTCGAATCCGATGACCCATACGATGCTCAACGCGAATTTCGGAATCAGCAGCGGCGTGATCTGCAGCACGATCCATGAGTACACGCTAATCGCCCCGGCAATGCCGAAAATCAGCCAATAACCGGTTGCCTTTACGAAGTTTGACCGGAATGCGGTGAAATAATTGCGGGTGACGGTGCCTTCGCCTGCGAGCGAGCGTCGTGCCGCATCGTGACCGGCGGTCAAGGCCGCGCGATGGTGACGATCGGAATGCTGGTGACCAACATGAGGATGTTGATCCAAATCGCGTCGACGGCGTCGCTCAGGCCGCGCATAAAGCCGGAGTCGGGTGATAGGAACTTCATGCGTACCAGTCTACTCGGCGGTGCGGCAATCGTTTGCATGCGTACATCGAGTAGTGGTCTGCTGTTCCTTGCGTAGCTTTCTTAGTATCGTTGTCATTGAATGTGCATAAAAAAAAGTCCCGTCACATATAGACGGGTGTACATAAGACAGTATTGCGCTAAGATTGACGAAGCGGCACGAAACCGCATGGAGCTGATCATGCCAGAGCTGGCAAAGCAGTACGACGTGGCCGAACAGCTGAAAGCTGAAAACCAAATGGAATGGGTACGGCAGATGAACGCTTGCAAGGCACAGGCAGAGGAAGTTGTGAAAGCGGAATTGATTTATGATTGAGCGAGGAAGTCCGGGCAGAAAACTGTTCGGACTTTTCTCATATATTCCAAAGTTGCGGTAGAATTGTTCACAAGTTTTATGGTATAATTTGAACACGAAATTGAGCAATAAATCAGAAGTCATAAAGGAAAATTTAGATGAAACTGTTTTTATGTTCGCACTTTTCAAGCGTAGGAAGTTTGATAAAAGAAGAAATTGATAACAAGAAAGTCGCATTTATTCCAACAGCTTCGCTGCATGAAGGTTACACCGGTTATGTTGGTTCGGCTCGAAAACTATTCAAAAAACTGGGAGCATCTGTAACTGAAATTGATATCTCAACGGAGGCTTATTCAACGATACAGGCTGTTTTTGAAGATGCGGATGTGATATATTTTACCGGCGGAAATTCTTTCTTCCTTATGGACCAGCTACGTAAAACGGAAACGGATGAGCTGTTGAAGAAAGAATTGGCAAACGGAAAACTGATGATCGGTGAGTCGGCAGGCGCAATTTATATGCGCTCCGACCATTCAATATATTGAACAAATGGATGAAAAGCCAGAGGATTACTCTCAAGAAGATAATGAGGGGCTGGATTTGATTGATTTCTATGTTCTTCCCCATTATCTCACGGCACCCTTTAAGAAAATTACCGAGAGAATCATGGCTGAGTTTTCGGATTTGAATATCTGTGCTATTAACAACCACCAGGCAATTATAGTCAATGATGAAGGTTCAAAGGTGATTTGTAAAGACTAATAAAACATTAAAATTGAATTCAAGTTTGTCGAACTGATAAAAACCCTTTAGGAACTAAAGGGCGCACTTCTATACTCTCTATCGAGAGTAGTGCGTCCTGCGGAGCTTCATTCCCGGTCAGCAGAAGAAAACTGCACGACCGAGAATGTTTCGTCACTTCGTTCCGTCAAGGTGGCTACACCCCCTTGCGCCGCTAAAGCGGCTATCCCCTGTGGACTTGCCGTCCGCAAACGGTTTTGACAAACCGTTTGCCGCCAGCAAGTTTGAAGATTAGACATAAACAAATCCTCCGTATGGTCTAAGCCATACGGAGGATTAACTGTTTTACGGACACCCGTCTATGGTGCGTGACGGGACTTTATGGAGTTATATGAGGACGCTTACTTTTTCGCCGTTCATGATGGCGGAAAGCGACTTCACGCGCGGCAGGTCGAACACTTCGTCGGTGTGCACCACCTTGTGGTCGGGGCCTGCCAGTGGCACGCGCCAGTTGCAGTATTCGCTGGACGTGCCCGGCTGGTTCTGCGAACGGGTTTCGCCGACGCCGTCCACCAGCGCCGCCTGCAGAAGCACGGATGGCGAGCGGAGCAGCATCTTGTGCATCGCCTCGACGATCTCTTGAATATGGTCGTCGACGTCCGCGGCGATTTCCGGCGTGATCAGTTTCGCTTTCGACCAGTCGGTCAAGCATGGCCTGACGTTCCGCGGTTGCGGACGCCTGGAATTCCTCGACCGGACCGGTGAGCAGGTTCAGTTCTTCGCGCAGCTTGACATGCTCGAACTGCAGGTAGCCTGCGGTCGGCGGCAGATCGTGCGTGGTGACGGATGCCAACGCATACTCGCGGTAATCGGCCGGATCGGCATACGGGTCGCCGGCGTTGGGGGAGTCGTCCACACGGGCGAACCATTCCACCGTGCAGCCGAGCAGACCGTGCTCGGCAAGCACGGTGCGCACGTAATCCGGCACGGTGCCGAGGTCTTCGCCGACCACTAGGCCGTTCACGCGGGAAGCCTCGATCGTGAGGATCGCGATCATCGCCTCATAGTCGTAGGTGACGTATGCGCCGCCGCGTGCGCCTTCGCCCTGCGGAATCCACCACAGGCGGAACAGGCCGAGCACATGGTCGATGCGCACCGCGCCCGCGTGCGAGAACATGTTGTGCACCATTTCGCGGTACACGCCATAACCGGTTTTGGCGAGATAGTTCGGATTGAACGGCGGCTGGCCCCAGTCCTGGCCCTGCTGGTTGTAGAAGTCCGGCGGGCAGCCAACGGTGACGCTGCCGACGGCGAAGCGTTCCGGATTCCACCACACGTCGGCGCCCAGCGAGTGCACGCCCACAGCCATGTCTTGCATGAGGCCCAATGCCATGCCGCTTTCGCGTGCGGCGGTCTGCGCGGCGGTCACCTGTTCGTCGGCGATCCACTGCAGCCAGCATTCGAATTCGACCATGTCGGCATGATCGCGCATGAGTTCGGCCACTTCCGGCGAATCACGGTTCGTCTCCGCGAACCATGTGCCCTCCCATGGGGCGCCCCACATCTGGAAGGCCACCGACCACGCGGCGAATGCGCGCAGATCCGGGCCGCCGCCTCCTTGAACGCTTCGAATGCGGCCTGACGCTCGGCGGAACGCGGCACCTTGAACACGAGCTGCAGCGCCTGGCGCTTGTGCCACCACGCGGAGTTGATGTCGAGTTCGTCGGCATTGTCGTTGGCGGGAGCGACTTCGGCGTGCAAGCGCTCGACTTCGGCCAACGCGGCCTTGTCAAGCCCCGCATATTCCTCGATATCCTGCGGGCGAATGTAGGTGACGTTCATGAATCGGCGCGATTCCGGCAGGTACGGCGACGGTTCGAGCGGCTCGACCGGCGCGGTTGCGTGGATCGGGTTGATGAGCATGAAATCGGCATGCGACTTTTCGGCGGCGTCGGTGAGCAGCAGCTTCAGATCGCCGTAGTCGCCCACGCCCCACGATTCGGCGGAACGGATGGAATACATTTGCGCCATCCAACCCCAACGCTGCTTTTCGGCAACCGCAGGCGGCAGCGGTACGCGTGCCGGGGCGCAGATCAGTCGCGCCTCGCCGTGCAGCGGGCCCGCGTTGACGCGCAGCGTGTGGTAGCGGCGGGAATGTCGTCCGGCAGGGTGAGCGTGAGTGAGCCGTCGGCCTGCGGGGCCAAATACATGCACAGGTTGCCCTCATACCGCGTGCCGTCCTCAAGCAACAGGCGTAGCGTCACGTCGTGGCCCTTCGCGCGGATCGGCGTGGTCGCTTCCTTGCCGATGAACTTCACGATGGTCGGTTCCACAAGGGTGTCTGCGATGCGCTGCTTGGTGAGTTCGTACGATGCCGCGATCGCTTCATCGCTGGATGCGTCCACGCCGAGCGCCGCAAGTACGGAGACAAGCACTTCGTCGCGGATTTCCACGTAGGTGCCGAGCTGGTCGATATACGACGTTGAGATGCCGTTGAGTTTGGCGAGCTGAATAAGCGGTCGTGCGATGCGTTCCGCGCTTTCGGTTTGCTGGGTTGCCGTCATGGGTTCCTTCTTTCCGGGGCCGTTGCTGGCCGATGATGCTGCATTGCCACGCGATTGGCGCGCTTCGGTGCGTATGCCAACCGTTCTGCTATGTACTGTAGCATATGATGACATCGTTTTCAATAGGCGTGTTATTGGGTGTAAACGTTGAAGTATTGCGATTTCTTAACTACTTTATAGACGTTAGATAGTGAAAATGCTTTTTCTGTTTGCCTATCGTTTGCAAGGTGTTTGAAAGTGGATATGACTGCTGTCCTACCGTCGTTGCCACCGCTGTTCCGAAGTGCGATCGCGTTGCCGATCCATGGGCGCACGCGGCTGGCGTGAACGGCCGTCGAAGCATGGTCGTCGACTTGCATCGCACCGATCCCGAAGGTTGGGATGCCGATCGCATGCCGGAAGTGCCAATTGCGCAAACGGTTGTTTGGGAAACGCATGTCGGCGATTTCAGCAACGATCCCGCGGGAGGATTCCCCGAATCCCATCGTGGAAAATATTGCGTTCACCGACCTGGGAACGACGTTGGACGGTCATCCTGATTTTCCGACGGGATTGTCGTATCTCAAAAAAGCTTGGCATTACCGCGGTGCAGCTGATGCGATCTACGATTTCGGTTCCGTCGACGAAACGATCTGCAGCCGATACAACTGGGGTTACGATCCCGTCAATTACAACGTTCCTGAAGGATCGTACTCCACGAATCCGTATGACGGGTCCGTGCGCATCCGCGAGGTCAAGCAGATGGTGCAGGCGTTGCATAATGCCGGCATCAAAGTGATTATGGATGTGGTCTACAATCACATGTTCTCGCCCGACAACTGGTTCGAGCGCATCGTGCCCGAATGCTTCCTGCGTCGCAAGCCGAACGGGGCGTTGTCGAACGGCTCCGGATGCGGATGCGATATGGCCACGGAACGTGCGATGCTCCGCCGTTTTGTGGTGGAATCCGTGGCGTATTGGGCGAGGGAATACCATCTTGACGGCTTCCGATTCGACCTGATGGGCCTGATCGACGTCGACACCATGAACGCCGTGCGCGCCGCTTTGGACGAAATCCCCGACCGTGGGCCCGAGCATTCTTATGTATGGCGAACCGTGGTCGGCCAGCGCTACCGCGGCTTTGCCGGGCACCGTGCTTGCCGGACAAGGCCGGATTGCCGCAGCTTGATAATCCGCATCGGGCTATTTTGCGACACCACGCGAGACGCCATCAAGGGGCATGTGTTCTTCTCGGACCGTCCCGGATACGTTAACGGGGGGTATGCATGAGAATGCGGCCTCCGTGCGCGACGCGGTGAACGCCTGGCGCGCAGCAAACAGCCGGAAGGTGTTGCGGGTCAAGTGATCCAGTATGTTTCCGCGCATGACGATCTGACCTTGTGGGACAAGCTTTGCGCAAGTCTTGCCGCGAAATCGCTGGGCAGCGCCGTTAGTGAAGGCGACAACGAGAATTCCGTGGACGTGCCGAAGGCGTTGTATGACGCCGATCTTTCGGAAGCTGGGCTCGCCTCGGCCGGTTCCGCGATTGCCGGGGCCATGGCCACGGTGATGGATGCGAATCGTATGGCGGCGGGCATTGTGCTCACTTCCGCGGGCATTCCGTTCATGCTGTCTGGCGAGGAGTTCGCGCGTACGAAATACGGCAATTCCGATTCGTACGATTCGGCGCGCGAGCTGAATTGGCTTGATTGGACTCGTGCCTGGCGCATGCGCGGTCTGGTGGAGTATTACACGAAACTGATCGCCTTGCGTAAGAGCTCGGCGGAATGGTTTGACGGCGATCGTGTGATCGTCAGCGTGGAAGGCGACGAACTGGTGTTCCGGGTCGGCGACTACTTGGTGGCGGTGAATCCGGGACGTCATATTGGCGCGATTGACGTTGCCTCGACTGCGGTTGCGCCGGTTTCGGAGTCGTCTCGCGTGTGGTGCGGCATGGGTTCGTCCACAAACGCATCCGCGGCGTGCATCAGTGCGGGAGATGGCGATTATTTGATTGTTCCACCGCATACGTTTGCAATCTGGCGGTTGCGGTAACCTCGTGTATAACGCATGTAACGCATTGGTTTGCAAGGGCGGCGGCTGCAAAGTGGCAATCGCCGCCGCCGGTAAAGCGGCGACGATGCCGATGAAAGGACCTGCTATGGAAAACGTGACGCATACCCCTAAATATGAGGTTGTGTTCTTCGATCTGTATGGAACGCTTATTGACATACGTACCGACGAACAGTGCGACGCGGCCTGGCAGGCCTTGTATGACACCGCTTGCGAGCTTGGAGCGCAATACGATTCGGTTGAGGCACTGCGTGAACGTTTCGAAAAACTTGAGGCGCGCGAAATGCTGCATCAGTCGAATCATGCCATCGTTCGCAATGGGTGGGACGAGTTCGACGTGCTGCCGGTGTACCGCTCGCTGCTCATGAATCGCAACGACGAGGCGGAACGGTTGCTGGCGTTGCCGCAGGCCGCTCAAAAGGCCGCGTGGGCGTTCCGTCAGGGTAGCACCAGCATGATCCGCCTGTATCCGGGTGCGCTGGAAATGATTGAAAACTGCAGGAAGCCGGCATTGTCGTGGCGCTGCTCAGCAACGCGCAATCCTGCTATACCCGTGCCGAGTTGGAAATGACGGGACTCGCCAGCGTGCTTGACGACGTGATCATCTCCAGCGAGGAAAAGATTCGCAAGCCCGCGCGCGATTTGTATATGCTGGCGCTCGACCGTGAATTCGTTACCGCCAAGCATGCGCTGATGGTGGGCAATGACGAGAAGAACGATATTATCGGTGCGCGTTCGGCGGGCATCGACGGCGTGTATTTCCGCACGGAGATTTCGCCGGCCGACGATCCGGATGCGTCGAGTTATGCGGTGCGTTCGTTTAAGGGTGCCGATTATGAAGGATTGCTGGATTACGTGCTGAACGCCTGATCTTTCGCATTGCGTGCGTACTGCTCGTGTATTGCGGGGCGTGCGTTGCGTTGCGCGTATTGCGCGGCGTGCGCCACGTTTACGGGGGTCACCTTTCGTAAAGCGTGTAAGGTATGTTGCATACATTTGCAGCATACGTTCGCAGGATTTTTGCAACAATGGCAAGATGATGCGAGTAAAGCTACGTGAAAGCACGAAAGACATAGTGTGAAACAATCGCGTGAAACATGTCGCACAGGGGTTACGTGAAAAACATATTGCGCGGAATGCTGTGCAAGCGCGTGAGACGCGAAGTTCCGCATATGGCAGCGATGCCGCAACGCGATACCGCGGCGTAATGTCGTGACGTGGCACAGTGCGCGCAGACGATTACGTGCGCGCATGATTGCTTGCGCGATGGAATCGAGGAAACTCGAGGAGGACTTATGGAAGGCTACACCGAAAACGGGCGCCGGAACCGACGTCGCCGACCAGATTGGCTTTGCGGGCATGCGCCGCAAGAAAAAGCAGCGCCGCGGATTGAGCGTATTCCAGCTCAAGGTAATCGGCGCGGTGGCGCTGGTGCTTTCCGCCGGCAGTACCACGCTGGTGCCACTGATTTTCGGATCCGACACGAGCAACATGACGTCGCTTACGGCCATGGTGCTATGCGAAGTGGTGTCGTGGTTCGCCGCGCCGATCTACGCGTGGCTGCTGGTGCAAGGCTTCCAGCAGACGCGCAATCGCGTGGCATACGGCGTGCAGCTGCTGTTGTTGGCACTAATCGCCGAAGTGCCGTACGATCTCGCCACTTCGGGCAAGCCGTTCGATTTCGGCTCGCAGAATCCGGTGTTCGGCCTGTTCATCGCCTTCGCCATGCTCGCAGCAATGAAATGGGTGGCGCAGCGCTACCAAGGTGCCATGCTCGTGATCTCCGACATTGTGCTGGTAGCGGTTGCCGTATTGTGGGATCTGCTGTTGCGTGTCGGACTGCGCCAGCATCTGATGAGCCTGGGTGCGGTGACGCTTGGTTTCGTGCTGATTTTCTGGCTGATGCGCTCGCGTGAAAACACCATGATGTTCACGGCCGGTCTGTTCGGTGCGGTGATGATGATTGCGCCTGGCGTCGGTGTTGCATTCGTGCACTACTACAATGGCAAACTCGGATACAAACATTCATGGACTAAGTGGATGTTCTATGCCTTCTATCCGGTAATTTTTGCTGATTTGCGCGGCTGTCGCATGAAATTTGATCATATTGCGAGAGTTTTGACAACGTTCGCACTATAATGAAAACAGATTGAGAGAGCGTCGTCGCTCCAAATACCCCCCGTTCCACTGTTGGCAGGAGTGCGATGATGCTGTGAGCTGCAAAGGGGCTGACATGGACAAGGCTGGCATTCGTGAGGTGGCCAAGGCCGCAGGAGTGTCGATTTCGACGGTTTCGCGCGCGTTCACGCGTCCGGAGCTCGTTTCCGAGCGTACCAGGCGCAAGGTGCTCGACGTCGCGGACCGGTTGGATTTTTAATATCTCCCGTTCCGCGACGTCACTGAAGTCAGGGCAAAACGTACCGTGTCGCCATGCTGATGAATGAGGAAATCACCAGCTGGTTCAATATTGGAAGTATTCGCTGGAATCAAATTCCGTCATGCATGATGCCGGATACGACATCTCTCTGTTCCAGCATGTCGATACCGGTGAGAACAGGCGTGACTTCTTTACGAATCTTCCGGTGCGACGCAACGTCGACGCCGTGTTCGTAACGTCGTTCGGCGTCGAGCCGGAGGAAATCCAGCAGCTGCAGCGTATTCATGTGCCGATCATCGGCATCAACACGCCATCGCAGGAAGGCTTCGACGCAACGATCTCCATCGACGATGAAGACGGCATGTTCTCGTCCGCGCAGCATCTGATCAATCTTGGGCACAAAAACATTGTGTACGTGTGCTCCGATGCAGTCGATTCGATCAATTCGTCGATCGCGCGCGCGGGCAGGGCTTCATTCGCGCATGCAAGACCATGGAGGGCACGCACGATTTCAAGTGGCGCGTGCTTTCCGTGCCGCGCGGCAAAACGTTCGCCGATTCGGCGTTGACCGCGCTGCTTGCGTTGGATGAGTTCCCCGACGCATTTGCTGCCAGACCGATATGATGGCGATTCCGCTCGTGCTGCGCCTTGACCGGTATGGGCATCGCACGCCGCGCGACTATTCGATCATCGGCTTCGACGATTCCGCATATGCCGACACCGTGAACCTGACGACCATGCGTCAGGATCCGTTCGCCATGGGTCGTGCCGCAGCGCGGAAGGCCGTGAAGCTGATTGCGGGGGAGACTCTCGAAAATCCGTATGAGGTGGTGCGTGCCCAGCTTGTGCTCCGCGGCACCGACTCCGTCTACGGCGGAGATCGCTGATTTTTCTGCCGCTCTTCTTCATGCCTCCGTACTTGCCGTTTTGATTCACGCCGACAATACGGGGGTATTTTGCATATACTGCCAGCTGCCGCCGTCTGCGCAACGCTGCTGGTGGTGTCTGCACAAGTTCCGTTGCGTGTCTTGGGCGTCGTAGACGACGGTGACTCGCTTTTTGCCGACCGCGTCGAGGTGCGATCCGGAGTGGATTTCCGGTTTCGCTCGGGTACTTGCCGTCTTCGTAGGATGCGGGGCTTGCAACCATCATCATAGTTCATTTCGCAACCTTGGTTGTCACGGCTCGATCCCTTACGCGCCCTTGTCTCATATGTAGCTGTTGGAGAGTGTGCGAGCCCTGAAAATTTATCCCTGTGGTCGGAGGTTTTGCCGCCTGTTGCGAGGTTATGAGATTTCCATGGTTGATTTGTGATTGTTGATTGTAACGAGTATGGCTGGCACGGCTGTGGCGGCGCGGGCGCATCGTGAAAGCCGATCGCGTGGCTGCCGGGCGCCACTCGTCCGGCAGGCGGGCGTAGTTTCTCTTCTTCCTTCTCGTATTCTGCCGGTCTTGCGACGCTGCGATGTGCGGGAATGTACTATCGCAACTATCGCAATTATCGCAAGATGAAGAAAGTGCGATGGTAGGGGAGAGATGAAGAAATCGGACATTTCCAATATTTCGAATGCTGAAAGTGCCGAACGCGCTGAAGAAAGTGTGCGATCGAGTGTGCAGCCGAGCGGGAAATTCGGCGGGAAAGCGGATCGACTGTTTGGCGCGGATCCTGCGGGACTCGACGAATCCGCGCGAGGCATTGCGGTGCTGGTGATCGTCGGCGTGGCAGTAGGACTGCTGTCAGGCATGTTCGGCATCGGCGGTGGCACGGTGATCGTGCCCGCGCTGGTATGGCTCGGACTGACGCAACGCAATGCGGCGGCGACGTCAATGCTTGCGATCGTACCGACCTCGATTTCCGGCGTCATTTCTTACGCGACTTGCGGAAACGTGGACTGGCTCGCCGCGCTGCTGCTGTTTTGCGGCATGTTTGTGGGCGGGCAGATTGGCAGCTGGCTGCTTTCGCGTTTGCCGGAACTTGTGCTGCGATGGATTTTCGTAGTGTTTCTCGTGTTTGTGGTGGTGAACCAGATAAGTTTTGTGCCGTCGCGCGACCAGCACATTGCGATGAGTGCGCTGACCGGAGTTTGCCTGGCGCTGCTGGGCGTGGTGATTGGCATATTGGCGGGACTGCTGGGGATTGGCGGCGGGGCGCTCGCCGTGCCCGCGCTATCGATGCTGTTCGACGCTTCCGATCTGATTGCGCGAGGCACGTCGCTGCTGGCCATGTTTCCGAACTCGATCACGACGAGCGTGGCAAACCTGAAACGAAGGCTGGTACATGTGAAGGCCGCGCTGATTATTGGCTTGGTGGCTGCCGTTACCGCGCCATTCGGTACGTGGATAGCGGGCGCGGTCTCGCCCCGCGTCGGATCGATTCTGTTCGCCTGCTACCTGTGCGTGCTGCTGATTCGCAGCCTCTTCGTAGCCGTCAAGGCCACTCGTTCCGCCCGCGCCTCTTCCTGACCGTTTGCCCTTCATGCGGCAAAAGCATGAGTCATAATTCAGTATTTAGGGGGTATTGGGATGGTGGTTGACGGAAAGAGGATTTGAGATAAGTGTTCACTTTGTGAAGACGAGAGTTCACGTTTTTGTTCGTCAAAAACGCCTCAGAGGTTGGTTTGCGAAACCTAGCGTGGAGATTGCAGTACAGCACAGGCTGAAGAAAGAAGAAAAAGATGAGCAATCGAAAGGCTCTCAAAGGAGCGATTGCAGCAATCGCTTCCGTTGCAACGCTCGGCGCGCTTGCGGCACCGGCCAGTACACCACCCCGGCCGTGCTCGAATCGCACTCCACCGAGCGTGGCTGCTACGGTCCGCAAGGCAAGACCGACGGCAGCTCCAACGACGCGCTCAAGCGCTGCCTCGCCAACCAGCTCAAGGAAAACGGCGGCATCGGTTCCATTTCCGAGCAGCTGCTCGATACCCGCGCTGACGTGACCATCGGCGGCGGCTCCAAGTACTTCCGCCAGACCGTGCAGGGCGGCGAATACGCTGGCAAGACCGTGTGGGAGCAGGCCAAGGAAATGGGCTACCAGACCGTCGAAAACGATTCGGCCGCAATCGCGATGATCGTCAAGACCGCCAAGATCAGCCGCTGAAAATCTGAAGAGATCTGAAGATCGCAGCTGAAGATCATAACTGAAGATTGAAAAACTGAAGATCGCAAATAAGATCCGGATCGCACGCATTGCAGTGTGGTCCGGATCTTTTGCTTCATCGCACGATTCAGGTTTGGTGACTTCACGATTTGTGGTCTGACCTCACGATTTCATTTTTTAAGCCTTTTTCCGAATCGTGAGGTCGCCAAATCGAAATCGTGAGGTCAATGCAGACAGGGCGGGCCGCAAATCCAAAATGAGATGGGTCATTCAACGCAACAAGCGTTGTGAGATAATATCCTTCGGGATGTCTATCTCGCAAACCGGGAGATTATCTCTCGACATCCAAAGTATTATCAACAAAGTATTACCAGCAAAGGAGCATTCGTGCGTATTTACAATCTGACGGATAATGACGATGCCGCGATTGTCGCGCAGCAGGGCATTTTCCAGGTCATGGAGTGGAAGCGCGATTTTTCCGTGACGTACGGCAGCGCCATGGACGCCTACTATGCGTCCGAAATGAACGTGCGCCGCCGTCAACTGGTCTGCAATCTCAATGGCAAGACCGGCGCGGTTGTGCAGGCGGGCGCATGCAGTGGACCGTCGGCCATGTCGAAGTGACGACCGGTGTGAAGGGCGTTGGCGATTTCATCGGCAAGCTGGCGCGTGGCGCGGTCACCAACGAGTCCGCGGTCAAGCCGGAATACGTGGGCAATGGCGTGGTTGTGCTCGAACCGACCTACCGTCATGTGCTGCTGCTCGATCCGAGCCAGATGGGCGGCGCCATCACCGTGAACGACGGCCTGTTCTACGCTTGCGAAACCACGATTCAGCAGCATGCGGTTATGGTTTCGCGTCCGAGCGCGATGGTGGCCGGCGGCGAGGGCCTGTTCAACCTGTCGCTGATGGGCCAGGGAACGGTTGCGTTGGAGTCGCCGGTGCCCGCTTCCGAAATCGTGACCGTCGATTTGGAGAACGACGAGCTGAAGGTGGACGGCAATTTTCGCGATCGCGTGGACGAACGGCCTGCAGTTCACGGTCGAGCGTTCCACGAAGACGCTGATCGGTTCGGCTGCGAGCGGCGAGGGCTTGGTCAACGTGTATCGCGGTACGGGTCGTGTGCTTCTCGCGCCGGTCGCCGCCAATCTGGCTAATCCGAACGCGGGTTCCGGTGCGTCCTGATTTGGCCGGTTGATTGCAGTTAATGGCGATTCGTCAACGAAAGGCAGTTGAAACGTTGACGGATTGCGTTCGCGCCCTGCCGATGGTGAGATGGCAGGTTTTGTTGAGATTGCGATTTGATTGATGTTCGATGGTGATCGCGCCTTGAAATCGTGTCTTGAGATTGTGTCTGATAAAAAGTTGAGCGAAGGGAGCTCAACTTTTTTTTGTAGATTTGGGAATAATCGCTTGCGATTCAAAGTTGAGTGGTGTAGGCTCAAAGTTTTGGAAAGTCCGGGAGGCGGCAAACCGAAACTCGGGCGAAAAGAACGAATAGAACAGAAAACGCATAGCGAACCTATCTACAAAGGAGACAAGTTATGGGACGCGCAGTTGGCATCGATCTGGGTACTACTAATTCCTGCATCGCAACTCTTGAAGGTGGCCAGCCCACCGTTATCGTGAACGCTGAAGGCGCTCGCACCACGCCGTCCGTCGTGGCATTCAGCAAGTCCGGCGAGATCCTCGTCGGCGAAGTCGCCAAGCGTCAGGCCGTGACCAACGTCGACCGCACCATCAGCTCCGTCAAGCGCCACATGGGCACCGACTGGACCGTTGAAATCGACGGCAAGAAGTGGACTCCGCAGGAGATCTCCGCACAGGTGCTGATGAAGCTGAAGCGCGACGCCGAAGCCTACCTCGCGAACCGGTCACCGACGCCGTGATCACCTGCCCGGCATACTTCAACGACGCTCAGCGTCAGGCCACCAAGGACGCCGGCACCATCGCAGGCCTGAACGTGCTGCGTATCATCAACGAGCCGACCGCAGCCGCACTGGCCTACGGCCTCGAAAAGGGCAAGGAAGACGAAACCATCCTGGTCTTCGACCTCGGTGGCGGCACTTTCGATGTGTCCCTGCTGGAGATCGGCAAGGACGACGACGCTTCTCCACTATCCAGGTGCAGGCCACCAACGGCGACAACCACTTGGGCGGCGACGATTGGGACCAGAAGATCATCGACTGGCTCGTCGGCGAAGTCAAGAACAAGTACGGCGTTGACCTGAGCAAGGACAAGATCGCCCTGCAGCGTCTGAAGGAAGCTGCTGAGCAGGCCAAGAAGGAACTGTCCAGCTCCACCAGCACCTCCATCTCCATGCAGTACCTGGCCATGACCCCTGACGGCACTCCGGTGCATCTGGACGAGACCCTGACCCGTGCCCACTTCGAGGAAATGACCTCCGACCTGCTGGGCCGCTGCCGCACCCCGTTCAACAACGTGCTGCGCGACGCTGGCATCGGCGTCTCCGACATCGACCACGTGGTCCTCGTCGGTGGCTCCACCCGTATGCCGGCCGTCAAGGAGCTCGTCAAGGAGCTCACCGGCGGTAAGGAAGCCAACCAGTCCGTGAACCCGGATGAAGTCGTGGCCGTCGGCGCAGC
>ENA-OQAR01000308-OQAR01000308.1-human-gut-metagenome-genome-assembly--contig:-NODE-308-length-14429-cov-2.626206_pt1 | contig 14429 bp, 22 predicted proteins | sample MGYA00242738_ERZ504533 | MGnify/ENA primary metagenome ERZ504533 (study PRJEB26092, sample SAMD00036276) | human gut metagenome | host: Homo sapiens | study: EMG produced TPA metagenomics assembly of... | reverse complement strand
TGGAACTTTTTCAGCGTCTATTGGTTCTTTTCAAGGGCTTCCTGCTGAGGCTTCGGAAGTCATTCTTTTGCCTCAGCGCTTGGCGCTCAAGTATAATACCACACCCCCCGCCTCCTTGTCAACACTTTTTGACAGATTTTTTCCATTCTTTTTGCGTGCACCCCAAAACAGCAGCAGGCCGCAGGAAAAACTGCGCCGCAGCTGCATTGCAGCTGCGGCGGCAAAAGCGGAAGAGTCCTCTCCCGGAAGTATTCAGGTTTTCAGGATCTTCGCAGGGTCAGCCAGACTGCAGCAGCCAGCATGGGCAGCATTCCGATCAGGCCAATGGGTGCCGGACCCAATACATTGTAATAGCTGTCTGCCGGGTTCGTCAAAACCACAAACAGCGCTGCCACCGCATTGAACGCGCCGTGCGCAATGGACGGCACCCAGATGCACCCAGTCTTTTCATAGAGCCAGTCCAACAGGGTATTGAGCGCAAAGCAGACTATGCACCACACGAAAAAGGCCCAGCACTGCGCGCCCAAGTAGTTGGTGCCGTATTCGTAGCCTACCAGCAGCATCAGCGGCCAGTGCCAGACACCCCAGATCACGCCGCCCAGCAGGCGGCCGTTGAGCAGGCCGAGCTGCTTCTTCAGGTGAGGCATCATATACCCGCGCCATCCGGCTTCCTCGCCCAAAGCTGCGAACATATTGATGACCGGAGCCAGCGTGACCGCAAACAGACCTGTTTCCAGCATGTAGCTGAGGTTGGATACGCCCAGCTCCCTGCGCAGGGTCTGAGCGTCCATCTCGCCGCCGTAGGCCGCTGTCAGCCAGCTGCCGGAGAGGTCCAGTCGATGCGGGAACACCGCAAATAGAGCACTGCGGCCAGCACCGTAAATACCGCCGGGCCGAACCACGCCGCCAGCCAGTAGCGGCGCTTGCCCTGCACCTTCCAGCCGATGCCGGTGGGCTGGCGCAGAAAGACCTTTTGTACCAGCAGCACCGCCAGCAGCGGGCAGAGCATGGTGGCGACCAGCGCCAACTGATACAGCACGGCATTCTGCTTTTGCAGCAGCACCATGCAGCCGCCGACCTGACACAGCCATGCCAGACCAAATGCTAACAGGAAATAAAGGCCGAAGCCCTGCTTTTCTTTTGTGGTCATACGAACTTCACCGCCGTTCCATAAGCAATGACCTCTGCTGCGCCCTGCATGACGCTGGCGGAAGCGTAGCGCATCCCTACAACTGCATCCGCACCAAGGGCCTCTGCATCCTTGACCATGCGTCCTGTGGCGATCTGCCGGGCTTCGGTGAGCATATCCGCGTAGTCGGTCACTTCACCGCCCACCAGCGTGCGGAACCCCGCCATCAGATCGTGGCCCAGATTGCGGCTCTGCACCGTGCTGCCGCGCACCACGCCCAGCGCTTCCAGCTTTTTGCCGGGCACCTCGTTAATAGTTACGATAAGCATCTTCTTCTCCCTTTCCGATCTCTTCAATGCGTTCCAGCAACACCTTCAGCGTGCCCACGATGCACCCCACCGGGATGCCGAACAATACGATGAGCAGCGGCAGCGGCGGCGCTTCCTGCGGGTCGCTGTAAAAGGCCCACGCCATCGTTGCGATCACAAAAGCCATCAGCGCCACAAAAAGGGCAGCGCCGATGCAGGCACCGCGGATGCGCTCGCCTTTTCGGTCTGTGCGTTCAATGTTCACAAAGGTCACTCCCTGTTTCTCCCGTGCAGCAAGGCGCGCAAGCGTCTGCTCCACATCCAGTTCTTCAAGGTTTCCGGAAGCCTTTTCCAATACGGTACAGAAGCCGATGGCTTCGTCCAGATCCTTGCGGCGGGTGCTCAGACGTTCCAGCTGCTGGGCCATTCCCTCGGCCAGCGTCTTCTGCCCTTCCAGCATTTCCCGGATCTCGGCCAGCGGCACATCCAGCTTGCGCAGCAGCTTGATGCGGCGCAGGCGTTCCACGTCCGCCTGCGAGTAGCTGCGGTAGCCGTTGCCCGGCTCGCGGCTGGGGGTAATGAGCCCCTCCTCCTCGTAAAAGCGGATGTTCTTTTTGGTCACGCCCACAGCGGCTTCCACTTCGTTGATCTTCATGGTTCCGGTGCCTCCTTACGTGCCTATGTTACACCTTCCAGAAAGGGGAAGGTCAATAGATTTTAATAGAAAAGTGAGACTCCCCCAGTCTGCTTCGCAGACAGCCCCCTCGGAGATGGGGCCTTTGGCAAAACATAAAACTTTGCCGCACTGCCAAAGGCTCCCTCCTTGAGGGAGCTGGCGAGCGAATGCGAGACTGAAGGAGTTCTTATTTTATCAGAAGTAGCACTTGATCTGGAACCGGTCGGCGCTGTCCTGCTTTTTCTCCACCACAATGTGCTCATGGTTGAAGTCGAAGTGCACCGGGGTGCACAGGTCGGTATTGCGGGTCAAGCGCAGCAGTTCCTGCACCCGCTTTTTCTCCTCCGGCACATAGAACAGGTAGCTCACGCCCTCCTTTTTGGCACGGCCGGTGCGGCCGATGCGGTGGGTGTAATGTTCGTTCTCACTGGGCACATCGTAGTTGATCACGGCATCCACATCCGAAACATCGATGCCGCGGGGCGGCAACGTCGGTGGCTACCAGAATGGCCAGCTTGCCGTCCCGGAAGTTCTGCATGATCTGGTTGCGCTCCTTCTGGGAGAGGTCGCCGTGGAGGCAGTCTACCGAGAAGCCCAGCCGTGCCAGCTGGTTGGCCAGAGTGGCAGTGTTGAACTTGGTATCGCAGAACACCATCACCCGCTTGTAATTCTCACCAATGATGATCTGTGCAAGGTCGGAAAGCTTGTTGCGGCCAGAGGTCTCCAGCATATACTGGGTGATCTTGGGCTGGCTTTCTTCCTTGGGCTGGACGGTGATCTCCTCGGCGTTGTGCTGGTACAGCCAGCCGATGTCCATTACCTCGCGGCTGATGGTGGCCGAGAACATGGAGAGGGACTTGCGGGCCTTCATCATTTCAATGATATGCCGCACATCCTTATAGAAGCCCATGTTCAGCATTTCGTCGGCCTCGTCCAGCACGATCTGGGTCACATGAGAGATATCAATGGAATGGTGCTTGTAGTGGTCCATCAGACGGCCCGGCGTTGCCACCACGATCTGGCAGCCTCGGCAAGGCGCTTTGCCTGCTTTTCCATGTTGGCACCGCCGTACACGCAGGCCACCTGCACTTCGGGCATGAAATAGGTCAGCTCTTCCAGCTCCTGCGCGATCTGCTGGGCCAGCTCCCGGGTGGGGGCCATGATCACGGCCTGCGGGTACTTGTTTTCCGGTAAGATATGCTCCGCCACCGGGATGCCGAAGGCACAGGTCTTGCCGGTGCCGGTGGGGGCTTTTGCGATCACGTCATAGCCCGCCATCATGACGGGGATAGTCTTTTCCTGAATTTCGGTCATTTCGGCAAAGCCCATGCGCTCCACGGCCTTGTGGATGGCGTCGCTGCACTGCAACTCACTGTAAAGCATCTGATTCTCCGTTCCTTTGTCATTTTATATTCTGAACCCAGTATAGCATGAAATGCCGCACTTGTCAGCAGGTTCTTAACGAACTCCTTCCGTCATCGCTAATGCGATGCCACCTTCCTCCCAGAGGGAGACTTTTCCGCACGGCGAGGCTCCCTCTCCGAGGGAGCTGTTGAGCAAATGCGAAACTGAGGGAGTTACAAACAAAAAGAGCTGCGCCCCGAGTGGAGGGCACAGCTCTTTGCATTTGATTTGAGGATCAGACAGCTTCCTCAGTCTTGGCAGCCTTGCCTGCTTCCAGCTTCTGCTTGAAGCGGCCGCTGGCCTTGAAGCCGGGGATGGAGGTGGACTCCAGACGGCTGGAAACCTTGGTCTTGGGGTTGGTGTAGGCCTTGGGCTTGCGGGGACGCATCTCAAAACGGCCAAAAGCCTGCGATGGTCACCTTCTCGTCTGCGCGCAGGCAGTCGGCGATCTGGTCAAACATTGCATCCATCGTGGTCTCGACCTGTGCTTCGGTGAAGCCGGTCTTGCGTGCCACAGTCTCGATCATCTGGGAACGGGTCATGTATCTATATCCTCCTGGAGTGTCCAAAAAGTAACGTCTTTTTGGCAAATTTTTGCGTTGTTGAGTATAACATAATTCACACACTGTTTGCGACAGATTGCGCACAAAACGTCATTTATTGCGCACGAACTTATGTAATCTCTATCCGTCCTTCACAAATACAGCGCCCGCTGTTTTGGGCGGGCGCTGCAAAAAGCATTTTACGGGTAATTCGTGAGGTAATTATTTGCGGTGATACAGGGTGGCAATATCCACCAGCGGGATATTTTCCAGACTGTGATCACTGCGCAGGCAGTTCACCAGAGCGTTGGCGGTATCCACTGCGGTGATGCAGGGGATGCTCAGCTCCACAGCCTTGCGGCGCAGGCGCACGGAGTCGCGCTTGGGGTCACGGCCCTTAGCGCTGGTAGAGAACACATAATCCACCAGACCGCTCTGCAGCAGGTCCACGATGTTGGGCGACTCGCCGGACATATTGCGCACCTCGTTGCAGGGCACCATGTGCTTGTTGAGCCATGCGCAGGTGCCGGAGGTACCGTACAGCTTGTAGCCCATGCTCTTGAGCTTCCATGCGATATCCACGAACTCCGGCTTGTCGCTGTCCTTCACGGTGAAGATGCAGCAGCTTGCAGGGCCGGGGGTCTTGAAGGTGTAGCCCGCGCCGATAAGGCCCTTGAGCAGGGCATCGTGGTAGTTGGGGGCAATGCCCAGCACTTCGCCGGTGGACTTCATCTCGGGGCCGAACTGGGTATCCACACCGTGCAGCTTTTCAAAGCTGAACACAGGCACCTTGACGGCCACATAAGGTGCGTTGGGGTGCAGGCCGGTGCCGTAGCCCATATCTGCCAGCTTTTCGCCCAGACAACAGCGCACTGCCAGATCCACCATGGGCACGCCGGTGACCTTGGAGATATACGGCACGGTACGGGAGGAACGGGGGTTCACCTCAATGACGTACACCTTGCCGTTGGAAACTGCGTACTGCACGTTCACCAGACCGTTGACATGCAGCTCGCGGGCAAAGCGGCCGGTGTAATCCACCATGGTGTCGATCTCGGCCTGAGTCAGGTGCTGTGCCGGGTAGACACAGATGGAGTCGCCGGAGTGCACGCCGGTGCGCTCCACCTGCTCCATGATGCCGGGGATCAGGAAGTTTTCGCCGTCGCAGATGGCATCCACTTCGCACTCGGTGCCCAGAATATACTTATCCAGCAGCACAGGGTGATCCATGTCCACATGCTCGGTGATAACGCCCATGTACTCGATCACGTCCGCCTTGGTGTAGGCCACGATCATGTTCTGACCGCCCAGCACGTAGGAGGGACGCATCAGCACCGGCAGGCCGATCTCGTCGGCGGCAGCCAGAGCCTCGTCCAGATTAAAGACAGTGCGGCCCGGTGCGCGGGGGATTCTGCAGCGCTCCAGCAGCTCGTCGAAGCGCTCACGGTCCTCTGCTTCATCGATGGCATCTGCGGGGTGCCCAGAATGGGCAGGCCGATCTCGTCCATGTGCTTTGCCAGCTTGATGGCGGTCTGGCCGCCGAACTGCACCACACAGGCATCCGGCTTCTCGGTGGCAATGATGTTGTCCACGCTCTCCGGGTTCAGCGGGTCAAAGTACAGACGGTCGCCGGTATCAAAGTCGGTGGAGACGGTCTCGGGGTTGTTGTTGACCAGAATGGCTTCGCAGCCGTGCTTCTTCAGGGTCCACACACAGTGCACCGAGCAGTAGTCGAACTCGATGCCCTGACCGATGCGGATAGGGCCGGAGCCAAAGACCAGCACCTTCTTTTTCCTGGGCTCGCCCTTGGCGGATGCTTCGGCTTCCTTCTCGGCAATGAACTCAGCAGCTTCGTTGTCGCCGTCGTAGGTGGAGTAGAAATAGGGGGTGTTGGCCGAGAACTCGGCAGCACAGGTATCCACCATCTTGAAGCCGGCGCGGTAGTTCTCCACAGGCAGGGTGTCCACCTGTGCCAGACGCTTGATGGTCTTATCCTGGAAGCCGTACTTCTTGGCAGTCTTGTACTGCTCTTCGGTCAGCACGCCGTTGCACTTAGCAAGACCCTTTTCCAGATCTGCCAGATGCTGCATCTTGTCCAAAAACCACCAGCGATCTTGGTGATCTTGTTAAATAGTCTCGTGGTCGATGCCGCGCTTGAGGGCCTCGTACACGCAGAACACGCGCTCCGCGTCCTGAACATGCATGTGGGCCACGATCTCGTCATCGGTCAGCTCCTCAAAGGGCTTGTGGGTCAGGGTATCCATGCCCAGCTCGATGGAGGAGACTGCCTTCATCATGGCAGCCTCGAAGCTGTTGCCAATGCTCATCACCTCGCCGGTGGCCATCATCTGGGTGCCCAGAGATTTGTCGGCGTAGACGAACTTATCAAAGGGCCACTTCGGGTACTTGACCACGATGTAGTCCAGCGCAGGCTCAAAGCAGGCGCAGGTCTTGCCAGTGACGTCGTTGGTGATCTCGTCCAGCGTGTAGCCAATGGCGATCTTGGTAGCCACCTTGGCAATGGGATAACCGGTGGCCTTGGAAGCCAGTGCGGAAGAGCGGGACACACGGGGGTTGACCTCGATGACCGCATAATCAAAACTGTCCGGTTTCAGGGCGAACTGGCAGTTGCAGCCGCCCTCGATGCCCAGTTCGGTGATGATGTCCAGCGGCAGCGGTGCGCAGCTCTGGTACTCGTGGTCGGTCAGGGTCTGGGAGGGTGCCACGACCACCGAGTCACCGGTGTGGATGCCCACGGGGTCGAGGTTTTCCATGTTACATACGGTGATCACATTGCCCTTGTGGTCGCGCATGACCTCGTACTCGATCTCTTTCCAGCCGGCAATGCACTTTTCCACAAGGATCTGATGGATGGGGGAAAGGCGCAGGCCGTTGGTGCCGATCTCGATGAGCTTTGCCTTGTTCTCGCAGATGCCGCCGCCGGTGCCGCCCATGGTAAAGGCCGGACGCACGATGACCGGGTAGCCAATGCGGTCTGCACAGGCCAGAGCGTCCTGCAGCGTTTCCACCACCTCAGAGGGGATGATGGGCTGGTGCAGCTTTTCCATGGTCTCCTTGAACAGCTCGCGGTCCTCGGCCCGGTCGATGGTCTCGGGCTTGCAGGCCAGCAGACGGATGCCGGTGCGGTCCAGATAGCCGGAGCGGGCCAGCTCCATGGACAGATTCAGGCCCATCTGACCGCCGAGGTTCGGCAGCACGGAGTCCGGCTTTTCGATGTCCAGAATGCGCTCCACGACTTCCAGCGTCATGGGCTCGATGTAAACATGGTCGGCCACATCCGGGTCGGTCATGATGGTGGCGGGGTTGGAGTTCAGCAGAACGGTCTCGATGCCCTCTGCCTTCAGGGCGCGGCAGGCCTGCGTGCCGGAGTAGTCGAACTCCGCAGCCTGACCAATGATGATGGGGCCGGAGCCAATGACCAGCACCTTCTTGATTCTAGGGTCCTTCGGCATTTCAGCGTGCCTCCTTTTTTGCTGCTTTGACGTTGTTCAGGAAGCGGTCGAACAGAAACTCGGTATCCTTGGGGCCGCCGTTTGCTTCCGGGTGGAACTGCACGGTAAAGCAGTTCCACTTCTTGTACTTGATGCCCTCACAGGTGCCGTCGTTGGCGTTCACCTGTGCCACCTCGCCCATCTCGGCGGCAGCTCGTCGCCCACCACAGCGTAGCCGTGGTTCTGGCTGGTGATGAAGGTGCGGCCGGACTCAAAGTCGGTCACGGGCTGGTTGGCACCGCGGTGGCCGTATTTGAGCTTCATGGTCTTGGCACCGGCTGCCAGAGCACTCAGCTGGTGGCCCAGACAGATGCCGAAGGTGGGGATGTTCAGCTCAAAGATGTGCTTGAGGTTCTCGATGACCTCCACGGGTTCCGCCGGGTCGCCGGGACCATTGGACAGCATGATGCCGTCCGGAGCAAGGGCCTTGATTTCCTCTGCCGTTGCAAAGGCGGGCATGACCGTCACCCTTGCAGCCGCGCTTGACAAGGCAGCGCACGATGTTGCGCTTGCAGCCGTAGTGCATCAGCACGATATGGGTCTCGCCCTGCGGGTTGAACACCTCGGGGGCAGCGCAGGTCACGTTCTTCACCGCATCGGTGACGGCGTAGGCGCGGATCTGGGCCAGCAGAGCCTCGGTCTCGGCCTTGTTGGCCGGGTCGGCGGGGTCGAAGGTGGTCAGGATGGCACCGTTCATCACACCGCTCTCGCGGATGATGCGGGTCAGGTGGCGGGTGTCGATGCCCTCAATGCCGATGGTGTTGTTCTTTTTCAAAAAGCTGTCCAGCGTTTCCTCGCAGCGCCAGTTGGAGGGGGTGGTGCAGGCCTCGCGCACGATGTAGCCCTTTGCCCAGATGCGGTCGGACTCCATGTCGTCCTTATTCATGCCGTAGTTGCCGATAAGGGGGTAGGTCTGGGTGATGATCTGGCCATAGTAGCTGGGGTCGGTCAGGGTCTCCTGAAAGCCCACCATGCCGGTGGCAAAGACCACCTCGCCCACGGTGACACCCTCGGCACCCACCGACTGGCCGGCAAAGACCATGCCATTTGCCAAAAGAAGATATGCGTTCATAGTTTTCCTCGTTTCAACACATTACAGGGTCTGCTTTGCTTCCTGCTTCATCTTGCGGCTGCCCAGATGCACCAGCGGCAGCTTGCCTTCCTTGCAGATGGGGCACTCTTCCGGTGCGTAGTTGGGCAGGTCCAGCTTGAGGGCGCTTGCCGACGATGGGAATGGGAGACGGAGCCTCGGGCTTGGTGCGGTCCACCACGCAGGTGATGCCCACGCAGATGCCGCCGTTCTCTTCAATCACGCGCTTGGTCTCCAGAGAGGAGATGCCGGTGGTGACCACGTCCTCAGCGATGAGGCACTTCTCACCCGGGTGGATGGCGAAGCGCTTCAGGGTCATCACATTGTCCACGCGCTCGGTAAAGATGGCGCGCTTGCCGGTCTGGCGGGCCAGCTCGTAGGCGTACACGATGCCGCCCATGGCCGGGCCGACGATCACATCCACGTCCATTTCCTTGACCTTATCTGCCACGGTCTTCATGACCTCGGCGCAGCGGTCGGGGTACTGCTGCAGATAGGCCATCTGGCAGTATGCGCTGGAATGGCGGCCGGAGGACAGCAGGAAGTGGCCTTCCAGGAACGCGTCACAGCTCTTCAGGATCTCAAGTGCTTCACTCATTGTACTTCTCCCTCTCTTTTATAAAAATGTCTTTTGAACGGTATTGTACCACGCTTTTGCGTGATTTGCAAATTTTATGCAGTGGCTTTGTTTTTATGCGTATAAATCAGCATTTTGCTGGTATATCAATTGGATTATTCAGCATTCCGGGCACATCCGCGGATCTCGTCCAGCGTTTTCACGCCGTTCTTGTCCATCCATGCGGCCATCTCGTCGGCAATGGTCTCCATGGCGCGGGGGTTGGCAAAGTTTGCGGCACCCACCTGCACCGCCGCAGCACCGGCCATGATGAACTCCAGTGCGTCACGGCCCGTGGCGATGCCGCCCAGACCCACCACCGGGATGTTCACAGCGCCCACGGCCTGCCACACCATGCGCAGGGCAATGGGCCGCACCGCCGGGCCGGACAGGCCCGCAAACGTGTTGTTGAACACGGGACGGCGCTTTTTCCAGATCGATGGCGCAGGCCGGAAGGTGGTTGGTCAGGCTGATGGCATCCGCACCGGCGGCTTCCACGGCCTTGCACATCTCAGGGATGTTCTCGGCCTGCGGGCTCAGCTTGACCATCAGGGGCTTTTTGCAGGCAGCGCGCACCATGCGCACCACCTCACCGGCAGCTTCGGCTTTCACGCCGTAGGCCATGCCGCCCACCTTGACGTTGGGCAGGAGATGTTCAGCTCCACGATGTCCACTGCGCTGTCGCTCAGCATCGCGGCACCTTCCACATACTCTTCCTCACTGTGGCCGCCAAGATTAGCGATGGCCACCGTGCCGTACTTCTGCTTCAGTTCCAGCATCTCGGGCAGCTCCACGTCAATGAAGTGCTGCACGCCGGGGTTCTGCAGGCCGATGCTATTGATGAGGCCGGAGGGGGTCTCCCACAGGCGCTCGCCCTTGTTGCCGTACTGGCCGTGCAGGGTCAGGCCCTTGCCGGAGATGCCGCCGATCTTGGCAAAGTCTGCCAGCTCTTCGTACTCCACACCGTAGCCCACAGTGCCGGATGCGCCGATGACCGGGCTGTTCATCACAAAGCCCAGCAGGTTGGTTTTCAGGTCAGCCATCAGAAGAACACCTCCGTTGCATCAAATACCGGGCCGTTCTTGCACACGCTCTTGCCCTCGCCGCCCCTGGTCTCGCAGGTGCAGCCAAGGCAGGCACCAATGCCGCAGGCATCTTCTTTTCCATGCTCACAAAGCAGGGGGTGCCCTTCTCGGCACACAGGCGGGCAGCGTTCTTCATCATGACCGTGGGGCCGCACACCAGCACCACATCGTAGTCGGCGGGGTCGTACAGCTGGGTGACAAAGCCGTGGAAGCCCACTGCGCCGGTGTCGGTGGACACCTTGACAAGGTTTGCGATCTCGCGGTACTCCTCCATGCAGTAGGGGGCATCCCGGAAGCCGAAGAACACATCCGGCTTCACACCTGCCGCTGCCAGTTCACGGGTGAGCTGGAACATGGGCGCGGTGCCGATGCCGCCGCCCACCACAGCGATCTTTTTGTACTTGCTCAGGATGTCCGGCACATCAAAGCCGTTGCCCATAGGGCCGGTGAGCTGGAAGGTATCCTTCATTTTGAGTTGCGCGATCTTTTCAGTGCCCTCGCCCACCACCTGATACAGAAACTCGATGGTGCTGCTGTCCGGGTTCCAGCGGTGCACGCTGATGGGCCGGGACAGGAAGGGGGCTTCGTCTGCGCCCCATGCACGCAGGGTAAAGAACTGGCCTGCGTGGGGTGCGTGATCGCGGTCCGGCCAGACCACCGTCAGCAGGCGGATGTCCGGGGCAATGACCTCATTGCGCAGAACAGTGGCTTCACAGCAGGCTGCACGCATGAGCAATGGCCTCCTTCATATTCACACATTCGTTGTAAGCGGCTTCGTCAAAGGCAGTGCCCGGCTGCTTCTTATAGGCCAGCAGGATGCCGCGGCTGGAGTTGACCACGCCGCCGTTGCCCTTGGTAAGGTACTGGGCAATGTCCTCGGCCTTGCCGCCTTGTGCGCCGTAGCCGGGGATCAGGAAGAAGCTGTCCTGATACTTTGCACGGATCTCGGTGGCCTCCTCGATGTGGGTGCCGCCGATAACCAGACCGATGGAGGAGTAGCCGTGCTCGCCCATGTAGTCCTTGCCCAGAGCGTTCAGCTTGTCGCCCACCAGATCGTAGACGTGGCGGCCGTCGGCCAGCTTCTCATACTCAAAGTCCTTGGCACCGCCGTTGGAGGTGCGGCAGAGCACGAACATGCCCTTGCCCTGCTTTTCGGCGTAGGGTAGGTAGGGGCTGATGGAGTCCAGACCCATATAGGGTGCCAGCGTGACGAAATCACTCTCGAAATCGCCGGTAAAGTGACCCATGGCGTACATCTCGGCGGTCTTGGCAATGTCGCCGCGCTTGATGTCGGCGATCACCGGCACACCGGCCTCGCGCACAGCCTTCAGGGTGTCGGCGTAGGCCTTCATGCCCTCAAGGCCCAGAGACTCGTAGTAAGCGATCTGCACCTTGTAGCAGCCTGCCACGGCCTTGGTGGCGTCGATGAGCTTCCTGTTGAAGCGCACGATGTTCTCGCCCTTCGTCAGGGTGCTGTCCACGAAGTCCTCGGGCAGGTAGCTGAAGTCGGTATCCAGACCTACGCACACCGGGCCGCGGGCTTCCACAGCTTCGTACAGTTTGTCCATGTTGGTCATTGTGGGTTCCTCCTGTTTGCTCTCTTATTGATTCTTATCTTATATAGTATTGTTTTTTCAATCCTCTGCCTGATAGGTCAGCTTGCCACCCTTGATGGTGGCGCAGACCTTGCCAAACAGCTGGGCACCATCGAACGGGGTGTTGTGAGATTTGGAGTGCAGCTTGTCCTTGTCCACGGTGTAGGGGGTATCCAGATCTACCAGCACCATGTCGGCATCGTAGCCCGGCTCCAGCTGGCCCTTGGCAAGGCCCAGAATTTCTGCCGGGCGGGTGCTCATCAGGTGCACCAGCACTTCCAGCGGCAGGCCTTCCTGCTTGCAGAGCTTGGTGTAGCAGACACCGAAAGCGGTCTCACTGCCCACCATACCGGCCATGCCCTTGAGCTTGTCCTCTTCGGAGTGGGGCGCGTGGTCGGTTGCAATGGCATCCACGATGCCGGTGCGGATGCCGTCCACCAGCGCCTGCACATCGTCGGCGGTGCGGATGGGCGGGTTCACACGGTAATCGCAGGTATCATTGGTGAACCACAGGTGGTGCGGGGTCACCTCGCAGGTGACGGGTGCCCCCCGCAGCTTTGCCATCTGGATGGCATCCAGCGCACCGCGGGTGGACACGTGGCACATGTGCAGCTTGGTCTGGTAGTATTCGCTCAGCCAGCAGTTGCGCACCGTCTCGATGTCCTCAGCCAGACGGTAGTCCCACGGGCTGATCTCCATATCCTCGGCGTGGCTCATCACGGTGATATCCTTCTGGGTGCAGATGGCGAAAGCCTTTGCCATGGTGGCATTGTCCTGCACGCCGTGGCCGTCCTCGGTGATGAACTTCACACCGGCAGGCAGGGTCTTGAGGTGGTCGATGCTCACACCGTCAAAGTTCTCGGTGATGGAGACGGTCTGGTTCACATCGCACAGGCCTACTTCGGCAGCCTTCTGCTCCACCATGAACGCTGTGCCGCAGAAGAGCACACCGGCTTTGTGTTGGGCATCAGGTTCACGAAGGTGTAACCGCCGGCGGCTGCGGCGCGGCTGCGGTCTCGATGTCCTCCTTGTACTCAAAGCCCGGGGTGCGCCAGTGGCAGTGCAGGTCCACAAAGGCGGGCAGCACGGTCAGCCCGCCGGCATCAATGACCGTTTCGTTCTCCCCGGCCAGTGCCTCCAGCTCCTGACCTACAGCAGCGATCCTGCCGTCCTTTACAAAAATCTCAAGCGGTCTTCCTTCGGTGTTCACAGCATTTACAAGCAGCATCGCAGTTCCCTCCTGATTTGCGTTTGTCTGGTTCGGCTTTCCGGCTTACGGGCAAAAAAAAAACTTTTCCCCGCAAAGGGAAAAGCTCATTCCACAAAAAAAGGAAACAACGAACCCACGGCAAAACCGGATGCGAACTGCTTGTTCAGTTTTGGTGCACATCGCGCTTTTCTGCATGGTGCTGTCTCCTTTTATAAGTCTGGAATCTTTTCATAATATTTTAGCATAGAAGCGCGAAAATGTGTCAATGCTTCCGCATATATTTTGTTGCAAAAAGGTTTGCCGCTTCCCTCCCGGAATTTTAGCTACTCTACCCAAAAGCAGTTTTTCCCCGCCAGATTCAGGGTTAGTCATGTCAATTCCTAGCATATTGCTGTACATTCCCGTCCGGGTGTGCTATTATAATATGGTCAAAAGAGTCAGAGGCTGTTTTCATGGCAGAGGCGTGATTTTTATTCAGAGCAGCTTCATCGGAATCAGGAAAGAGAGGGTTTTCCCATGGGTTTGTTGGAGGACGCGCGGAACATCCAGCGCAAGGACCCCGCTGCACGCAACGTGCTGGAGGTCATTTTGCTGTATCCGGGCTTTCACATTCTGGTGTATCACCGCATTGCGCACTGGCTATACCAGCACAAGCGGTTCTTTCTGGCCCGGTGGGTCAGCCAGCATGGCCGCCGCCGCACCGGCATCGAGATCCACCCCGGTGCCACCATCGGCAGATGCCTGTTTATCGACCACGGCATGGGCATCGTGTTCGGTGAGACCTGTGAGATCGGGGACAACTGCACCATCTACCACGGTGTCACTCTGGGCGGCACGGCAAGGACACCGGCAAGCGCCACCCCACTCTGGGGCAACAACGTGCTGATCGGTGCAGGCACCAAGGTCCTTGGCCCGGTGTATATCGGGGACACTCCCGCATCGGCGCAGGCAGCGTGGTGCTGCGCAATCTGCCTGCCAACTGCACCGCTGTGGGCGTGCCCGCCGAGGTGGTGCGCATCAACAACAAGGCCGTGAACCCGGCGGACGATCTGGACCAGCAGGATCTGCCGGATATCGTAGCCCAGCGCCTGACCGATCTGGACCGCCGTCTCGGCGCGCTGGAAAACGCTGCGCAGGGCGACACCCCGCCCACGGCAGCACAGATCGCCGCACGACAGAAGTCGTAACGATTCAGAATGCCCTCCGCTTGCGCTCTGGGCATTATTCAAGGATTTATATTCTTTAGAGGCAAGTCGGAAAAT
>ENA-OQAR01000307-OQAR01000307.1-human-gut-metagenome-genome-assembly--contig:-NODE-307-length-14445-cov-2.129557_pt1 | contig 14445 bp, 19 predicted proteins | sample MGYA00242738_ERZ504533 | MGnify/ENA primary metagenome ERZ504533 (study PRJEB26092, sample SAMD00036276) | human gut metagenome | host: Homo sapiens | study: EMG produced TPA metagenomics assembly of... | reverse complement strand
CGACCTGCACGGGTTCTCGAACCGCATGACGAAGTTCGGCCGTCTGTTCGGCGACCAGACCACCGCGCGCATCGACCTGTCCAGGCCCGTGGACTTCGATATCAGCGCCCTGGCCCAGTCGGGCGCGATGTGGTCGCCGCCGTGCTGGCGACCACGTGGACGAGCGCGTTCGCCGCGAAGAACGCCGCCGACGTGCTCGCCGAGGAGGGATTGCAGCCCCGGCGCAACCACGTGATCATCATGGACGAGATGCACCGCGCTTTGCGCGCCAGCCCCCTCATGGTCGAAAAGCTCGACCTGCTCACCCGTCTGAACAGGCAGTGGGGCGTAGGCCAGATCATGATCACGGCACACGTTCAAGGACCTGATGTGCATGGAGACCCCGGCGCAGAACACCAAGGCGCGCGGCTTCGTGGAACGCAGCGAGATCAAGGTGCTGGGCGCTTTGAGCCGCATCGAGGTGGACCGCTACCTGCGCGGCGAATGCGGACTGCCCGTATCCCGGCGCGAGGAGGACATGCTGGAGGATTGGGCCACGCCCGTCAACTTCGGCTCCGACGCCTCGCACAAGGGTCTGGGCCGTTTCCTGATCAAACTGGGAGGACTGCCCGGAATCCCCATCAACGTGGAGATGTGCCCGCTCGAAAAAAGCGGGTTCAACGACACGAACCTCAAATGGCACGCCTAGAAGGGAACCCTGCGATGACAGACCACCTCGCCACCGGCATGAAACGCATGATCCGCACCGTGGCACGCTCCGCATCCCTCTCCGACCGGCTCGGCGAGCAATCCCGGCTGCTGCGGCTGACGGGCAACCGCAGCACGCTCGACTTCCGCCCCGCCGAGCACGGCGCATCCTCATGGGACCTCGAAATGTCGATAACCCCCACCGAGCCCAAGCCGTACGGCAATGCGGAAACCCGTGAACCCGTATGGCGTGAGACGGTCGATTCGGCAACCTACGGCGAATCGAGGGCGCGGGTCGCGCACGCCGTCGAAACGTTCAGAATATACGACAACACCGGCATCCTGCCGGAAACGGAAAACCGGTGAAAGGACCACGATGAACGACGCCGCACTGCTCGACTCGCTGCACGCCGCGCTGCGCAATCCCGACCTCGCATGGTACACGGAATTCCATGCCGGCGAATCCATCGTCGCCGGCTACCTCGATTCCCTGACGGACCCGTATGACGACGATGCCATACAGGTTCCCGAGGGCTGGTTCCGCTACTCGGTCGTCACCCCGTGAAGGCGACCACGCCCTTCCATGGATGGAGCACTGGAACGAATACGAGTATTCGATCACCCATCACATCGATTGGAACGGCAAAGGGTTCACGCCATACGACCTGTACTGCACACAGGACCTCACCGGCATGATCGCCCGACGCTCGCTGGCCTCGATCCGGGAGGACGCGCGAACCATATTCAAGGACCGGCCCCTGACGGACGACTACCTTTTCGCCAACTCCATCTGGCCCGAACCGGAACTCCTCGGCCTCGTGGACGACCTGACCGGCCGCACGGGACGAAACCTGTAAGAACCCTGTAGACGCCATGCCCCACCCCGCCATGGCCTTGGACTGATGATCGGGGTCATGGCGGGAACAGCGGGTTGCCGCCGAGGATTGTCAAGGAGCCGAACATGCCTTTGGAGAACACCGATGCCGAAGAGCGGATCACACGGGAAACGATGATCGGATGGATCGAGCATTGGGGCGAATCGTATGACGACGTGCGACCCGATGACGGTGCCATGCGGCTGGCGAACCGCATCATCGAATACACGCGGCGACTGAAACCATCGAGGCGTTGCGGAACCCCGATGCCGTGTACGACGAACTGGCATCCATCCTCCAGCCGGTGCTCTCCTCGATGGACGGCACCTATTTCGCGGGCTCCGAATGGTTCGCCGGCGAAGTGGACCGCATGGAAGCGGACCGCATCAACGGGGAGCAGCCGGAAGAAACGGACGGCCTGGCCTCCGAAGAACCCCGCATCCCGTTCATCGTGGAGAGCGAGGCCACAGCCGCCGATACGGACGAACCGCCGTTGGACGAGCTGATCACCGCAGCCACACACGAATATCTGGACTCAGGCATGACCTACGACGGATTCTCGGAACATGTGCGCACCACCTGGCGCAACGCCGCCGCCTACGACTGGTCGAAGCTCATGGCCGAACCACGCTCCACGGGCGAATGGTCGTCCGACGCGAACCGGCTCGCCGTATTGGGCGGTGATGATGCAGTTCGCGCCCGCAATCAACATGCATGATGATCGCCAGCGACATACTGGCCGAGAACGCTCCCCTATCCCTTCCGGCATTGCGCGAACGCATCAATACGCCGGACGCATGGTGAACACCGACCTGCTGTTTTCCCGGCTGATCGACAACGGCACCACGCCCGATCCGGCGCGCATCGACATGGCGATGGGGATCCTCGGCCCGTTGGAGGCCAACGCGCCGACGGACGCCTGCTACCGGATCATCGGCCTGAAGGCCATGCTCAGCCTCGCCATGGGCGACGGCGAGAAGGCGCGGGAACTCGCCGAACAGGCCATCGGCTACGACGCCTCGGACCGGTTCGCGTCAAGCGTGCTCGACCGTCTGCCGGAAACCGATCCCGCCATGGAGGCGGCGAAACGTGTGGGAGAACGGCGGGCATTTGGGGCGCTGACGTAGACGCGTACCCCGCGATGCCACCGGTCCGGCCGGATGATGGGAGTCGCCGCCGCCATTGAAGGCGCTGGTATTCCCCGAATGAAAGGACCATCATCATGCCACAGTCAATGCAAGTGGTTCGCGGTCTCCTCGCCGCGAACCCCGATTACTGGCCGGCGAAAACCAACGCGGACGGCACCACGAGCTCGGCGTACCTGCGCGCCACCGTGTATGAGGACCGCCCGCGAGTCCGTCAGAAGGACGGCAGCTATACGGACAATCCGCTCGGCCCGGTGAGAACCACCGTGAAATTCTGGGGCCAGGCTGCCGAGCTCCTGCACGGCATGGATTTCCGCCAGGGTGCGCCGTGGTGGCGACCGGCCGCATGGGCGATCCCGACGCTTCATCAGCCAGAAGGACGGCAAGGCATACGCACGCCCGGTCGTGATCGGCGATTCCATGCAGATCGATTCCATCGTGTCCCAGCGCATCCAGCTCGCCCGCGAACGCAAACGCCAGAACAAGGAACAGGCCGGTGCCGTGGCCGATGCCGGGCGAACGGATCCATGGACGGACCAGGTTGACGCCTCGCGCGGCGAATACGTTGGCGACGGCGTTCCCCGCACTTTCAACGGCGAGCCCTTCGAACCGCTGTCGGGCTATCCGACACCGGGCGCGGCTCCCGCTCCGGCGGACCTGCGGCACCGGATTTCCTTTCCACCCCATCCGATTTCACGACGGGCAACGCCCCGCTAGCCATGACGCAAGCCCTGGCGCATCGACGCGGGACCGCTTCCATCGGTTCCGCCGTCATGCTTGAAAGGAGAAATGAATCTTGGCCGACGTCGATCCGAAACTGCAATCGAACCGAGTGAAGGATCTGGGCGGCACGGTCCGTCCCAGCCGCAAGATCGAACTGGCGATCATCGTCGCGGTGTCCCTGATCCTCACGCGTTCGCCCTCGTGTGCTCCCATGCGGGGCATCCCTTCCAGATCTTCGCGCTCATGTACCTGGTCTCCGGCCAATGGTCGCTGACCGCAGGCCAGTGGGCGCTGGCCGTGGCCGTGCTCGTCGTACTGGCCGTGGCGTGCGGCGTGGGCGCGTGGCTGATCGCCAGCAAGGCCGTGCCGTGGGCAACCGGCGCCAAGGCACGCACCCGCGTGGACGTGTACGCGCCTGCCATGGGCCATGGCGAGGCCGTGGAGAAGGTGACGCGCCAGCGCGCCGAGGCCATGGTGTCAAGGCTCATAGAAGCGGACCGCTACCGCAAGGGCATGTCGCCGGGCTATCCGCTGGGGCTCAACATCGTGGACAACACGTCGATGTACACCAGCTGGGAGGACATGGCGATCGTTCTGGCGGGCCCACGTTCCGGCAAATCCCTGTGCTACGCGATCCCGGCCGTGCTCTCGGCACCGGGCCCGTGCCTGGCGACCTCGAACAAGGGCGACATCCTCGACGTGACCGCCCCGATCCGCAGGCTCGACCATCCGAACGGCGAAATATGGACGTTCGACCCCGAACGCATCGCGACCCGAACCGGAAGAGCGCGCCGTGGGTGTGGGACCTGATCGCCTCGGTGCAGTCCATCGCCGACGCGAAACGCATCGCCGACTGCTGGCGTTACGCCTCGGGCCAGCCGCAGACCGGCGGCGACGACTTCTTCCCCGGCACCGCCGCCCAGCAGCTCGCCGACTACCTGTTCGCCGCGCATCTGGGAGGCCGTTCCGTGTCCGACGTGTTCAGGTGGTGCTCCAACGAGCGCGACACGTCGCCGGCCGACATCCTGAGCGAATACCCGCGCTACGCGGGCATCGCCTCGCGCGTGTCCAGCGTGATCGCGCTGACGCCGGAAACCCGAAGCGGCGTGTTCGGCAGCCTTCAGACCATGGTCGCGTTCCTCGCGGACCCCGAGATCATCGACTGGATCGACCCGCACCGGGATACGAATGGGAACATCGACGAGCGGCGCGGGCCTGTTCGACCCCTACGAGTTCGCCACGAGCGAGGACACCCTGTACCTGCTTTCCGCCCAGGGCCGTCCCTCCACCGCGTTGACCGCCAGCCTGACGGCGGTGGTGGCGTTCACCGCGTTCCAACGCGCCCAATCCGAGTTCACCGGCAACAACCGCCGTCTGCCGGTCCCGTTGTGCTGCGTGCTGGACGAGGCCGCGAACATCTGCCGCTGGCCCGAACTGGCCGACGTGTACTCGTATTTCGGTTCGGCGGGCATCCCGATCATGACGATCTGGCAGAACCCCGACCAGGGCAGGGCCGCGTTCGGCGAGACGAACTTCGGCTCGCTGTTCACAACGCGAACATCACCGTCTACCTTGGCGGCATCAAGGACGCGAAATTCCTCGGCGAGATCAGCCAGCTGGTGGGCCAGAGGGAGATCGTGCGAGGCAGCATCAACATCGACGGCACCGGCCGGCGCAGCGTGAACAACTCGATCCAGAAGGAGAACATCCTCGACGTTTCCGACCTGACCGAATGGCCCGTCGGCCGCGCGCTGCTGCTCGCATCCCAATCCCGGGCGCAGATCGTCAAGACCCTGCCATGGACGGGCAACAGGCAATGGGCCGACGCCCTGACGCAAGCCAAGGCGAAAGCCCGAGAAGAGCAGAGAAAGGCCGCATAATGAGCGAACACACCTCGAACACCACGTCCGGCCCTGATGGGGAGGAATGGGAGCGCGCGGTCGGTGCCGCCAAGACCCTGCTGTCATCGGACTGCGGATGGCTGGAACTGTTCACCCGCGCCATCCTGGAGGAGAAGGGCGTGCCTTACGGCAAGGGACTGCCACCCGAGCGCCGCACATCCCCGAGGACAAGGAGAATCGAAGAGGAAACCATGCCGGGCCAAGGCGAGCCGACGCCGACCGCACCCGAGGTGCCGGCAGGCCGGCACGCGGCGGAACCCATCCGATCCGGGATTCCGGCCGACGCCGGGGAAACCGGCAACGGCTACGAGAACCCGCCGGAAGACGCAACGGACCGTGACGACACCCCTCCAAGGCCGGTGCGGAGGAATCCGACACCCGTATACTGCCCGCGCCGGAGGGGAAGACGGATCTCGGCCGAGACGAATCCGGCGACCTCGATCCCGCGCGGGCAAGGGACGTGTCCGGCCAGTTCGCGCGCGAATGCGGCGCAGCGAGACCTACTATCCGAACCTCGCCGCGTTCGTGGAAAGGTTCGTGGCCAACGTGTTCTGCTACCACCAGAGCGCGAGCGTGAACATGCAATGGGTGAGCGACTGGTGGCGCTATCCGGCGCTCGTGTTCCCGCTCGACGCCATGTGGCGCGCCTACGAGAACGCGCGCAAGGCACCCGGCCAGATGATGATCTTCTACATCCAGGCGGCGTCGATGCTCGACCGCGTTTTCGACAAGGACCGTGGCATCGTCGCCAGCCTCGACTGCAAGCAGAATCTCACCAGGAAGGGCGAACCGCTGCCCTGCGAACGCCCGAACCGGGCATGGCGCGAACCGATCCTGGAAACGTTGTCGGTCCCCCGCCGCAGGCGGCAAGGAAAACAAGGAAACCACCATCACACCAACAAGGAGGAGAAACAATGGCTCAAACTGATCCCGAGGACGGCTTCGACCAGATCATGGTCCAGAGCTGGAACAGCGTCGCCCAGCAGCTGCGCACCCTGCACAACGAGCTGAGCGGCGACCGCGCGCGCCGCAGGGAACGCGCCGAACGCGCCGTCCAGAACGAACGCTACGAGCAGACCAGACGGCAGCAGCAATCCATCCGCCTCGAACAATGGGAGATGGACAACAGGGAACGCCTCAACAAGGGGTTCGAGTCCACCCTGAACGCGACCGTGCTTGCCGACGGCGACGGCTGGAGGAAGATGCGCGACTCGTCCCTCTTGCAAGGATGGATGGTCGCCGACCAACTGGAGGGCAACGACCCCGGCTACCGCAGGCAGATCATCGAGGCGAAGGCCCGGCTGAAGGACGAATGGTCGAAACGCCACCCGGAAACGCACATCGACGCCGCAGCCGACCAATTGACCAACCACGTGAACATCACCTACACCGACCAGTCGCCCGCGTTGCAGGCCACCCTGAACGCCTTCAACACGGCCGGCGTGCCCGTGGACCTGCAACGGGTGGAGGACGCGCAGGCGTTCCAGGCCGCGCACGGCGACGACGCCACGTTCTTCGTGGACTCGCGGCTCACCGGCCAATGGACGGGCTACGACCACGACAGGATCGTTGACGCCGTGATGTGCGCGCGGTCAACGGCGTGGACGACGCCGCCTCCCGGATCAGCTTCCTCAAGGACCAGGGCCTGCCGGAATCCTCGCACGCGGACAACAAGGCCACAGGAGACGAGCCCAGCACCATAAGCGAGGTCGAACGCACCGAGAACGCTGACGCCGCGCCAATCGTCGAAACCCCCACACCCGTGCGGGAGCATACGAAGCCCGCCGCCGATGAACGCAAACCGGCATCCGGACCCGAGCCCGAGACCACGGGAGGCGGCGACCTCGCCACCGGAAAGCCCGACGGATACGAGGAGATGCCACTCGACCTGAACGAACCCGAGTCCTGGTCCGGGCCCGACCCGTTCGGCGAATACAGCCCCGCCATGGAATCGTCCATGAACCCCACGGACCAGCCGATACCCGACCAGGCCAACGTCCCGACGCCGCAGATCCTGCAACCCGAGACCAACGGCAACGCACGCTGACGCCGACGCGGCGCACCCCTTGCCATGAGGCGAGCGGGATGCGCCGGCACCGGATGGCCGTATCATGGTGTCAACGGCTTTCGGAACCGGAAAGGACGAGCATGGCACACGTGACGTGGATCTGTCGAAATATGACGCCCTGACCGCCTACAAGGGTCTTCCCGACGAGAAGGAGGAGAACCCGGCGCGGTTCTCCCCGACACCTCGTCGGTCCGCCGTTGCGTGCGCGAACGCATGTCCGTCATGGGTCTCGACGCCGCCGAACTCGCCAGGAGAGCCGGGGTCCCCTCTCAAGCGCCGAAGAGCTCGTGGAGACCGGTCTGACCTCCATCCGCTACGTGTACAGGATGTTCGACCTGCTGCACATCCGCACCGAAACGCTGCCGTCCGCCTACGCGGGGAGACTGCTGTGAGGGAACTGCACGCCTGGGAGAACGGGCATCATGTGGGCGTGTTCTCGGAAGACGACGAGGAGCGCATATCGTTCGCGTACGACGCGAACGAGGGTCTGCCGATCAGTCTGAGCCTGCCCAGAACCGGCGGATGGAAAGACCAGGCACCGCGTAACTTCCTGGACAATCTATTGCCCGACAATCCCACGTCCGCCAGGCCATGCGTGAGCACCTGAATGCCTCCTCGGCCGGCGTCTTCGATCTGCTGGACCGGGTTGACGCCACCGGCGGACTGGTGTTCTCCCTCTCCCCGGAACCTCCAATCCCATCGCCGACGCTTCGTCTGATCGCCGATTCCCAGATAGCCAACGAAATCGACCGCATCGAGCGGACCAGGAACTACTGGTGGGACGAGGACAGCCACTGCCGGTTCTCCTTGGGAGGGGCGCAGGGCAAGTTCACACTGTCCCGCGTGGACGGCAAGTGGTATTGGCCGGATATGATGCTGCCCTCCACCCACATCGTCAAACCGAAGCCCCATGACCTTCCCGAGGCGACCAAGGTGGAACTGGCGACGATGCGATTGTCGGAACTGTGCGGCATCGACACACCGGCACGCGGCGAGATCACGGCGCAGCGCAAGACGGCCTATATCGTGGAACGGTTCGACCGTCGCCTGGAGGAAGGCCGAATCGTCCGACTGCGGCAAGAGGACTTCCTGCAAGCGTTGGGATTGCCGACCCGCGACAATACGATCCGTCGGCCGATGACTGCCTGGATCTCCCTGGCAACGCATCGATGCGTCGGGTTCCTGTCCGTACCGGTGGCTCGAAAGGCTGGCCTTCAACACGTCGTCCGCCAACAGCGACGCACATGCGAAGAACTATTCCCTGATCCTCGACCCCGCATCGGGGATACGCCTGTCTCCCCAGTATGATGCGGTCGCCACCAGGTATTGGCCCGAGTTCAATTGGGAACTCACCATGCCGTTGAACGAGGATCACGCCTTCGCGGAGCACACCACGCCCCAGGATTGGGAGGATCTGGCGACACGTCACGGTCTCGATGGTTCGAGGGTGGCGGATATGGCCCGGCGTATGGCGGGGAAGGTCCTCGCCGGCATATCCGAATCCTGCGAGGGCCTGGACGCGCGGATGGCCGATCGCCTGAACGCGTGCTGGACGAAGGCGAACGAGTCCATCGAGCCGATCATGCCGGGAGACGAGCCGGCGAACTCTCTCGATCCAGCATCGGCTTTGCCCGATTCGCTCGGTTTCCCTCCTCGGGCCGTACCATCTGAGCTTTTTCCGGGAAGCGTCCTAACGGCGGGGCCGGTTCTCCTCGTCAGAGGCGACCATGCTCCATAGACCGTATTCCGGCGCGATTCCGTAGCGTTCGCGCAGCATGTCGAACGTGTGCAGGCCCTCGCGCATCGCTGCCCGGTATTCGTCGTCGTCCGCCGCGTGTTGAGGCTGGCGGCGATGGCGAACGCTTCGGATACGAGGCGTTCCATGTCGTGCGTGGACAGGTTCTCCAAGTGCCGTTCGCGTCCATCATCGAGGAAGGGCGGGCGGTTCTCCATCGCGGCGCGCCATTCCTGCACGGCCAGGGCGCGGCTTCTGGCATCGTCCGCCCAGCGTCGCGCAGTCGTTTCAATCGCATGTCGTCGCCGAGCTCGAAGGCGTTGAACCGTTCCGTCCACCCGTCCGTGCTGCGCCACGTGATCCTGTAGCCGACCACCTGGCCGGGGTCGGTGAACGAGTCTTTGGCGGTTCCCTTGCGCAGCCTGGGGTCGATGGAGAAGCCTTCCCTGCGCACGCGGCGTATGAACTCGTCCTCGCTGCGCGATGCCTTGGCGCACGCCTCCACGATTCGGGCGATGTATTGGCGTGGCATCGTGAGGCGGCGACCGCCGTGACGAGCCGGCTTCTCTCGTTGCCGTCCAACGCATCCCATCCCTCGTCGTCGCCGTACTCGTTTCGCGCCTTCCATTCGGCCCATTGACGCCATTGCCCGTACTGCCAGCTGACGCGCGTGCCGGTGTCGGAGCGTGCGAGCTCGACCAGTTCGGGGCGCGATTTCTCCATCCGCCTGCATGATTTCTGCGCGTTGATCCGGTCGTGGTACGGGTTTATCCACCCGTCGTCGGCGGCGAGCTGCACCATGATGTGCACGTGGTCGTTGCCGTTGGCGGACAGTCCGTGGCGGACCGCGAGCCATGTGACGCCCTGATCGTCGTCGCCGTCGATGATGTTCATGCGCGTCAGATAATCGCGGATGACGGCCTCCCATTCCTGGTCGGTCAGTATTCCGTGGCCGGCCTTGATGGCGAGCGAGCAGTGCCACACGCGCTTCCTGCCATGCTCTCGTTCGGGGTTGTTCTTGCCTCGCATGTCGGGCGGGAACGGATCGTCCTTGCGTTCCCTGACGCGGTAGCGTCGGTCGAACCTGCGGCCTATCTCCGCATACGACGCCGCCGGCTTGCCATCCATGTCAAACGAGGGAAACATGTCGCCGCTCGCGCACACGAGATGCTGGTCGGTGTGTTCATTGCGCCGTCCCTTGCCGAACAGGTAGCGCACCAGGCCGGCCGGGTCCGAGCCCCTGACGATATTCGGTATCATACGATGATTCTCCGCCCGCACGCCCGGCACGGCGGCGCATGGCGTCTATGAGAGATATGCGTCCTTTGCCGGCACGGCCACTTCGATAGAATTATCGGAAACGGATAAGGAGCTTTGATGGAACCGGTGAGGAACGATACGACGACGGATAGGCGCACGGCCGTGGAACTGGCGAAGCGGCTGCTGGTCGATTCGATCTGGCGCACCGCCAAGATCGAGGTTGATGGCGTCACCTTCCCCGACACGCAGGAGATCTTCGACGGGCGCGCGCCCGAGGGCATGAGCGTGGACGATATAGTCACGGTGAACAACATCAAGCGCGCGTGGAGGTTCCTGCTCGACAACATCGACTATCCAGTCGATTGGCAGTACATCCGCGAATACAACCGCATCATCGGCGAAGGCCTCGTGCGCGACGCCGGCCGCTTGCGTGAATACGGCGTGAGGATCGGCGGCACGGGATGGGTGCCGGAGATCCCCGCCGTCGAGTCCTCACAGGAAAGGGTTCGCGGCATCCTGGAGGAGTCAGAAGGGGAGGCCACTGCGATGCTGCTGTTCGGCGCGGTCACGCGGGGACAATGGTTTTCGGACGGCAACAAGCGCACCGCGCTGATGGTCGCCAACCACCAGCTCATACACGACGGCATCGGCGTCTTCTCGATCCCTCCCGAAGACAAGGCGCAGTTCGTCTCTATGCTCCTGCGCTACTACGAGACGGGCGACTACTCCCGGCTCTCCGATTGGCTCTCACAGAACGCCGTCGGCCATGTGCCCGGCGGGCTGACTTTGGCCCAATCGTCTGGGGTCGTGGAAAAGACGAATGATGCCGTGAACGGGATGGGCACCGTGCCCGGCGTTCCCCTCGACGGCCTCGATGGAGGTTCCGGCTTACTGAGGTGACGGTCTGCGTCCGGGGGAAGTTTGCTCCCGAACGCCACGGGGATTATTTACGCGATGATTTTCGCGGGGGTGTCGGGCCGCGCCCTTCTATGTGCTATCCTGGGTTTCTCGGGAATCGGAGGAACCGTATGAGTGAGATCAGGATAGCGGATTTGTTCGCCGGCATCGGCGGCATCCGCATGGGAATGGTGCAGGCGCTGGGCGATGCCGCGCACGTGGTGTATTCGTCCGAGTGGAACAAGTACAGCGTGCAGACCTATGAGGCGAACTGGCACGACGAGAATCCCGTGGCCGGCGACATCACCAAGGTCGACGAGCATGACGTTCCCGACATCGACCTGCTGCTCGCGGGATTCCCGTGCCAGCCGTTCTCCATCGCCGGCGTCTCCAAGAAACAGAGCATGGGCCGTCCCACCGGCTTCGAGGACAAGACCCAAGGCACACTGTTCTTCGACGTGGCGAGAATCATCAAGGCGAAGCAGCCGAAGGCGTTCCTCCTGGAGAACGTGAAGAACCTGCTCTCGCACGACCGTGGGCGCACGTTCAAGACGATATATTCCGTGCTGACCGAAGACCTTGGATACCACGTCACCTACAAGCTGATCGACGCGGCGGGCTTCGTCCCCCAGCACAGGGAACGCACGTACATCGTGGGCTTCCGCGAGGAGAACGGGTTCACGTTCGATGACGTGAAGCCCATCGCGCACGGCAACGTCGGCAGCATTCTCCTGCCCGCCTCCCAGGTTCCCGACAAGTATGTTCTGAGCGACAAGCTGTGGACGTACCTCCAGAACTACAAGAAGAAGCACGAGGCCGCAGGCAACGGTTTCGGATATGGCATGGTCGATGCCGCCACCGACCACACGCGCACGTTGAGCGCGCGGTACGGAAAGGACGGCAGCGAGATACTGGTCTCACGCGGCGAGGGAAAGAACCCTCGAAGGCTAACCCCGCGCGAATGCGCGCGACTGATGGGCTACCCGGATTCGTTCAGTATCCCGGTATCAGACACGCAGGCATACCGGCAGTTCGGCAACTCGGTCGCAGTGCCGGTCATCCGAGCCATAGGCGAGGCGATGAAACCCTACCTGTCCGACTGATTCGCCCGAGGCGTTCCCTGTCCGATTGGTCTATGCTCATGGATTATGAGCGATTACGGAAGAATCGGCGACTACATCGGCCCGGTCGCGGCCAAGAAACTGTCGGCCGTCGATATCGACGCCAACAGCAGCAACCAGCACGAGTTCGGCGGCAACGACGCGCTCAGAAGACTGCTCGGCACCGGCGAGGACCGCAGAGCATCCCAAGGGCACGGCATACCCACCGCGCTCATGTACCTGAGCGACGACGACGCACCGGCGGTCGCCGACCTCGAAACCACATGGTACGACGCACGGCGCAACAACCCGAACCGCAGCGCCGAATGGCGTCTCTACTACAAGGACTGCGAACCGATCCGCATGGCCCGTCCCGGCGACCTCATGTGCTTCGGTATGCTCAGGGACAGTCGTCTGCTGATCATCATCGCGCAGCATGACAGCACGGCTGAGGCCCAAGCCAAATGGCTCTTCGGCATAGACGACGAACAGGAGGGCGCGTTCCGTTCCATGACAACACGAACGTGAGCTGGATGCCTTCGCGCGCAGATTTTCGAAGCTCTCGGCATCAACGTCGAAGTGCGGGATGACACGCATCTCCCCCGAGATGATCGGCAGATGGGGATACAGGTTCCCCAGCAACGAGGAGTTCGCGGCCTTCTCCCAATCCTCCTTGACGGACGTGGACCCCACGCACGATGACCCTGACGACGTGGTGATCGAATACTACGACCGCAGCTACCTGCTGTTCAAACTCTATGAGCGGGCGGTCATCCAACACGACTACGATGCCGCGCCATTCGTATCGGATGGCGTCATCGACGTTGACTCGTTCACTTCGTTCTACACCTCCGTGCGCAACCGGCGCATGAGCCGCGCAGGCAAGGTCCTCGAAATCCACATCGCCCACATCCTCGCGCGCGCGGCATCGAATACGAGGCGCAGGCCAAGACGGAAAACGGAAAGAAACCCGATTTCCTGTTTCCCTCGCAAGCCGCCTACGAGGATCCGGCGTTCCCCGAGGAACAGCTGCGTATGCTCGCCTCGAAAACCTCCATCAAGGATCGTTTCCGCCAGGTCGCCGACGAAGCCAACCGGATCAGGGACAAACACCTGTTCACCCTGACTCCCGGCGACGTGACCCATCCCAAGCTCGCCCAACTCGATGAACTGCACATCCACCTGGTCATGCCCAAGGTAGTCAAGGAATCCTATGACGACCTGATCCAGGGAGAAACCATGACGTTCTCCCGGTTCATCGAAGAAATCCAAGGACTACAAGCGGACCGTCCGCAAAGCCTGACCCTCCTCTGACCGGTTCGCGTCATCAGGCACTCCCCCGGACTGCCCGATGACGGCATCGAGATGGTCTATCAGCTCCCGGCATTGCCGGACGCGTAGGACGCCGATGCCTCGTCCTCGATGGTCGCGTTCATCTCCCTGTTCGCGTTGTGCGCGATCTGGTTGACGTTGCGGCCGATGCGGCGCAGCTGGTATTCGATCTCCCTGAGCGCCTGGACGGTGGGCGAATCATGTTCCTCCTCCTCGACGTACAGGCTTCCCTCCAACAGCTTTACCGCTTCGATGATGGTGAGGGATACCGTCTGGTTCCGTTTCCTCGCGGCGGCGCGGATCATCGCGGCTTCCTCTTCGTTCACCATGAGATGCACTTGGATGGAGCGCTGCGCGCCGCCGCCTTTGCTGCTTCTTTTACGCATTATTCTTTCTCCTCCTCCATCGGCCTTCGGCACTCGGGTTGTTGCTCCTGCGCCGACGGGCGCGGGAGGTGCTGCGTTCGGTTCATGTACATGAACGTCTAGCTTGCTTACCTTCGATTTGATGGGCATCTCCATGTGGATGTCCATGGACATATCCATGTGGGTGTCCATAGACGTGTCCATGTGGATGTCCATGGATATATCCATACGAGCGCATAGGAAAACGCATGAGGGTGGATGATCGTTCGGGGTGACGCCTTCTTCCACGAACGGGAAGGGGCTCTTCCTTTTTCTGGAATGTCATCTTCCAGCGCCCTTCGCCTTGAGCTCCTTGAG
>ENA-OQAR01000306-OQAR01000306.1-human-gut-metagenome-genome-assembly--contig:-NODE-306-length-14476-cov-2.286989_pt1 | contig 14476 bp, 20 predicted proteins | sample MGYA00242738_ERZ504533 | MGnify/ENA primary metagenome ERZ504533 (study PRJEB26092, sample SAMD00036276) | human gut metagenome | host: Homo sapiens | study: EMG produced TPA metagenomics assembly of... | reverse complement strand
ACGAGGACGTGCGCGCCGATTTCATCAAACCCTGCGTTTCTGGCTTGACCACGGTGCCGACGGCTTCCGCGTGGACGTGGCGCACGGCCTGGCCAAGGATCTCGACCGCGATGATCTGGACGATTATGTGGTCTGGTGCACCAACGATCAGCCCGAAGACGGCTCCCATCCGGTGATCGACCGCGACGAAGTGCACGACATCTACCACGAGTGGCGCAAGGTGTTCAACGAGTACGATCCGCCGGCGTTCGCCGTGGCTGAGGCGTGGGTCCGACCAAGCCGCCAGCATCTGTACGCCTCCCCGGACGATCTCGGCCAGATCTTCAACTTCGAGTTCGCCAAGAAGGATTGGATCCGCGACGACATGCACCTCGCCATCGAGGAAGGTCTGGAAAGCGCCGAACGGTCCGGTTCCACCGCCACTTGGGTGATGAGCAACCATGACGTGGTCCGCCATGCCACCCGCTACGCGCTGCCCCAGGTGCCGACCGGCGAATACCACCGACTGCCGCTCGACTGGCTGCTGCGCGACGGCACCACATACCGGGAGGACCGCGCGCTCGGCACCAAGCGCGCCCGCGCCGCGATCATGATGGAGATGGCGCTGCCCGGCTCCGCCTACGTGTATCAAGGCGAGGAACTCGGCCTGTTCGAAGTGGCCGACATTCCGTGGGATGAGCTGGAGGATCCGTCCGCATGGCGCACCTCCCGTTCCGCCAGCACCAAAGGCCGTGACGGCTGCCGTGTGCCGCTGCCGTGGGTTGCGGCCGACGCTCCGCAGCTGGACGATCCGAACGATGAGTTCGGCCATGGCGGCTCCTTCGGATTCTCGCCGGCAGACGCGAAGGCCGAGCCGCATCTGCCGCAACCCAAGTGGTACAAGGATTTCGCGGTCGATGTCGAATCGGCCGACCCGGATTCCATGCTGAACCTGTACCGCCGCGTGCTGGCATTGCGACATGAGTTGCAGACCACCGACCTGAGTCTCGAATGGCTTCCGGAAGACCAGCCCGGCAAGGCGCATGACGGCGCCAACGGTTTCCCGGGTGGCACCATCGCGTACCGCCGTGCCAACGGCTGGGCCTCGATCACCAACTTCGGCGAAGAACCGATTACGTTGCCGCAAGACGAAGTGCTGCTGACATCAGGACCGCTTACCGACGACGGCAAGCTGCCGCAAGATACCAGCGCTTGGCTCAAACTGGCCGATTGACCGCACGCAGGATGCCCCGATCTGAGGTGTCCGTGCCGGATACCGCACTCGTGCGCTGAACCATCGAACCGGCAGCGCGCTCCAGCCGTCCGCGTCCCTCCATTTGGGCGCGGACGGCTTTCCTGTTTCCAACGACCGTTTTCCAACGATGACGGTCCGACGTACCTACTGCGGTATCTTCATATGTTCGGCCTGCGCAGAGGGCGCGACCGCGGACCAATCGAAAGAGGCAACGATGGTAGATGCACACGATGGCGAAACATACACGTCCGAAGGCTCACGTCTGATCTGGATCGACTGCGAGATGACCGGCCTGGATATCTTCGGCGGCGACGAGCTCGTCGAGGTTTCCGTGGTGCCGACCGACTTCGACCTGAACGTGCTCGACGAAGGTGTCGACTATGTGATCAAGCCCAGTCAGAAGGCTGTCGACCACATGAATGACTTCGTGCGCGCCATGCACACCCGTTCCGGCCTGATCAACGAATGGGAACACGGTCTGAGCCTCGATGAAGCGCAAGCCAAGGTCATCGAATACGTCAGGAAATTCACTCCGGCCGCGTCAAGCCGCTGCTCGCCGGCAACACCATCGGCTCCGACAAGAAGTTCCTTGACCACTACATGCCGGAACTCATGGAGAACCTGCACTACCGCACCATCGACGTGAGCACCTTCAAGGAACTCGCCCGCCGCTGGTATCCGGCCGTCTACCTCAACCGTCCGCCGAAGAACGGCGGCCACCGCGCGCTCGCCGACATCATCGAATCGCTCGACGAACTGCGTTACTACCGCAAGGCGTTCATGGCCCCGGTGCCCGGTCCGAGCGAAGCGGAGGCGAAGGCCATCGCCTCTGAAATCCAGGAAACCAGCCTGCTCAACAAGGACTGACAGCACGACTCCAGCGAGAGGAACCGCATGACCGCAGCTGATTGGACCACCATCGGCCAACCGCAGGATATCCGCCTTGTGGTCGCCGACATGGACGGCACGTTACTTGACGAACGAAGCCGAATCCCCGACGGATTCTGGCCCATGCTCGCCCGGCTCAAACGCCGTGGCGTCGAATTCGTGCCCGCGTCCGGACGCAATACGCCACGCTGCGCAACATGTTCGCCGACAAAGCCGCGGAGATTCTCGACGGGGGGAGAACTGTCCTATATCGCGGAAAACGGCAATGTGGTGGCGCTCGACGACAAAGTCGTGGAAGTGCATGGCGTCGATTTGGACGTCACGCGTCACGTCATCGACCTGGTCGCCGACGCCGCTGCCTCCGGCGAGCATAATGTGGGACTGGTGGTGTGTGGCCTCAAATCGGCATACGTGCAGCGTTCCGACAAGCCGTTCCTCGATGAAGTCGGCAAATACTACGCGGCGCTGAGCATCGTGGACGATCTGCACGAAGTGCTCGACTTCGCGCAGGAACCGTCCGCCTACACCCCTGACGGCGACGCCGAAATCGTTCTGAAACTCGCGATCCTCGACCTTGACGCTCCGAACGATTCACCAACGAAAAGCTCACACATCTGCGCGCGGACTACCAGGTGGTCGTCTCCGGCAAACTGTGGGTGGACATCATGAACATCGAAACCGACAAAAGCAGGGCGTCGAGGCGTTGCAGCGCGTGCTCGGCGTCACACCCGCGCAGACGGCGGTGTTCGGCGACTACCTCAACGATCTGCTCATGCTTGAGGCGGGCGACTGGTCGTTCGCCATGGGCAACGCGCACCCCGATTTGAGGCCGCCGCGCGCTACATCGCACCGTCGAACGTCGAGCACGGTGTGCTCAAGGTTGTGGACAGGCTGGTTGCCTGACGATTTCGTTGCATGGGGCGCGGTGATGTAAAGAAGGTGGCGTAATGAGGCAATCCGAGGCGCTTGCGATTCTGGGTTCCGGCGCAAGCGTGTTCCTGACGGGCGCGCCCGGTGCCGGCAAAACCTACGTGCTCAACGAATTCATACGGCAGGCGCGTGCCGACGGCGCATCCGTGGCCGTCACCGCATCCACGGGCATCGCTGCCACGCATATCAACGGCACCACCATCCATTCCTGGAGCGGCATCGGCTTGGCCACGGCATTGACCGACAATCTGGTCAAAACCGTTCGTACACGCCGCAAACGCAAGCTGCAGGAAGCCGACATCCTCATCATCGACGAGGTCTCCATGCTGCACGCGTGGCTGTTCGACATGGTTGACCGGATCTGCCGCATCATCCGCCGCGACGACGTCCGTTCGGCGGGCTGCAGGTGGTGTTGTCCGGCGATTTTTTCCAGCTGCCGCCGGTTTCGGTATCGGGACGCAACAACGACCTGATCGCGCCGTCCGCCGAATATCTGGCCAGTCGCGAGCGGTACATGCGCGCCGGGCTCAATCCCGAAGGTTTCGTCACCGAATCGTTGGTATGGCGCGAATTGAACCCCGTTGTCTGCTATCTGACCGAACAGCATCGTCAGGATGACGGCCAGCTGTTGAACGTGCTGACCGACATTCGCGAAGGCGCGGTGGACGATGGCGACCGCAATGTGCTGCTGACCCGGTTGGGGGCCATTCCGGAACCCGGGCAGCAGGCGGTGAACCTGTTCCCCGTCAACAGGCAGGCCGACGCGCTTAATGACCTGCGCCTGTTCGAAATCAAGGAGGAGCCGCACGAATACCTCGCCGAATCCGAGGGTGCGGCGAATCTGGTGGAACGGCTCAAAAAAGAACATGCTGGCCCCCGAACGGTTGTGTCTCAAGACGGGCGCGGCCGTGATGGCGGTGCGCAACGACACCGACCACCAGTACGTCAACGGGTCGCTCGGCACCGTGCGTGGATTCACCACGCAATCGCAGGGCGGCTGGCCGATCGTCGAATTCGAAAACGGCAACATCGTCACCATGAAGCCGAATTCCTGGCAGATGCAGGACGGCGATACCGTGCTCGCCACGGTCAAACAGGTGCCGTTGCGCTGCGCGTGGGCGATCACCATCCACAAATCGCAAGGCATGACGCTCGATCGTGCCGTCATGGATTTGCGACGCACATTCGCGCCGGGCATGGGATACGTGGCGCTGTCGCGAGTGGAAGGGCTCGACGGCCTGTATCTGCAAGGCGTCAACGAGCGCATGTTCCTGGTCTCACCGGACGCGGTCCGTCTTGATGGACAATTGCGATTGGAGTCGGCTCAGGCCGCCGATACGCTTGCCTCCGACGGTGTCGGAGCGTTCCGCGCCCGCATGCCGCAACCGGCCGGTGAGGATGACGGAATTCGCGCAGGACGTGCTGTTCTGACCCGCTGCTAAATATCAGCCCATCGCCTGCAGGGAACGCGCAAGATCCGGGTCGAGCTCAACTTCGTCCTCGACGCTTTCCGGATCGGGGTCCCAACAGCTGGCGATCACGCAGGCCAGTCCGACGAGCAACCAAAGCGGGTTGCGCTGCAGGAACTCAAGACCTGGAATCGCCCGCGTGACGATGATCCATATCACCATGCCGGCCAGCGCAATCGCATTGAACGGCTTCTTCCATGGCAGGGAAATCAACGTGACGCACAATACGGCCAGGCACAGGCCGATCCATTGGTTGCCTTCGGTCAGCACTTCCGGCGCTGCCGCCGCGAAGACGAAATAGCAGATGATGCCGATCCAGCCGAGTTTGTTCCAAATCGAAATGTGCGCGGTGACGTGACGCATGCTGCGTCCTTTCCTTATGAAGCGATATGGTGCTGATTCCAGTATCATAGAAACGGCTTTAGACTTATTTATAACTCTATAAATAACGTTTTTTCGCGTATTGGTGTGCGATTCGAGGACGTGTGGCGCATCCAAGTCGGCTTACCTGAGTAATTTGGAACGTATGACCAAAGCACTTCGTATGTCTACCATGTTCCTGCGCACCCTGCGCGAGGACCCCGCCGATGCGACGCGTGTCGGACAAGCTGCTGCAGCGCGCCTGCTACCTGCGCAAGGCCGCTCCGGGCATCTGGACCTGGCTGCCGCTGGGCCTCAATGTCCTGAACAAGATCGAGAACATCATCCGCGAGGAGATGGCGTCCATCGACGCCCAGGAAGTCCACTTCTCCGGACTGCTGCCGCGCGAGCGTATGAGGCCACCCACCGCTGGGAGGAATACGGCGACAACATCTTCCGTCTGAAGGACCGCCACGAGGCCGACTACCTGCTGGCGCCGACCCATGAGGAAATGTTCACCCTGCTGGTCAAGGACCTGTACTCCTCCTACAAGGACCTGCCGGTGACCCTCTACCAGATCCAGACCAAGTACCGCGACGAGTTCCGTCCGCGCGCCGGCCTGATCCGCGGCCGCGAGTTCATCATGAAGGACGCCTACTCCTTCACCCTCGACAAGGAAGGCCTCGTCAAGGCATACATGGACGAGCGCGGCGCATACGAGCGCATCTTCAACCGTCTCGACCTGAAGTACGTGCCGGTGCACGCCATGGCCGGCCCGATGGGCGGCTTCGAATCCGAGGAGTTCCTGGCTCCGATGGAGATCGGCGAGGACACCTTCGCCCAGTCGCCGTCCGGCAAGGCCTGGAACGCGAGGCGCTGACCACTCCGGAACCGGAAGCCATCGACTTTACCGCAACGCCGCAGCCGAAAAGCGCCCGACTCCGGAAGCGGCCACCATCGACAAGATGGTCGAATTCGCCAACGCCAACCATCCTCGTTCCGACGGCCGCGATTGGCAGGCCTCCGACATTCTGAAGAACGTCGTCATCGCCGTCATGCATCCGCAGGACGAAGACCACGACGAGCCGTGGCGCGAGCTCGTGGTCGTAGGCGTTCCGGGCGACCGTACCGTCGACATGAAGCGTCTTGAGGCGCAGTTCACCCCGGCCGAGATCGAGGAAGCCACCGACGAGGATCTGAAGAAGCATCCGGAACTCGTCAAGGGCTACATCGGACCGATGGCGCTTGGCCCGCAGGCGCGCGACGAAAGAAGGCCGAGAACGCGTCCGAGACCGGTGACGCGCTGCGCTACCTGATCGACGCGCACGTGGCACGCGGTTCCGCATGGTTCACCGGCGCGACGAGCAGGACGTGGATTACTACGATTTGGTGTACGGCCGCGATTTCGAGGCGACGGCACCGTCGAAGCCGTGCAGGTACGTCATGGCGACATGAGCCCGGACGGTTCCGGCCCGCTGAGCTTCGAGCGCGGCGTGGAAATCGGCCAGGTGTTCCAGCTGGGCCTCAAGTATTCCAACGCGCTCGGCCTGAAGGTGCTCGACCAGAACGGCAAGACCGTTCCGGTGTGGATGGCTCCTACGGCATCGGCGTCTCCCGTGTGATGGCCTGCATCGCCGAAACCCATCACGACGAGAAGGGTCTGGCGTGGCCGGCAGTCATCGCGCCGGCACAGGTGCACGTCGTGGCCACCGGCAAGGATGCGGCCGCGTTCGAAGCCGCAGAACAGCTGATCGGTGAGCTTGAGGCCAAGGGCATCGAAGTCATCTTCGACGACCGCAAGAAGGTGTCTCCGGGCGCAAGTTCAAGGACGCCGAACTCATCGGCGTGCCGATCATCGCCGTCGCCGGCCGCGACACCGTCAACAACGGCACCATCGAAGTGCGCGACCGCAACGGTGAGAACGCCGAAGCGGTGCCGGTCGCGGACGCGCGCAGGCGATCGCGGACCGCGTCGCTGCACTGCTCAAGTGACATACGGCAATCCGTAGCGCGTCGGTTTGATCCGACGAACGACATACGGCAACGGAAGACCATCAAGCAGGTGGTCTTCCGTTTTTGTTTTTCATGGGGAATACCGTGCGCATCTCACGCACATGAGGATTGTGGATGTCGGTGGATAAGTCGAAATTATCCACTGACAATCCACGACTCGCCCGACGATCTCAAGTTATCCACATTCTCCGGTTGGGCTTGCAGACGGATGGAACGTTCGGCGATAGTGGTCTTACCGCGGAAACGTGAAGATGCGGGAAGGGCATGCAGTTTACCCTCTCTCACCATAAATCCACCTCACTGCCTGTCGCTTCCGTGCCGTCAACGGCGCTTTCCGCGGTCCATCATTCGTCAAACAGAAAGGGCCGAACATGGCGCAGCAGCGAGGGTCTCCTCACCATCGACGGGATATGTGGGCGGCCAGCCACGCAATTCAATCGGGAAGGCATGCCGCATGCCAGCTCATTCCGGCTGGCCAGCACCAGACATTTATTTCGATGGCCGAACGCAACAGTGGAAGGACCTGCCCACCACATGGATCACGGTGAAGGCATATCGAGGCCTTTCCGAAAGCATCTGCCAATCGTTCAAAAAAAGGCGAACCGGTCATCGTGACCGGCGTGCTGGCGGCGGAAAGCTGGGTGGACCAGAACGGCAAGCAACAGTCGAAACTCGTCATGGAAGCGAATGCGGCGGGGCATGATTTGAGCTACGGTGTCTCCACCTTCCGCAAACTCGCCAAGAAAAACGATTCCGGCCAGCAAGACGCGCAGCCTGGACAGGCTTTAGGACGTGATCCATATGTGCAAGCCGCCCAACAGCGGGGCGAAACTTCAGTCAATGCGATGGGCGGGCAGAGTTCCGGCGTTGACGAGCAAGGCGCTCGCAGGCCGGTGCGGATAGCAACGCCGCCGAACCCCTACGTGAGGAATTCGGCGGCGATGGCTTCTGACGATTGCCTGACGCTTATGCGATCGCTGGCATGGCCTGTTACCAGATGCGCACGCGTTGCTCCGGTGCGAGCCACATGCCGTCGCCGGGCTGCACGCCAAACGCCTTGTGGAACAGGTCCACATTACGGGCGATGCCGTTCGTACGGCATTCGGCGGGGGAGTGCGGGTCGATCTGCAGATACTGCTCCGCCAACTCGTCGCGATTCTTAGTGCGCCAAATCGAAGCGTAGCTCAGGAAGAAACGCTGCAGGCCGGTGAAGCCGTCGATTTCAGGAGCATCGGCAAGCGCGGCTTCGATGGCTTCCGTGGAACCATCCTTGCCGCGGCCGGCCGCTTCATCGAGAGCGAACGCATAGGCCTTGAGAGCGATGTTCACACCGCTCAAATCGCCGATGTTCTCGCCGATGGTCAACGCGCCGTTCACATGAGGGGCCTTCGACGGGTCATCCGAATACTTTTCGGCGAGCTGCGTCGGCACGAACTCGTTGTACTGGTCGATGAGCTTCTGGGTGAGCGCCTTGAAATTGGCCTTGTCCTCTTCGGTCCACCAGTCGTTGAGTTTGCCGTCGCCGTCGTATTGCGAGCCTGGTCGTCGAAACCGTGGCCGATCTCATGGCCGATCACCGCGCCGATGCCGCCGTAGTTCGCGGCATCCTCGGCATCCGGGTTGAAGAACGGCGGCTGCAAAATGGGCGGCCGGGAACACGATCACGTTCATGGACGGCTCATAGTAGGCGTTCACCGTCTGCGGATTCATCAGCCATTCGTCCTTGTCGACGGCCTTGCCCACCTTGGCCAGCTGGTAGCCGGTCTCATACAGGTTCGCGGCACGCATGTTCTGGGCGAAGCGGCGTCCTCGCGCACATCCAGCGCGGAATAGTCACGCCAATGGTTCGTGTAGCCGATCTTCGGCACGAACTTGGACAGCTTCTCCAATGCCTTGGCCTTGGTCTCGTCGCCAAGCCAAGTGGAATTGGAGATGGACACACGGTAGGCGTCGATGAGATTGCCGACCAGCTGCTCCATACGCTGCTTGGAGGTTTCGGGGAAGTGACGCTTCACGTATTCGCGGCCGACATCCTCGCCGCAGATGCCGTTGACCAGCGAGACGCCACGCTCCAACGCACACGCTGCTCCTTCTGCCCGGACAGCGTCTTGCCGTAGAAGTCGAAATTCGTTTCGTCGAATTCGTGGGGAAGCTCCAATGTGGAGCCGATCACCACATGCACGCGGGCCCACAGCTTGAGATCATCCAGCGACGCTTCCTTCCAGAACGCGTTGAGTCCGGTGAGGAAGCTTGGCTCATGCACGATCGTGTGGCTGAAACAGCCGCGGAAATCCAACGGCTGCACGGCAGCCGCGGTGGTCGCGTCGTAAGCGTTCTGCCAGGCGTCGATCCAAGCGTCCAGGTCAACATCGGCGAGCATGGCGCACAGGTCGGCGTAATCCGTCGGGTTATAGGTCTTCACCGAATCGCGCGTGGACACGTTGTCCCAATGGTTCGCCGCGATGCGCGTCTCCACGTCAAGGAAACGCTTGGCCTGCGCATGGGCATCCTCGTCACCGGCCGCAAGATGCGCGTTCTTCAGCTGCTTGGCGACCATCTCGACATACGCCTCACGGATTGGCGCGTAATGGTCTTCCCTGTAGTAGGCCTCGTCCGGCAGATCCAAACCGTCCTGTTCGATGTGCACGACATTGGTCTCCGGCGCTCCCGGATCTCCGTAAACGGCGATGCCGATCAGGTCTGGACCGCCGGTCGGTTCATGGCGCCAAGCGCGCGGGTGAGCGCGGCCTTGTCTTCGGCCTCGTCGATGGAAGCCAACTGGTCTTCGATGGCGGCGAGTCCGGCCGCGTCGATGGCATCGACGTCAAGGAAACTATGGTACAAAGCGCGCGACTTGACGGCTGGGCAATCATCCTCTTCAAGGATGTCGCGGATCTGGTTTTCCGCATCCTCGGCGAGCTTGTCGAAGGAACCATACCGGGAACGGTCGTCGGGAAGACGGTACATGTCGACCCACGGGCCGTTGACGAAGCGGAACAAGTCCTGAGACGGGCCGGTCACGGCGGAGAACGATGCCGGATCGATACCCGAAACCAAAGAATTCGAAGTGTTGTTCATGGCTTCACACTATCCATCTTTGGTGACAACATCGTGTATTCGAATCGAATATTCGGGTGGAACGCAAGGTGGAATACAGAAAGGAGAACATCGTTCGCCGGTGTATGGCCCGCGAAGTAGGGTTGAAGGCATGATCGAACTGAAAACCCCTAAAGAGATTGAAGCGATGAAGCCCGCAGGCCGCTTCGTCGGCGGCATCCTACGCGACCTGAAGGAATTCACCAAGGTCGGCACCAATCTGTTGGAAATCGACGAATTCGTCCACAAGCGCATCGTGGACCGCAAGGGCGCCTCGTCCTGCTACGTCGACTATGCGCCTGATTTCGGCACCGGTCCGTTCGCGCACTACATCTGCACGTCCGTGAACGACGCCGTGCTGCACGGCGTCCGTACGACTACAACCTGAAGGACGGCGATCTGGTCAGCCTCGATCTGGCGATCAACGTCGACGGATGGGTCGCGGATTCCGCCATCAGCTTCTGCGTCGGCACGCAGCATCCCGACGACCTGCGCCTGATCAAGTGCACCGAAGAGGCTTTGGCGGCCGGCATCGAAGCCGCTCAGCCGGGCAATCGTCTGGGCGACGTCTCCTGCGCCGTCGGCGACGTGGCACGCGAATACGGCTATCCGATCAACCTGGAGTTCGGCGGACACGGCGTCGGCCATATCATGCACGGCGATCCGCACGTGCCGAACGACGGCAAGGCGCATCACGGCTACAAGCTGCGTCCGGGCCTGGTCATCGCCATCGAACCGTGGTTCCTCAAGACCACCGACGAGATCTACCAGGATCCGAAGGACGGCTGGACGCTGAAGAGCGAGGACGGCTCCCGTGGCGCACACAGCGAGCACACCATCGCCATCACCGAAAACGGTCCGGTGATCCTCACGTCCGCGACTAGTCCAAAACCTTATGAAAACGGGCTTGTGCGATTACGCACAGCCCGTTTTTTCATGCCCCGTTTTGAGACGGAACCCACATATCGAAACGCGCATGCCATATAGTGGGCGGTACTTTTTGAACTGGTAAGGAGCGAACGAGTATGGCCACAGCCAATCTGAGTGTGGAATCCAAGGACTTCACCCTGCCGGTGGTCGAAGCCACGGCGGGTGCGGACGGCATCGTGGTGTCCACGCTGCGCAATGATGGCTGGGTCACACTCGACCCCGGTTTCCTCACCACCGCGCAATGCGAATCGAAAATCACGTACATCGACGGCAAGAACTCGATTCTGCGCTATCGTGGCTATCCGATCGAGCAGCTGTGCGAGCAGTCCGACTTCCTTGAAGTCGCTTGGCTGCTGCGTCACGGCGAACTGCCGAACAAGGACCAGTACGACCGTTTCATCTCCGACATCAACCACCGCACGATGGTGGGGGAGGACTTCCGTACGTTCATGGGCTCCTTCCCGCGCACCGCGCATCCGATGAGTGTGATGGCATCCGCGGTCAACGCGCTCGCCACGTTCTACCCGGACACCACGGACATCAATGATTCCGACCAGCTGGACGAAGCGGCGACCATCATCATGGCCAAGGCGCGCACCATCGTCAGCTACATCTTCCGCCGCCGTCGCGATGAGCCGATGCTGTACCCGGACTACTCGCGCGGCTATGTTGACGATTTCCTGCGCATGTGCTTCGCCGTGCCGTATGAGCCGTTCGAATCCGATCCTCTGTACGTGCACGCGCTTGGCCGTCTGCTCATCATCCATGCCGACCACGAGCAGAACTGCTCCACGTCCGTGGTGCGCATCGCCGGTTCGGCGCACGCCAACCTGTATTCCGCGGTCGCGGCCGGCATCAACGCGCTGTCCGGCCCGCTGCACGGCGGCGCCAACGAGGCGGTGCTCCGCCAGCTCAAGGCCATCCGAGACTCCGGCAAAACCGTCAAGGAATTCGTGGAGGACGCGAAGGCCAACGGGCATCGCATCTCCGGCCTCGGCCACCGCGTGTACAAGTCGTACGATCCGCGCGCGGCGATCGCCAAGACCTATCTGCAGAAGATCATGGAACGCGCCGACACGCTGAAGCTGCCGGCGGACGAGCGCGCGCTGTTCGACGTGGCCACCGAACTGGAGCAGATCGCATTGAGCGACGATTACTTCGTGTCTCGTCATCTGTATCCGAACGTCGACTTCTACACGGGACTGATCTACCGTGCGATCGGCTTCGATCCGTCCATGTTCACCACGCTGTTCGCGTTGGGCCGCATCCTCGGCTGGATCGCGCAATACCGTGAGATGCTCGCCGATCCGAACACGAAGATCGGCCGTCCGCGCCAGGTGTACACCGGCTACACGGAACGCGATTACGTGCCGATGGACCAGCGCCACTGAACGATATTGACACGCGGCTCCGGTTTCGGACGTGCGCATGCGCCTGCCATGGCTTGCCGCTACAGTGTTTCAAGGAACGAAAGAACCTAACGAATCGCTGGAACCGGTCTACGGCTCCGGCATGGTCAAAGGAGCGTACACATGACTGAACAGCGCACCGCATGGGGTTGGGGTCTGGCAAGCATCGATGCGGCCGGCAACACCCTTGACGTGTGGTATCCGGAACTCACGTTGGGCGAGGCTCCGGCTGAAACCTCGCGTCCGAATCACAACTTCGGCGCCATCGCGCATGACGAGGCCGACGCGCGTGGCGTGCGCCGCATGCCCGTGTTCACCGTGTCCAAGCTGGACGAGCCGATCGAGGACGCCGCCGACGCTATCTGCGTCTGCACCTGCTGAGCATGCGTCTGGCCAAGCCGAACACGTTGAATCTCGACGGCATCTTCGCCAAGCTCAACAACGTGGTGTGGACCAACTACGGTCCGTTCGCCGTCGACGATTTCGCTTTGCGCAAGCTTGACGTGATGGCCGCCACCCGACAGTCCGGAGCCGTGTTGGCGCCGCACGTCGATGTGAACGTGCTGTCGATTGACAAGTTCCCCCGCATGGTCGACTACGTCGTGCCGACCGGCGTGCGCATCGGCGACGCGACCGCGTGCGACTGGGCGCGCACCTGTCCGAAGGCACCACCGTCATGCACGCCGGCTTCGTGAACTTCAATGCGGGCACCCTCGGCGTCTCCATGGTCGAAGGCCGCGTCTCGCAAGGCGTCGTGGTCGGCAACGGCTCCGACATCGGCGGCGGCGCGTCCATCATGGGCACCCTGTCCGGCGGCGGCAAGCTCAAGAACTCCATCGGCGAGCACTCCCTGCTCGGCGCGAACGCCGGCATCGGCATCTCCCTGGGAGACAACTGCGTGGTCGAAGCAGGCCTGTACGTCACCGCCGGCACCAAGGTCACCATCTACGACAAGGCCAAGGTCGCCGCCGGCGAACCGCTCGAAACCGTCAAGGCGCCGAACTGTCCGGCAAGGACAACATCCTGTTCATCCGCAACTCCGTGTCCGGCCGCATCGAGGCGCGCTACCGCAAGACCGGCATCGAGCTCAACGAGAAACTCCACAAGAACTGAAAACGGAATGGCGGAGAGCGTCATCCGCGCTCTCCGCAAGAGGAAACTCGTGAAAATCACACTGATCACCGTCGGCAAGGTCAAAGAGAAGTATCTGCGCGACGCCATCGCGGAATATTCGAAACGACTGGGCCGGTATTGCAAGCTCGGCATCGTCGAAGTGGCCGACGAGAAGACACCGGAGCATGCCAGCGACGGACTCGAACGGCAGATCAAGGCCAAAGAGGGCGAACGCATCGCCAAACATATTCGTGACGACGCGTTCGTCATCGCCCTCGCCATCGAAGGCAAGCAGCTCACCAGCGAACAGCTCGCCGCGAAAATCAACGACCTCGGACTCCACGGCACCAGCCATATCCAACTCATCATCGGCGCTCATTGGGACTCGACCCCGCGATTCTCAAACGAGCCGACTACCTGCTGAGCTTTTCCAAAATGACGTTCCCGCACCAGCTGATGCGGGTGATTCTGCTGGAGCAGATCTATCGCGCATACAAAATCAACGCCGGAGAACCTTAACCACAAGTGATTTTCGAGGCGTTTCGCAAGAAACGCTAAGTAGGGGCGAGCCGGTATAGTGGCGCGTATGAGTGACTACAGGGACGAACGCGAGCAGCGAGAACGCCGTCGCCGCACCATGGTGCGCACGGTGTGCATCGTCATCGCCGCGGCGATGCTGCTGAGTCTGGTCATTCCTGCGATCTACGCGGGGCTTTGACGCCTTCGGGTCCGTATGATCCGAAACGGGCCCCGGTTTCCCGTATGCGTGCGGACAGGTTCGCGGTCCGTCCATGTGGGAAATGGATGTGGGCACGTGGAAAAACCTTATGGATTGTGCGGGAGCCGTGGACGGCTCCATGTCAGAATAGTCAGGAACGTAATAGAAATGTATGGTGTAAACGATGGCAGAATTTGATTACTCCGAGGCGATCAGCGAAGCGCGCGCCAAATACGAGTCCATTTCCAAGGCCCTCGACGTCGATCGACTGACCGCCGAGGCCAAGGACCTTGAAGTGAAAGACGGCCGGAACCCCG
>ENA-OQAR01000305-OQAR01000305.1-human-gut-metagenome-genome-assembly--contig:-NODE-305-length-14479-cov-2.796614_pt1 | contig 14479 bp, 20 predicted proteins | sample MGYA00242738_ERZ504533 | MGnify/ENA primary metagenome ERZ504533 (study PRJEB26092, sample SAMD00036276) | human gut metagenome | host: Homo sapiens | study: EMG produced TPA metagenomics assembly of... | reverse complement strand
GACCGCGAACACCGAACCAGCCCGGCAGAGAGCACTACCGGCGAATTCCACAATGCCGTGCTCGCCGCCGCAAAAGGCTCATCGCATTCGGCATCAACAAGGGCGATGCCGTCACCATCTTCTCCACCACCCGCTACGAGTGGGGCGTGCTCGACTTCGCACTGGCCGCCATCGGCGCGGTGAACGTGCCGATCTACGACACTGATTCCGCGGCGCAGGCCGAGCGTATCCTCAACGATTCGGATGTGAAACTGGCCATCGCCGACAATCGCGAGCGCTTCGACCGTCTCGACTCCGTAATCGACCGCTGCCCGTCTCTCAAGCACATTCTGATGCTCGATTCCAACGCCATGGGCGCGTTGGAAGGCTTGGGCGTCACCGTGTCCGACGAGGAGCTGGAAGCGCGCATCGATTCGGTGCATGCAGACGATCTGCCACCATCGTGTACACGTCCGGTTCGACGGGAGCTCCAAAGGGTGCCGAGCTTTCGCACCGCAATTTCATATCGATCACGCGCGCAGGCAGTCTGGCGTTGCATGAGATCGTTCTCGAAGATCATCCGCGACTGCTTCTCTTCCTGCCGCTCGCCCACTGTTTCGCACGGTTCATCCAGTACGCGTCGATTGCTTCCGACGACGGCGTGGTTGGTTATCTGCCGGACACAAAGACGCTGCTGCCCGATTTGCGTTCCTTCGAACCGACCTATCTGCTGGGCGTACCACGAGTGTTCGAGAAGGTGTATAACGCGGCCTCCCGCAAGGCCGGCACGGGTTGGAAGGGACGCCTGTTCCTCAAGGCTGCCGAAGCCGCACGCGATTGGTCGCGCATGCAGCAGGCCGGCGACGCCCGACCGCCAAGCAGATCGCGCAGCATCTTTCGTATGAGGCTTCCGTATACCGTACCGTGCGTAGCGCTCTCGGCCCGCGCATCCGCTACGTGGCATGCGGTGGTGCTCCTCTGGACGTGTCTCTGGCGCATTTCTTCAACGGTATCGGCCTGCCGATGATTCAGGGTTACGGTATGACGGAAACCGCTGCGCCGTTCGCCGCGACCCGCGTCACCGACAATGTGATCGGCACTGTCGGCCAACCGGCTCCGGGATCGTCTGTGCGCATTTCCGATGATGGCGAACTTCAGGTGAAGGGCCCGAACGTGTTCAGGGGCTACCACAACCTGCCTGAGAAGACGGCGGAAGCGTTCACCGAGGATGGGTGGCTGAAAACGGGTGATTTGGCGTCGATTGACGACGAGGGACGTATTACGATCACCGGCCGTAAGAAGGACATCATCATCACCGCCGGCGGCAAGAACGTTTCTCCGATTCCGATGGAGCAGGAGATTGTGAAATGTCCGATTGTGGAGCATGTGGTAGTTGTCGGCGACAATCGTCCGTTCATCGGTGCGCTGATCACGTGGATCCGGAAGGATTGGAGGCTTGGCTGCCTTCCATTGGACTGTCTGCCGATACGCCGTTGGATCGCGTGGCTGCGACCGCCGCCGTTCACGACGAAATCCAGAAGTACATCGACAAGGCGAACGCGACCGTTTCCCGCGCCGAATCCGTACGTAAGTTCGTAGTGCTGGATACCCAGTTCACGCAGGAAAACAAGTGCCTGACCCCGTCGCTGAAAGTGGTGCGTCCGGCAGTGAACCGCGTGTTCGCACAGGTGATCGATCAGCAGCTGTACTCCGGCAAGCGCTGAATCGCATAATACATGAAAGCGTGGGGTACGAGAGAACGTTTTGTATTCTCTCGTACCCCACGCTTTTGTTCTGTCTGTACAACTTTCAAGGAATGCAAACGAGCGCCGGTGATCGGAAGCGATCCGACCCGCCGGCGCTCATATGGCAGAGATTAGTGATGAATCCAGAATGTCTAACGACACTCCATCAGCCATTGTCAGTAAAGCGACAATCAGTGACGGTTCCGTCAGTGCATAACGCGTGCGGTAACGGTGCGACAGAAGGCGAAGGCGTACGAGGGTACGTCGAGTCTTCTGCCGTGCCGTTAACGCTCCGTTATGTCAGTGACGGTTGTTGAGGCGGTGGTACATTTCGGAGATCTCAAGGTCGCGCTCGAATTCTGCGGCCTTGGTGTTCGCGTCGATGGTGGCGAGTTCGACACCGGCGATGCGGGCGAAGTCTTCCCAAGCCTCGCGACCGACGGAGGTGGTCATGCAGGTGTGGTGGGAGGCGCCGGAACGCAGCCAGCACTCGGCGGAGGTCTTGAGGTCCGGCTGCGGCTTCCACAGGCCACGGGCGCACGGCAACTGCTTGAGCTCTCCGAGCGGCTCGACCACGTCGACCAGGTTCATGGTCAGGCGGAAAACGTTCGCGCACGTCAGACATGGACACGACGACGGCGTCCTTCTTCGGGGCGACGGTGAAGACCAGGCGCACCGGATCGGCCTTGCCACCGATGCCGAGCGGGTGGATTTCCAGCTTCGGCTTGGCGATGGTGCCGACGGACGGGGAGACTTCGAGCATGTGGGAGCCCATGATCATCTCGTTACCCGGGGTGAAGTTGTAGGAATAGTCTTCCATGAGGGAAGCGCCACCTTCGAGGCCGTAGCCCATCACTGCGCCGATGCGCACGAGCACTGCGGTCTTCCAGTCGCCTTCGGCGGAGAAGCCGAAGCCGTACTCGGACGGGGAAGCGCTGCGGGCCACGCCCGGCAGCTGCGGGAGAGCACCCAAGTCTTCGAGTTGTCACGCCGGCGGTGCAGCCATTGGCGCGCATCATGTTGACCATGGCGGCTTCTTCCTTGGCCGCGATGAACAGGGAATCGTACTTGGCGTCGAGCAGAGCCGGATCAACGTCGTACTTAACCTTGTAGTCTTCGATGATGCTCTTGACCTGATCGTCCTTGACGGCTTCGTAGGCTGCGACGAGCTCGTTGACGGCCCAAGTGTTGATGGATGCGCCGAACACGCGCTCGGCTTCGGTCTTGTCGCCTTCGGTGACGGCCACGTTGCGCATGTTGTCGCCCCAACGCATGACCTTCATGTTGTTGGAAGCATCCCAGCCGGCGCAGGCGCGTGCCCAGGTGCCGATTTCTTCGGCAACGGCCGGATCGGTGTAGTGGCCGACCACGATCTTGCGGTTGATGCCCAGACGGGTCAGGATGTAACCGAACTCACGGTCGCCGTGGGCGGCCTGGTTCAGGTTCATGAAGTCCATGTCGATGGTTTCCCACGGGATTTCGAAGTGGTGCTGCGTGTTGAGCTGCAGCAGCGGCTTGGTGAGCACTTCGAGGCCGCGGATCCACATCTTGGCCGGGGAGAAGGTGTGGCACCAGGTGATCACGCCGATGACGTTCGGGTTGGCGGAGGCTTCGACCATGAAGGCCTTGACGCCGTCGGAGGACTTCAGGGTCGGCTTAAGCACCCACCTTGACCGGAATCTTGCCGGTTGCGTTGAGCGCGTCGACGATTTCGCCGGACTGCTCGGCCACCTGACGCAGCGCTTCTTCGCCGTACAGATCCTGGGATCCGACGCCGAACCAGACTTCCTTGCCTTCAAACGGGTTTTCCATTGCCATGTGATTGTTCCTTTTACTTCGTTGTTTATGGAGTTTTTTAATTATTTATTGCGATTGCGAACTCGCGCTTCGCGTTGTTCTGTTGCGTAGCGCGATTCGTACGATTGTGAAATTATGTAGGATTACGGAATCGTAGGATTGCAGCTCAGTGCTGGCCGTAGACGTTGGTGTAACGATCGTTCAGCTTCGCGATATCCTCATCCGAAATCGGAATGATCTCACCCAACTGCCTCGCCGCCCACATCGTATGAGCGACCTCCTCCGTCATCGCCGCGGCCTTCACCGCCGACTCCGCGTCCTTGCCGATGGTGAACGGACCATGGTTCTGCATCAGCACCGCAGGAGACTTCGGATACTCCCTGAGCGTCTCGACCACGCCCTCGCCGATCGCCTCGGAACCGATCAGACGGAACGGACCCACCGGAACAGGACCGCCGAACTCGTCGCCCATCATCGTCAGACCGCACGGAATGTTCTGCCCCGTCGCCGCCCACGCCGTCGCATACGTCGAATGCGTATGCACCACGCCGTACACGTCCGGCATATGACGGTAGATGTACGCATGCGACGCGGTATCGGAGGAAGGAGCCTCCGAACCGTCCACCACGTTGCCGTCCAGATCGCACACCACCATGCTCGACGGCGTCAGATACTCGTAACGCAGTCCCGACGGCTTGATCACCATCAGATCCGCGGTATGCAAGCGCTGCGACACGTTGCCAGCCGTCCACACCACCAGGTTCCACTTGATCAGCTGCTCGTGCAAGGTCGCCACGACCTCGCGCACCTGCTTGACCTCGGCACGAACCTCAGGACCATAATCAGCCAAAGTAGCCATAATCATTTCCTTTCAAATTGAAATAAGTTTTTAAAATATTTATTTACTTGGTTTCCAGCGGAATGCTTTCGATTGCAACATGCTCAATCGGCAGTCCCTTGCGGAAGCGATCGAAGAATTCCTCGAATCCTGCGACATCGCCTTCATCCGGATTTTCCGTGGTCGAAGCGGCATCGGCGAACACACGAGCGTCAAGGAATTCGTCGAGCGGCTGGTCGGCGTGCCACAGGTAGTCGGCTAGCACGGCCATGCCCCATGCGCCGCCTTCGGCAGCGGTGGACATTACCTTGATCGGCGTATCGAATGCGGCTGCGAGAATCTTCTGGGCAACCTCGGGGTGGTGAAGATGCCACCGTGGCCGACGAGGGAGTCAACGGCAACGCCTTCGTCCTTGGTCATCACATCCATGCCGATCTTCACCGGGGAGAATGCGCTGAACAGCTGGGCGCGCATGAAGTTGCCGAGGCTCATGCGGGCTTCCGGACCGCGCGCGAACAGCGGGCGGCCTTCGGGCAGTCCTGCGAGGAATTCGCCGGAGCGGAACGGGTAGTTGATGAGTCCGCCGCAGTTGGAGTCAACATCGTCCGCGATGGCGGCGCGGAACAGCGTGCCATACAGGGTGCCGGCGTCGACCGGAGTGCCGATTGCAGCTGCGAACTGTCCGAACAGACCAACCCATGCGTGAGGTCGGAGGTGAAGTTGTTGGCGTGGCTCATGCCTGCGAGATCGCCTGCCGGAGTGGTGACGAGGTCCACTTCCGGGTGCAGGCGTTCCAGCTTGCGTTCGAGTACAACCATGGCGAAGATGGAGGTGCCGGCGGAGACGTTGCCGGTGCGCACGCGTACGGAGTTGGTGGCCACCATACCGGTGCCAGCATCGCCCTCCGGCGGAGCGAATGTGATTCCCGGCTGCAGCGTGCCTGTCGGATCGAGCAGCTTGGCGCCCTCTTCGGTCAGCGTGCCCGCAGGAGTGCCTGCAACCAGCGGTTCCGGCAGCAGGTCGGCAAGCTTCCACGGCTGGGCTGCGACTTCCGGAATCGCATTGAACTTCTCAATGAATTCGGTTTCGTAGGTGTGCGTGGTAGGGTCGATCGGGAACATGCCGGATGCGTCGCCAACGCCGAGCACCTTCTTGCCGGTGAGCTTCCAGTGCACGTAGCCGGCGAGGGTGGTGAAGAAATCGACCTTGCCGATGTGCTCTTCGTTGTTGAGCACGGCCTGGTACAGGTGTGCGATGGACCAGCGTTCCGGAATGTTGTACTGGAACAGTTCGGAAAGCTTCTCGTGTGCTTCGGAAGTGTTGGTGTTCTGCCAGGTGCGGAACGGCACCAGCAGTTCGCCATCTTTGCCGAAGGCGAGGTAGCCGTGCATCATGGCGGAGAAGCCGATGCGTCCCACGCGGGTGAGCTTTTCGCCGTAAGCGTTTTTCGACATCTTCGGCGAGCGCCGCGTATGCGGTCTGCAGCCCGGTCCAGATTTCTTCCTGCGAATAGCTCCACAGGCCGTCTTCCAAGTGGCTGGCCCAGCCGTAGTCGCCGGCTGCGATGGTGGTGTACGTGTCGTCGATGAGCACGGCCTTGATTCGGGTGGAGCCGAATTCGATGCCCAGACTCGTCTTGCCAGCGCGGATTTTCTCGGCGGTCAGCGCGATGCGATCGTCAAGTCCCTGCTCTTGCGCCATAGTTTCAAACTCCTTGCATCCGAGCGCCTCACAACCACATTGTCGACGGAATGTTAGCGCTCACTGTTAACGCTCACTATTCTAAACAGAAAGTGGCGACTATACAAGTTCGACGTGTCACGCAATCGTCAACGTACTACCGGCAGATCGTCAGCCGATTTTCTTGATATACCGGCATTGCGAAATCCGGCAATCGCAGCACATGCGGCAAAAAGAGATACGAGAATCACAAGAAATACAAAAATCGCAGGAAATATTCAGCGACGGCTGGCGGTGCCCAAAGAAGTGCGGCCGATCACCTTCGCGGGAATCAGGCCGACGCCATGCTGCGACGAGGCGAACGAATTCTCATCGCCCTCCCCCAGCAAAAACAGCGTCTCACGCATGGCGGCAACGCCAAGCTGTTCAAAATCCGGGCGAACCGTGGCCAGCGGCGGGTACATGTTGTCCATGGCGGGCATGTCGTCGAAACCGACCAAGCTCACATCCTGCGGAATACGCATGCCATGTTCATGCAGCGCACGAGACACACCAACCGCCTGGCTGTCGTTCGCACACACCATGCACGTCGGCAGATTTCCGCCGGTACGACCGATGTTTTCGAGAATATGGTTCATCTTGCCATACGCTTCAGTCGATTCCCAGGTTTCGCATTGCACGGTGACGGAACTCACCGCATTGGCCGCGCACAGCTTATTCCACGCCATCAACGCGTGGCGGCGTCACGCCATTCCTTCGGACCTGCGAAATAAAGCACGGAACGATGCCCATGCTCGACCACCAAATGCATCACGTCGGCCATGGCCGACCATTGGTCCACTCCCACTACGGATACTCGGCGACGGTCGGCCGGTTTCATCAAGCGCAAACCATCCTGCACGCTGATGCTGCCGTGCGTGGAGGTGACGATGACGCGCGGTGCGTGATCTGCGCACGGCAGGCGGCGGAAAACATAACATCCGTCGGCGTGAGGAAAATGAACGCGTCCACGTTCATCTCATCGAACGTTGAGCACAATTCGTCGAATTCCGTCTGCGAGCAGAGCGCCTCGTGCACCATGCTCACCGACATGAACAGTCCATGCTGCCTCGCCATCGCCTCAATCGAGGAAATCGCGGAAATCGGACCATAAAAGCGTTGCCCGCCCGCAACCAAGCCGATGGTGCGGGAGCGATGCGAAGCGAGGGCACGCGCGGAATTGCTGGGACGGTATCCAAGCGCGTCGATGGCTTTCTGTACTTTTTCGCGGGTGGCATCAGACACGTCGGGGGAATGATTGATGCGCGCGACACCGTTTGATGGCTGACACCAGCCATTTTCGCCACTTCGAACATCGAGGGGCGTTTGTTTGCCGCATTGCGCTTGCCTGCCATGCTCCGTCGCCTTCCGCACACTACCGTTGTTACTTTCGACTATTCTACACGCAACTTCGGTTAGCGCTAACAGACGCTATTTTTCAGCCATTTGAGCGAGTCGCGCAGCGAAATTCGGCCAGTCGGTACGCATGGCGGTCAACAGTTTACGATTGGGGACTTCCTCAATCGGCACCCATTCGATTTCCATGCTTTCGTCGTCGTTGGCCTTCGGCTCCACGCGGTGCCCCGGCTTTTCGAAAGCGAACACGGTGGTGTAGGCCCACGGTCCGTGGTCTTCGCAGTATGATCCGACCACGTCGATATCTTCCGGCGTGATGTTGGCTTCCTCGTACGATTCGCGCAGCGCGCCCTCGATCGGGCTTTCACCGTCGGCGGTGGCACCTCCTGGAATGCCCCATGTGCCACCTTCCGCGCTCCACACCGCGCGATGTTGCATGACAACGTGCGTCACTTCGCCGGTCTGTTCGCTTCGGCGGGCCAAGAGCACGCCGGACGCGCCGTTCGTGCCCCAATGCTTGCGGCCGCATCGCAATCAATCCAACCATCACCCGGCTGATGCACGTTTTCCTTGGGAGGAAGCGGCTTCGCGGCACCGGTTCGCGAATCGTGTTCGACGTTCGGTTCTTGATCGGCTCGCGTCACATTCCACAGATCGGTCCATTCCACGCCGAGCTCGGCGGCCAAACGGCGCGCCAGCGGAAGGCTCAGGCCGATAATGCCGTGCGGATCGCCTTCGATGGAGTCGATGAATGCTCCGCCGAAGCCCTCAAGCGTGAAGGAACCAGCCACTTCCAACGGTTCTCCGGTGGCGATGTACCGTTCGATATCGGTGTCGGAATATTCGCAGAAGTGCAGCGTTGCCCTGCTCGCGCCTCGCGCGATACGCCCGGTGGCGAAGTCGATCAGGCAATGGCCCGTCCACAATTCACCGGTGGCGCCACGCATGGCACGCAGTCGTTCCCGAGCCACCTCAGCGCTATGCGGCTTGCCGTAACATTCGCCGTCAAGCAGGAACATGGAATCGCAGCCAAGAATCAGCGGACCGACTTTCGCACGGGTCAGGCTCGGCTTGCCATCAACGAAATCAGCAATCGATTCGGTGATCGTAGGATGGTGACTCCCGAAAAATGGCGGGTCTTCACATCGGAGGCGGACTGCACTTCGTCCGCACGCAACGTAACACGATGATGTTCTAAAGATGCGGAATCCCCAGTATTTTCAGCATTATCCGAATGTTCGGAAGATTCGGCAACGGCTTTCAGCGGAAATCCGACCACACGATCGCCGTGCGCCGCCGCAGCGGTGGCGGCAACGTTCCGATACGCCTGATGTACGGCTTCGGCTTTGGCCGTAGCGAGAATCATCACCCGCTGTTCCACGCTCAGATCGCTTACGGCAACGCCCATGGCGGCCGCCTCACGTTCGAGCGCCGCCGGCTCGTCCACGTTCGATACGCGAATCGTGGGGCAAATGCCCGCCGAGAAAAGCACGTCACGGCGAGGCTTGGATTTGGAAGCGAGAATCAGCGGAATGGAGTTGTTCATGCGCGTTCCACCTGCACACCCTTGGTGTCGACGCCCAAATGCAGCACACGCCAATGACCGGAAGCGAGCTCTTCGGAAGCAAGCTGTCCCAGCTGTTCGCGAGCGTCGCCATGATGCAGCACGAGCACGCATGGGCGGCGCCGGAAACCATGGAAGCGAAACCATGGGAACGCAGCTTTTCGATCAGCGTCCACGACGGTTCCATCAAAGGAGCGCGATACGGCTGATGCAGACGATCCTGCGTGGCGGCGAACAGCAACGCGTTGACGTCCTGACGCTGACCAGTCGCCAGCATCGCAGGATTCATGGCGGCCGGCAGCAGGCTCACGCGAGACACATTGTGCACGGCATCCTTGAACGCCAGCTGGCCCGGCAGCGCCTGGCGTGCCTTTTCGGTGGACAGCTCATAATCCGGCACGAACACGGCGGCGGTCAGATCGTCGGCAACGCGATAGTTGATGGTATGGAAGCCCTTATGCAGCGGTTCGCCGCCCGGAATCGGCACGGAACCGACACCTTCGGGGGTTTCCATGTCCCAAGACATGGTGAGCCCGCCGTACACGGCCGGAGCCACGTTGTCCGGATGGCCTTCGATGGCGGCGGCAAGCTCAAACACGGCATCACGGTTGAGTTCGTCGTCCTGCGCGAAGGCGGCCGCGGCTGCGATGCCCGCCACAATGGCCTCTGCGGAAGAGCCCATGCCTCGTGCCTGAGGAATGTTGTTGTGAGCCTGAAGAATGAAGCCCACACGGCCCAGACCAAAGGTCTGGCATGCGCGGCGGAACGTGGAAACCACCAAGTGGGTTTCGTCACGCGGGAGAGTATCGGCGCCTTCGCCTTCGATCATCACCTGAGCCGCAGTGTTCACCGGATCGGCGCTCAGCGTGAATTCAAGTTCGTCGTGGTAGTCCAGAGCAAGTCCGACCGTATCAAAGCCAGAACCAAGATTGGCGCTGGTAGCCGGAACACGCACACGCACTTTACGAGTAACTGGAGTCATATCTCGTCGTCCTTCGTCACATCTTCTTTACAAATGTAGCACCGTATACCCGAAAGGGTACAAGAGTCAAATTCAAGCCCATAATCAGCGGGCGATTGAGTAAACAATCGGCAAGCAATTGCCCAACACAGCAGCCGGAATATGAATAAAGAGACGGCCGCCAAATCGCAACGATTTGAGCAGCCGTCTCATAACTGTTAGTTGAGCACGCGGAGGATGGAAGCTCGCCAACCACGCAGTCGAGTGCACACACGTCTTTCACGGTTTCACGCAGGGTAAGCTCGTCGGTCATGTGCGTGACAAGGCGCAGCTGCTGCAGTTCGCCGTCGTAGCCCGGATCCTTCAGCGTGGGCTTGAGATCCTGGTTCACACCATTGATGGACACGCCATGCTCGGCGAACCTGGCCGCAATGGCCGCAAGTACGCCCGGATTGTCGTGAATCACGAAACGCACCGCGAACTCGGCCTTGGAAGCCTCGATCGGAGCCTTCTTCAAATCCTTATACAACGGAATGGTCGGGCCGGTGCAGCCCTGTGCGATGTGACGTGCTTCGGTCACCACATCGCCGACCACTGCGGAAGCGGTCGGAGCGCCGCCAGCGCCACGACCGTAGAACATCAGATCGTCAGCCGCTTCGGCCTTCACGAACACCGCGTTAAAGGAACCATGCACGGAAGCCAGCGGATGCTCGTTGGAAATCAGCGCCGGATACACGCGGGCAGACACGCCGGCCTCGCCATTCTCCACCACGGCCAGCAGCTTGATGACCTTGTTTTCGGCGGTTGCGGCAGCAATATCGTCGGCGGTGATCTTGGTGATGCCCTCAACGGACACATCATCGATGGTCACGTTGGTGTGGAAGCCGAGCGTGGCCATGATGGCCGCCTTGTTGGCCGCATCGTAGCCTTCGATGTCCCCGGTCGGATCCGCTTCGGCGTATCCCTTGGCCTGAGCGTCCTTCAGCACGTCGTCGAAATCAAGACCCTTGGTGGTCATTTCGTCGAGAATGTAGTTCGTGGTGCCGTTGACGATGCCGAGCATGCTCGTCACCTTGTCTCCGACGAGGGATTCACGCAGTGGCTTGAGGAACGGAATAGCACCGCCCACGGAAGCCTCGAAGTAGATATCGACGCCCTTGGCTTCGGCGGCGGCATAGATTTCTGGACCATACTTGGCCAACAGCGCCTTGTTGGCGGTAACCACGGAAGCGCCGGATTCGATGGCCGCAAGCACGAACTTGCGGGCCACGCCGGTTCCACCGATCAGTTCGACCACAATGTCGGCATTGGTGGCCACGCTCATGGTGTCGGTGGTCACCACGGACTTGTCGATCCACGGGAACGGGTCGGTTTCCGACGGATCAAGGCAGGCGACGCCGGTCAGTTCGATCGGTCGTCCGATGCGTGCGGCGAGCTCATCCTTCTGCTCCACCAGCAGGCGTGCGGTCTGAGAGCCGACCGTGCCCGCGCCCAACAATCCAACGCGAATCGGCGCAACATCTTCCTGTGCCAAGGCATCCTCCCTTGAATGTGAAGTATTGGAGTAACCCTGCCTATTGTACGGTCCCGATATGACGTAAGACCGCGAAATCATACGAAAAATGGACGGTTTCCGAGCTTTGCCCCGAAAACCGCCCATACCGCATCCACGCTGCGTCCGCAATTTGAGACGAATCGCCATGAACAATACGAAACACGAGCGAACGCCACGAATCGCTATTCGCTCACATCCCAATCCAGCAGATCATCGACCGTCTGACGGCGAATCATCACATGCGCTTCTTGCTCGGATACGGCAACAACCGCAGGAATCAGCGCCTGATTGTAGTTGCTGGCCATCGTGCGACCGTATGCACCCGTAACAGGCACCGCAAGCACGTCACCACGCTGAATGTCGGCAGGAAGACGCACCTCGTTGACGAGGATATCGCCCGATTCGCAGTGCATGCCGACCACACGGCACAGCTTGGTTTCGCTGGAACCCTCACGATTGGCGATTCTCGCAGTGTAATCCGATCCATACAATGCCGGGCGAATATTGTCGCTCATGCCGCCGTCGACAGACACGTACACGCGTTCCGTAACCGGATTGCCAGCCTTGTCTTTCGCGGTTCCGGCAAGCTGCACCGGCTTGACCGTGCCCACACGATACAGGGTGACGCCGGTCGGGGCGACCGTCCAACGGCCCGGCTCGAACGAGATGACCGGAGCGGGCATGCCGAGCGCACGGTTCACGGTGGTGACCGCATCGGCAAGGCGGGCAAGTTCCGTATCGAGATCCATCGAATCCTCGCCATCGGTGTAGGCCACGGAATAGCCGCCGCCCAAGTCAACCTCCGGCAGTGTGTATGCGTCGGTGGCGTAGAAGGTCTTGCGCAGCAGCATCATGCGCTTCGCGGCCTGGATGAAGGCGTCCGCATCGTGAATGTTCGATCCGATATGCGAATGCACGCCGACCAATTCGAGCACGTCCTGATGGCGGTAGATCTCCTTCAATACGGCGAGCGCGGGGCCATCAGCCACCATGGTCATGGCTTCGGCGAGTTTGCGGTCGCTCGGAAACCTTCTCGTGGCTCATGTCGTACGGGTATTTGATGTCGTACTGCAGTTGGCGTTCTGCGCTTTCGCCCGGAGTGGCTTCGCTTTCGCCTAGGCGTGCGTTCGACCCTGCGGGGGTCACGTCAGCCAAATCGTCGAGCACGTTCAGCTTGCTTGCATCGGCACCAACCGGCAGCAAGGCGACACCGAACTTCTGGTCCTCATGCGCGGTAGACACGAATTCGTGGCCGCCCGCATGAATGCCGGACGTAACACGCAACATCACGCGAGCGCGCTTGCCGAGACGCTTGGCGATTTCGGCGATGCGGGCCGGCTCGTTCGGCTCGTCCACCACGATTTTGGCGAAGCCTCGGTAATGGCGAGTTCGATTTCCGCATCGGACTTGTTGTTGCCGTGCAGCACGAGTCGCCGTCCGGGAACGCCCGCGGCGAGCGCGATGCGCATCTCGCCCATGGTGCAGGTGTCGATCAGCATGCCGGATTCGGTGACGATACGGCAGATTCCTTGGAAAGCAGTGCTTTTCCGGCGAAGCTGACGTGGGTTACGGTGTTGTTGAACGCATTTGCCGCGGATTTGACGAATTTGGCGGCGCGGGCTCGCACGTCATCGGTGTCGATGACGTAGAGCGGCGAACCAAATTCGTTCAGCAGGCTTTCGGCAGTGCGGCCATGGAACGTGATTTCACCTTGCTCGTTCACGTTGGAGCCGGCCGGCCAGATGGGGGTGACTGCATGGCGATCACATCCTGTCTGGGGCTGCGACGCCAAGCAGGTCAAGGCCTTCGGCGATAACCGTCTTAACGGCGTCATTGAGCTTCAAACGTGCGGCTGCACGAGCCGGTTCCGGAGCTTGGCGATGCGCAGGGCTTCAGCCTGTTCGCCGCGAGCTTCCGGATCGGTGAGCTCCATAGGCACCACGCGTTCCACGTTGTACCACTTGTGGTAGGTGGCGGCGAGGTCTTCCAAGTAATGGGCTACGCGATGCGGGGCGCGCAGGTCTCCGGCTTCGCGCAGCAGGGCCGGCCACTGGGCGAGCGCGGCGAGCACCTCGCCGTCCGCCTCGGTGTCAAGCAGGCTCAGGTCAGCGCCTTCGGTACCGATGCCCGCAGCGGCCGCGTTGCGGTCCACATTGCAGGAACGCGCGTGCGCATACTGCACGTAGTACACCGGGTTCTCATTGGAATGCGAAGTCAGCAGATCCAGATCGATATCCACCGACGTGTTGTAGTCGGTACGGGCCAGCGAGTAACGGGCCGCATCCACGCCAACGGCCTCAACCAGATCGTCGATGGTGACGACGTTGCCAGCGCGCTTAGACATGCGTACGGGCTTGCCGTTCTTCATCACATTGACCAGCTGGCCGATGAGAATCTGCATGTTCACGCCCGGCTCGTCGCCGAAGGCGGCGCACATGGCCATCATACGACCGATATAGCCATGATGGTCGGCGCCGAGCATGTAAATCGCCACGTCGGCCGGATCCACAGCGCGGTGACGCTTGTTCCAGTAGTAGGCGATGTCGGCGGCGAAGTAGGCGAAGTCACCGTTCGACTTGATGATGACGCGGTCCTTGTCATCGCCATGCTTGGTGGATTCAAACCAGGTGGCTCCATCCTTCTCGAAGATGTCGCCGCGACTGCGCAGCTCCTCAATCGCGCGGTTGACTTCTCCGTCCTTGTATAGGTTGTTCTCGTGGAACCACACGTCGAAGCGGACTCGGAATTCCTTCATCGAGCGCTGAATCTCGTCGAACATCATCGGTACGGCGCGCTTGCGGAATTCCTCGCGCTGCTCGGAATCGCCCTCGCCGAGCGGGTTGCCGTCCTTGTCGAGGCCGCCGTCGCGCGCGGCAGGCTCAGCACATCCACGCCATCGGCCTCCGCCTCGGCGATCACGCGGTCGGCGATCTCGTTGATGTACTTGCCCTTGTATCCGTCAATG
>ENA-OQAR01000304-OQAR01000304.1-human-gut-metagenome-genome-assembly--contig:-NODE-304-length-14483-cov-2.973530_pt1 | contig 14483 bp, 22 predicted proteins | sample MGYA00242738_ERZ504533 | MGnify/ENA primary metagenome ERZ504533 (study PRJEB26092, sample SAMD00036276) | human gut metagenome | host: Homo sapiens | study: EMG produced TPA metagenomics assembly of... | reverse complement strand
CCTCCACCACACGCTCTGCGGCATGATCCAGATAATCGGCCAAATACATCCCTCTGGGATCGAGCGGTACAGATGTTATCATGGCTTTTTTTGTTCTTCTGAACTGCGTTGACAAGGATTTCCATACAGTCGCTGACTGATTCCGGTACTTTCTGATCCTTCAGAATGTCATTCAGCTCTTCCTTTACCATTGCTTCCACTGCATCCGGAATATCTCTGAATGGTAGTAAAATGTATTCCTGTTTACTCCACAGCGTTCCACGATGTCCTTTACCGTGATCTTGGACAATGGTTTTTCGTTCATAAGTTCCGTCAGTGTATGCAGTATGATCTGTCTTGTAAAACCTGGCATTTTCTCTCCCCCATCACAAGCTTTCCTCGGGTTATTTCCTTATTATGTCATAAAAATAACATACTTTCAAGCAACAACATGTTCGAAAATGTCCATAAATCCCCGGAGATCTTTCTCCCGATAACTGTCTCATGACCTGGCTGAACAAGGTTTTGTCAGATCTCTTCTTTCTGTTCCTGCACTTTTTTCTCTGGCTGAACATGAACGATTCCCTCCACAACGGTATGGTTTCTGACCTGATTTACCACAATATCCAGGTTTTTCCAGCTGCATCGGAACTGTTCTCCGTCCTCCGGTACACGTTCCAGAACTCCGCAGACAAAGCCGCTGAAAGTATCATATTTTTCTACAGGAAGCTCCACATTTATGACCTCTGCCACATCATCCAGGATCGCTCCTCCCTGTATTTTCCAGATATGTTCTCCTGTCTTCTCAATATCATCCGGCTTCGGCAGATCTGTCCTGTCGTCAATATCTCCTACCAGCGTCTCCACAAGATCATGCAGAGTGACAATTCCCACAAAGCAGCCGTATTCATCCAGCACTACTGCAAAATAATCCCGTTTTTCCCTCATTTCCCGGAAGATCAGGTTGGCACGCATGGATTCCGGTACAAAAAACGGTGAATAACAGGCATGCTGCAGAACAGCTTCTCTGGATCTGTCATCCAGGCGGAAATAATCTCTGGTGTCCAGAATATGGATAATATCATCTTGGTCTTCCCCGCATACCGGATAAAAGGTGTGACGGTTCTCTCTGATAATCCGTTCCCATTCCTCATCTGAATCCTCCATATAGAGGACAACCACATCTCTTCTGTGTGTACAGATCTCATCTGCCGCAGTATCATCCAGGTCAAAAACATTCTGGATCATCTCGCTTTCTTCCTGCTGGATGCTGCCCTGTTCATTTCCCTCTGTAAGCAGCATACGGATCTCTTCCTCTGTGGCCTGCTCCTCTTTTTCTTCCGGTTTGATCCCCATCAGATACAGCACACCATTGGCAGTTACTGTCAGAAGTGCAGTAGCCGGCCAGACTGCGATCATCGCGATCTTAAGAAGTCCTGCCAGACGCAGAGACAGCTCATCCGGATTTTTCATTCCCAGACGTCTTGGCACCAGTTCTCCGAACAGAAGACTTACATAGGAAAGCAGTATGGTCACAATGATCATACATACGATTTTCAGAATGTTCTGTGGTACATCTGCTCCTGCCTTTATCAGTGCCGCAGTCATAGGCTGTGCAAAATATTCCGCTGCAAAAGCACTCTGCAGAAAGCCGGCCGTAGTTACCGTTACACGGATCGCTGTCATAAAATGTGCCGGCTGTTCTGTAAGCTTTATCAAAATCTGCGCCCGGTGATCTCCCTCTTCTGCCAGCTCCTTCATCTTCGCTTCATTCATGGACAGAATCGCCATTTCCGCACCTGCGAAAACAGAATTCAGAAAGATCAGGAACACCAATAAAAACAATTGCCTGTATCATATTTTTATTCCCCTCAGTATAGTCGTCCGGAAGTATTCCGAACCGGTTATAATACAGAAAGCGGACTACTAATCCGCTTTCCCGTCTTGTATTTCGAATTATTACTACTTAAGATAGCATAAGCCATCCGGTCTGTCAAACTGGGAAGCCGGTTCTCCAGCCTGATACAAAAAGAAGCAGCATTTTTACTCTGCTGCCTCTTTATTTTCCATATGATGTTTCGGAAATTCCATAATGATCTCGGTTCCCTGTCCCGGCTCACTGTTCAGCCACAGCCTGCCGTTCAGAGTTTTTACCCCGTGCTTCACAATGGAAAGGCCAAGACCGGTTCCTCCGATTTCCTTGGAGTGACTTTTATCCACCCGGTAAAAACGCTCAAAGATGCGTTCCTGATCTTCTTTCGGAATACCGATTCCCGTATCCCGCACATTTACACGAACTACGTCTCCTTCATCCTTCAGCCGTACAAAAACTTCTCCACTCTGATGGTTATATTTGATAGCATTATCACAGACATTGTAGAGAACTTCTTCCATAATCGTCGGCACGGTTTCCAGCACGGTACTTCCACCTTCCATATACATATGCACTTCCTGCTTCCCGGCAGCTTCATGTAAGGTGGAAAAAATATCGTGAACCATACTGTAAAGATCCAGTTCTTCCCACTGATAGGGAAGGCCGCCTTCATCCAGACGGGAGATCCGGATCACATCTCCAACCAGACGGATCAGTCTCTGCGCCTCTTTATAGATACGCCCTGCAAAAACTTTCACATCTTCATCCTTCACAAATCCGTCCTGCATGATCTCTGCAAAGCCGGAAATAGAAGTCAGCGGTGTTTTCAGCTCGTGGGAAACATTGGCGGAAAATTCTCTGCGCAGCTGTTCCCGTTCTACTTTTTCAGTTACGTCCACCAGAAGAATTACCGCACCTTCTGTCTTGTTTTCTCTTGTGACAGGGTTGGCGATCACCTGGATATCACTGCCATCCAGACGAAGAATTTTGTCCTCATGATTTCCTTCAAGAACCTGCTCCACAACGCCCCGGAATTCTTCGGAACGGTTCAGCAGATACACACTTTCTCCTGTTCGGACTTCGTTTACCTTAAGAAGTTTTCCCACACTGGAGTTAACGGAAAGCACCATGGTGTAACGGTCGATCACAAGAAGACCTTCCTGCATGTTCTCCGTAATAATGGAAAACTCTTTCTGCTGCCTTCTGGCTGCCTCAAGCTGCAGACGGATCTGACGGTTCTGGCGGTAGATTTTGCTGATAAGAGGTTCCACCTCTTCATACACATTGATCTCCTCCGGATGTTCCAGATCCAGGTTGTTGAGAGGTTCCACCACCCTGCCGGAAAGTCTGGAGGCAAATACCGCAGAAAGAACAAGAATCAGAAACAATACGCCCAAAAGCGGCGATACCAGCTGCCACACAAGCGCAAAAGCTGATTTCTGGGTGCTGGAGACACGAAGAACATTGCCATTGTCCAGGCGCAGCGCATAGTACATGGTCTTTTCGGAAAGCGTGGAAGACATTCTCTCATCTTCTCCTTCTCCGTTAAGCTCTGCCTCACGGATCTCTTTTCTGTGACCGTGATTCTCCATATTTTCCACATCTGCTTCATTATCATAGAGGACTTTTCCACTTTCATCCACATAGGTAATCCTGGAATCTGTGTTACTCAGCTGATCCAGATAATCTGTCCCTGCTGCTTCTACTCCTCTGGAAATGAAAACAGCTTCTTTTTCAGCTCATTCATCAGCTGACGCTGGAATGAATGAGAAAGGATTCCAATGACAAATGCCAGTCCCAGCACAGTAACCATGGTTGAGACCAGCATAATATACTTAAATATTTTTTTACTCAAAATGATCATTCTCCGGTAAGATAATTGTCGGTGTGACTGGCACTGTTTCTGTGGACTCCCGTGATGGAGTATTCTACCCACTCCGCAATGTTTACAGCATGATCACCGATACGTTCAAAATACTTCGCAGCCATAAGAATGTCAAGCCCCAATCTTGCATCCGGGTTTCCGCTGCTTAAGATCTCAACCAGTTTTTCCTTGATCTCATTAAACGCATTATCTACCTTGTCATCATCATCGATCACCTGTCTGCAGAGTTCCAGGTCACCTTTTACAAAGGCATCGATGCTTTCTGTAACCATCCGGACAGTATCCTCTGCCATCTTCCGGATATTAATGATATCTCCGGTAACTGCTTTGTCCTCGATATGCTTGGAAAGATCCGCAATATCTGCTGCCTGATCACCGATACGCTCCATGTCGGAGATCATCTTCAGTGCAGCGGAGATGGCTCGCAGGTCACCGGCTACCGGATGCTCATGAAGAAGAAGATTTCATACAGAGATTTTCGATCTTCTCTTTCCTGAGAATCGATCTCTTTTTCTGTCTCAAAGATCTTGCCAATGAGAGTCATCCCGCCTTCACCCTGAATAGCTTTTGGCAGAAAGTGAAATTGCTTTTTTCGCAGAGACTTCCCATGGTGATCAGTTCCACGTGAAGCTCTTCCAGCTGTCTTACAAAAACGTTCTGACATAATATCAACCAAACCTTCCTGTAATATAATCCTCTGTACGCTTATCCGCCGGCATGGAGAACAGCTTGTCTGTATCCGCAAATTCCACAACCTCACCAAGAAGGAAAAATGCTGTCTTGTCGGAGATACGGGTTGCCTGCTGCATGTTATGTGTGACCATGACAATGGTGTAATCCTTTTTAAGCTCTACTGCCAGATCCTCGATCTTGGAAGTGGAGATAGGGTCCAGGGCAGATGTGGGCTCATCCATAAGAAGCACCTCCGGCTGTACTGCCAGGGCACGGGCAATGCAGAGACGCTGCTGCTGTCCGCCTGACATTCCAAGAGCACTTTTTTTCAAACGGTCCTTGACCTCATCCCCAGATGGCCGCATCACGGAGAGATTTTTCCACGATCTCGTCCAGCTTCGCCTTGGAACGGATACCGTGTGTTCTCGGGCCGTATGCAATATTATCATAGATGCTCATTGGGAACGGATTGGGCTTCTGGAATACCATACCCACACGTTTACGCAGAAGATTCACGTCCATATCTCCGTAAATATCTTCCCCGTCAAGCTCTACCTTTCCTGTGATGGTACAGCCTTCCACAAGGTCATTCATACGGTTTAAAGATTTCAGAAGTGTGGATTTACCGCAGCCGCTTGGTCCGATAAATGCTGTGATCTCCTTTTCCGGGATCTCCATATTGATTCCCTTCAGGGCATGAAAGCTTCCGTAATGAAGATTCATATTGTCAATTGAAATTTTTGTATTTCATCTTCATGATCGATCATTATCCTTTCGCAATTTTTCTCGGCTACCAGACCGGACAGTCCGTTGATAACAAGTACAAATGCCAGAATGACTACTGCTGTTGCAGATGCCTGGTTTACATGAAGTCCCTCACTGGAAAGCACATACATGTGAAGTGCCAGGGTACGTCCGGAACCCATCAGGCTGTTTGGAACTGCCGCAACAGTACCGGAGGTATAAAGAAGTGCTGCAGTCTCACCTACCACACGTCCGATGGCCAGGATCACACCTGCCAGGATTCCAGGAACTGCGGAGGGAAGTACAGTCGTAAAAATAGTACGGAGCTTGCCTGCTCCAAGTCCGAAGCTTGCCTCACGGTAAGAATCCGGAACAGATTTCAGTGCTTCCTCAGCGGTACGCATGATCAGGGGAAGTACCATGATCACCATGGTCAGGGCACCGGAAAGAAGAGACATGCCCCAGTGCAATGCAGTTACAAAGAACAGCATACCGAACAGACCATATACGATGGATGGAATACCGGAAAGTGTCTCTGCGGTAATACGGATCAGCTTTACAAAACGGCTGCCTTTTTTGCATATTCCACAAGGAAGATCGCTGCAAAGATTCCTACCGGAGCGGCAATCGCCAGAGATACCAGTGTCATGATCAGGGTATTGATCAGTGACGGGAGAAGGGAAACGTTCTCTGAGGTATAGGTAAGGCTGAACAGACTTGCATTCAGATAGGGAATACCTTTTACAAGCACATAGCCGATCAGGAAGAACAGCAGTGCAAAAGTGATCACAGCTCCCAGCAATGTGAGGAATGCCAGGACTCCTGCGCCAGGATGTCTTGCATAAGACTTCAGCTGATCTCCTATGGTAAGTGTATTCCTTTTTTTCATGGTTGTTTCTACCGCAGGATCCGCGGCTACTGATACATTAGTTTGCATGTTCCGCCCTCCTGTTCAGCCAGTGAAAGACTTAAGTTAATGATGAGGATAAATACAAAGAGCACAACTCCTGTTGCGATCAGTGCTTCTCTGTGAAGTCCTGATGCATATCCCATCTCTGTTACGATGTTTGCAGTCATGGTACGGACACCCTGAAGAAGTCCCTTCGGCATACGTGGCTGGTTTCCAGCTACCATGATCACGGCCATGGTCTCACCGATGGCACGTCCGATCCCAAGGACAACGCCTGCCAGGATTCCGGATTTTGCTGCCGGAAGCATAACAAAGAAAATGCTTCTTTCTTTTGTTGCGCCAAGCGCAAGTGAGCCTTCATAGTAGCTTTCCGGAACGCTTCGTACTGCCGATTCCGTAACTCCGATGATCGTCGGAAGGATCATGATTCCCAGAAGGATACATGCTGCCAGCATACTGCTTCCGGTTCCTCCGAACAGCTGGCGGATCAGCGGTACCAGGAGAACCAGACCAAAATAGCCATATACGATGGATGGAACGCCTGCCATAAGCTCAATACCGGATTTCAGTGGTTTATAGATTTTTTTCGGGCAATATCTTGCCATAAATACGGATGTAAAAAGTGCGATCGGAACTCCGATAAGGATTGCTCCTGCAGTTACATAAATACTTGCCACGATCATTGGCAGGATTCCGAATTTATCGTTTGTTGGTCTCCATTCTGTTCCGAAGAGGAATTTTAAGGGACCGATCTTTCCCATTGCAGGAAGGCCGTTTGCAAAAAGGAACACACAAATAAGAAATACTGCAAGAACCGATGCACAGGCCGCAATGAGAAAAACGACCTTCATGGCCTTTTCTCCTAAATGATTCATAAGACACCTTTCTCTCTGTTCCAGTGGATATCCACTGTGCTGATATATAACGGAGCGGCTTTCCTGACCTTGTCATGATCGCCGCTCTTTGTAAGATACTTCAATCGTTTTTTATCCGGGAATTTATTTGGTCACGTCTTCCCAGTCTGTGATATCACCTGTGAAGATGGATTTTACCTGGTCACTTGAAAGCTCCTCAAGGTCATTGTCGTTGTTTACGATGACTGCGATACCATCTTTTGCGATCTCTGTAGCTTTAACACCTTTTCTCTGTTTCCTCGTCCTTCAGCTCACGGGATGCCATTCCGATATCACATACACCCTCTGTTGCGCTATTGATTCCTGTTGTGGAGTCGCTGACCTGAACCTCTACTGTGATGTTTTTATTTGTTTTCTGATATGCCTCTGCAAGCTTCTCCATTACAGGTCCTACGGAAGAAGATCCCATAACTACGACTTTTGCCTTTTGCATCTCCGGCTTTGTATGCCTCTGCTTTTTCATCTACTTTTGATGTAGCCTTCTTTTTCGATGATGTCCTGTCCGTCAGAGCTCATGATGTAGTTGATGAAATCCTGTGCTGCATCGCTGAGCTTGTCGCCTGTTACGATGTTGAACGGACGTGCTACCTTGTATGTATCATCTGCAACGTTCTCTGCTGTTGCCTCTGCTCCGTCGATCTTTACTGCTTTTACTGTATCGTTGAGGGAACCCAGAGATACGTATCCGATAGAGTTCTCATCGCCTGCTACTGTGGTAAGCATTACATCTGTGTTGTTTGTGATGCTTGCTTCCTGTGTTGTCATATCTACTTTCTCGCCGTCTTTTTCTTCTTCGATCCCAAACAGCTCTACGAATGCTCCACGTGTTCCGGATCCGTCCTCACGGGAAATTACGTCGATCGCTCCGGATGGTGCTGCCATTACAACGGTTCCCATTACTGTAGTTCCTATAAGTGCTGCTGTTAAAATACCTGCGATTTCTTTTTTCATGATTTTTTCTCCTCATTTCTATGATCATTTTTACTTGCTTAACTGCTTAAATACAGGTGTTATTATAGAAATGGAAGGTAAAATATAAAATCGCGGTTTTGTAAAAATGTTAGTAAAAAAAATGTGATATAAAAAAAAAGCTGCTTGCGCAGTTTTTTTTATATGATGTACTCGTCCGCCTTCACGGATTGCCAGTTCATCAGGTCTTCCAATGTTATATGATCCACCACACCTTTGATAGCATCGTCCAGCTTTTTCCAGAGGATCTGGGTGACACAGTTCTCCTCACGTTCACAGAAGGCTCCGTTGTCGTCCAGACATTCCACAGGGGAAAGGCTTCCTTCTGTGAGACGAAGGATCATTCCGACCGTGTATTTATCCGGGGTCTGCTGCAGTGCATAGCCGCCCTGAGGGCCACGGACACTGCGGACAAAGCCTGCTTTGTTCAGGATGGATATGATCTGCTCCAGATATTTATCTGAGATCTCCTGGCGCTTCGCCACATCCTTCAGGCGGATCGGTTTTCCTGTATAATTTGTAGCAAGATCCAACATCAGTCTCAGCGCATATCTTCCTCTTGTAGAAATCCTCATGTAATATTTACCTCCAATATTTCAGTATTCTTCTGATTTATAGCCTTTCGCTCTTTCTGTTATTGTGCAGCTGTTCGGCCGGAAATATTCCTCTGTATTCCATGACCGGCACCCTTCTCTGTGATGCACAGGCACTTCCTGTATCTTCTTTCATAGGAAGCAGAATCTGCTTTGCAGACTTTATTCTTTATATTGTTAATAGGTTTTGTTTGTTTTCTCTATTATACCCTAAAAAACTATCTGATACAAGTCAAGCGGATATTCGCAATCCGCTTTGCTACTTGCTCATAATCAATAACTGCTTCGCAGTTTATCAGAAGGAGCCTGCACTCCTCCTGATACAAGCAAGTCCCCATCCAATGCTTATTGTTTTTCGCAACCCCGCAGGGGACTTACTTGATTCGGTAAAAATAAGAATAAAACCGGCGCTCCGGCAGCTGCTTGGACAGGCATTCAGGAGCGCCGTAAATAATCCCGCAGGATCACGCTTCGGGGCAAAAGGAAGCGGTCTTCGGATCGATTATTTTGTAAACAGTGGTGTGGAGTAGTAACGGTCTCCACTGTCCGGAAGAAGTGCTACGATCACTTTTCCCTTGTTCTCCGGGCGTTTTGCAAGCTGGATCGCAGCATAGAGAGCTGCACCGGAAGAAATTCCTGTAAGGATTCCCTCTTTCTTGGTGAGGAGTTTGGATGTCTCAAATGCATCCTCATTTTCTACTGCGATGATCTCATCATAAACCTTGGTGTCAAGTGTATCCGGAACAAAACCTGCGCCGATACCCTGGATCTTATGCGGCCTGCTTTTCCCTCGGAAAGTACAGGAGAAGTTGCAGGCTCAACAGCTACAACCTTCACATTCGGGTTCTGGCTCTTCAGATACTCACCTGTACCTGTGATCGTTCCGCCTGTACCAACACCAGCTACGAAGATGTCTACCTTTCCGTCTGTATCGTTCCAGATCTCCGGACCTGTAGTCGCTGCATGTGCCTTCGGGTTGGCCGGGTTCTCAAACTGTCCTGGGATAAAGCTTCCCGGGATCTCCTTGGCAAGCTCCTCTGCCTTGGCAATGGCACCTTTCATTCCCTTGGCTCCGTCTGTGAGAACTACCTCTGCACCATATGCTTTCAGGATGTTTCTTCTCTCAACACTCATGGTTTCCGGCATGGTGAGGATTGTCTTATATCCCTTGGCAGCTGCGATAGCTGCAAGTCCGATTCCTGTGTTACCGGATGTTGGCTCGATGATGGTTGCGCCTGGTTTCAGAACGCCTTTCTGCTCTGCATCCTCGATCATTGCCTTACCGATTCTGTCCTTAACGCTTCCTGCCGGGTTAAAATACTCGAGCTTGGCAAGTACTGTAGCCTCAAGTCCCTCAGACTTCTCTACGTTCTTAACCTCTACAAGCGGTGTGTTTCCGATCAGTTCCAGTGCGCTTCCGTAAATTTTACCCATGGTGATATCCTCCTTAATTCCTTATCTCTATTCCCTTATTTCCTAGTAACTATATATGTTTTCTGTGATTTGATTGAATTATATCATAGTACAGGGATTTGTCAATACATTTCCGCCAAAAAAAACGCAGGAATTTTTTCTCCAGAAAAATCCTGCGTTTTGTGCTGTTTCATTTATTCTGTTTTTATAATTTGGGCCAGCAGACGCATCATCTCATCCACGTCCAGTGGCTTCGCCAGAAAACCATCCATTCCCGCTTCCTGTGCCTTCCGTCTGTCCTCATCATAAGCATTGGCTGTCATGGCAATGATCGGAATCTCAGCTCTCGAATCGTCCAAATCCCGGATCCTCTGTGTTGCCGTGTAACCATCCATATTTGGCATCTGGACATCCATCAGGATCACATCATAATATTTCTCCGGCATCTTTTTCAGTTCCTCAATACACTGGATGCCATCTTCCACATGTTTCACTTTTTATTCCGGTTTCTTCAAGAACTGTCTCCGCAATTTCCGCGTTCAGTTCATTATCTTCCGCAAGAAGAATCCGTTTTCCTTCAAGCTTCTCTGTAATATCCGGAATATTCTGTTTCTCTTTTTCCCGAACCTGGTTTTCTAAACTGACAGGAAAAGAAAATTTCATAATAAAGCGGGTGCCTTTTCCCTCTTCACTTTCTACTTCGATGGTTCCACCCATCCGTCAACCAGAGATTTTACGATTGGAAGTCCAAGTCCTGTGCCTGCAACTCTGGTTTCCGTAGAAGTATGTTCCCTGGAAAATTCCTCAAAGATATGTGGAAGATAATCCTGGCTCATTCCAATCCCGTTATCTTCTACAACAACTTTATAGTTTGCGTTTTTCTCATCCTCAGAATCCAGCTCATCAATGGATACTGTGATCTTTCCATGAGGATTGGTATACTTGATGGAATTGCTGACAACATTCAGAATAATTTCCTCCATCTTTGTTTTATCACACAGGATCTGATCGTGGACCACATTCAGGCTGCACTGATATTCCAGAGATTTTTTTGTAAGGGATGATTCAAAAAACGGTGTTCATGGCTTCCACCATTTCACGGATATTTACACTTTCCGAACTTAGAGTGATCTTTCCACTTTCGATACGGGCCATTTCCAGAACCTGATTGATGATCGTCAGCAGAATATCGCTGGAAACCCTGATCTTTTTTATATAATCAAGAGATTTCTTTTCGTCATGAATGCTTTTTTCAAGGAGTCCGGAAAATCCTACGATGGCATTCATTGGTGTCCGGATGTCATGACTCATGTTAAAGAGAAATCTCGTCTTTGCCTCATTTGCTTTTCTGGCTTTTTCCGCGGACTTCCGGATTTCTTCTGTATACAGTTTTTCTCTCTGTTTTCTGTGAAGCATCAGATAACAGATCGCAGTGGCCAGAACCGCTATGCTTACAGCAACCAGAAAAACCAGTGCCTGCTGTTTCACGGTAACCCATCCGGTATGTGGAATAATCTCAAAATACCAGGTGTCATTTGGAACCTTACAGCTGATCTGTACAGCTCCTTTGTGAATCGCATCTCCCCCCTGGGCGATGATGGTTTTCTTTCCGGAATTTCCGTCTTTTTTCCACATCTGATAACAGTAGGAAGCATCGGTAAGCTTATCCAGTTCCAGTTCTTCCAGAAATCGGTTCCAGTCAAGTACCAGGATTGAGAATCCCCAGAAGGATTTTTCCCCGGATTTATCTGTAATATAAATCGGTTCAAACAACAGTGAGCCAAGGCCTCCCTGATTCAGCTCATAGGGACCGGCTATGGTATACTGGCCGCTTTTCATTGCCAGATTCGCTTCATGTTTACGGGCCGGACTATTTAGCATATCAATTCCAAAAGCTGCCTCATTTCCTTTCAGAGGATAAATATCCTTAACTACTCCGTCCGGTGCCAGTTCAATAGCCTTTATAATTTGAGAATCGTCGGAGATCATCTGCGACAGAGCTTGAAATTCTTTACTGTCCATCTGATGTCCGGATTCAATGATATTCTGAAAGAATTCTGAGACATCAAGATATCGGTTAAGCTGTGATCTTATCCGGTTCACGGTTGTTTCCGCTGTAAAAGCAGCTCGCATTTTCTCTTCATTTACAGTATTCCTGTTGAGCAGCTGTCCGCAGACGGATACTATAAAGAAGGAAATGATCCCTACGACCAGACAGTAGATCCTGATCTGTTTTGAAGTATTATCTTTTTTTATCATTTGATTTTTTTAACCTTCTCCTGCTCGGTATAACGTTACGTCAGATGTATATTTTACCATCCTCATATTTTGTTTACAACAAAAAGAATCTTCCAAACGGCAGTGTTTTTGTCTGCTGCTGTTCAGAAGATTTCTTTTATTGGATCATTCTTTATTATCTGGCGGATTCAGGGTCAGATGACTGTTCAGGCAGATATCTGCTATCCGCATTATCTACTTTGCAGATTCGGTTAACATAATATCTCCGTCGCTACATTTCACACTTAAAGTCGGTGCGGAAGTGCCTACTTGGTTCTCATAAACAAGAGAAGTCTTCCTCATTGCTGGATTTTCCACGGGAAAGATCTCCTGTATCTACATCCCCGTCTGTGGTTTTCAGATAAAATGTTGGTTTTATCCACGCTGCTCTTTTTCATTTGGATGGAAACATCTCCGTTGGAGCTGGTGATTTCCATATCTCCGTTGAAACTGCTGTTGCCCATCTGAAGCTCACCATCATCAAGAGAAATCTGGCCGTCTGTAAGATCTGCTCTTTTTATGCTCACATCTCCGCTTTCGGATTTCAGCTGCATGTTATCCGTACACTGAAGCTCTTTTACATCCAGATCTCCGTCGCCAAGCTTTTGCCTCAAATTTTTCAAACACGCCTTTGTCCAGCATCAGATCTCCATCGGAAAGTTGCGCTGTCATTTTTTCACATAAAAGCTGATCGGCAGTAAAATCTCCGTCCGAAAGCTGAATCTCAGCTTCCAGAAGCTGCGCTTTCTCCGGCACATAGAGAATCACTGTATTTACCGCATCTTCTTTCTGGGTCTGCTCTATATGTGTCCGAAAGACTCCCAGATCATATGTTATAAAATAACCTCCCGTTCCTCCTTCGGACTCCTTAAGTGTAAGTTCTCCGTCTTTATCCTCCCAGGTCAGGGGATCTTTCTTTCCGTTTTTCTCAAGTTTATATTCCATATAATAATGGTCATCATCCGAAGTCCGGATATCCAGGTCAAGATCCTCAAAATCTACATTCAGTTTTGTAAAATCATCGATCTGTTCTTTTTTCATAACTGCAAGGTTTTTATGAGCAGAAGAATTTCCTCCGGATACATACACATGATCTGAAGCATATGTGAAATCTTTTCCCCCGGCAAAATATCCTGCTGTAGAAAGAACGACTCCCGCCACACAGAGCGCTGTGCCTGTCATCAATGCTGTTTTTGCGATCTTATTCATTTCTTTGCACCTTCTTTCTTACAAATCGGTTTACCAGACGTCCGATTCCTGTTGCACACCATTTACAGATATATATGGTAAGCACACCGACCAGGATTCCGGCTCCTGCCATAAGAAATCCGCCGCCAACCATCATGCAGGCTGCTGCCACAGATTTCAGGATCAGTGTGGCTCCAAAACCGGCTACCATGATTCCTCCGGCTATGGTTGCGATGCTGGCCACACCCAGGGAAAAAATCACGGCTGCGATCACAACTACTACGGCAAACAATACTGCCAGCGCACTGAACATAAGTGCCAGACTTACCGGTGACGCACAGAGGACAAGAATTGCAAGGAGGATGATCTTACCCGGAGAACGTTTCTTCTTTGTAGAATCACTGGTTGAAGCAGCTGCATTTTGTCCTGCTGCACTCCGTCGGTTGCCGGAACCTTCTGCCGGCAGTTCCGTCTCTTTTTCTCCGGTACTGTCTTTCCCGTCTCCCACACTCTCCTGCAGAAGATTCAGAAGCAGTTCCCTGGCTGCTTCCTTCGGCTCGCCAAGTTCCTCCATTACCTGCTGCTCATTCTCCGGACCTGCCTCATCGAAATATTCCGAAAATATTCAATGGCATTCTCATAATCTTCTTTCGGAAGCCGCTTCAGATATTTCCTGAGCTGCTCCATATACTCTTTCCTCGTCATTTTCGAAGTCTCCCTTCCACAATATCATCTATGGTATCGCGGTATTCTCTCCACTCTTTCCTCAGATATTCCAGATGACTGCGTCCTTCCTCTGTGATGGAATAATACTTGCGCTTCCTTCCCTGGAACTCCTCGGAATAAGTTGTCAGATATCCGCCTGTCTCCAGCTTCCTCAAAATAGGATACAGAGTTGATTCCCTTAATCGATGCTACCATCTTCACAGTCTGACTAATCTCATATCCGTAGATCCTGCTGTTCCACAACAGAGAGGATCAGGCATTCCGTCAGCACAGCTGACACCGGATAGTAATACATACGCCTCACCCCTTTATGTAATTATTTTATATATAAAATTTTTAT
>ENA-OQAR01000303-OQAR01000303.1-human-gut-metagenome-genome-assembly--contig:-NODE-303-length-14506-cov-2.472216_pt1 | contig 14506 bp, 17 predicted proteins | sample MGYA00242738_ERZ504533 | MGnify/ENA primary metagenome ERZ504533 (study PRJEB26092, sample SAMD00036276) | human gut metagenome | host: Homo sapiens | study: EMG produced TPA metagenomics assembly of... | reverse complement strand
CACTTGGACAGGGGGACAGTAAAAAAGCTGCAAAGTAGCAGGAAACAGTCTGTTTCTGGGAGTGATCATTTATGTGGTCTGTTTATTGTTTGGTATCTTTGGGGTGAAAGCATATATTTCATCGCAGACAGTAGATACAGAAGTACTTGAGATGGGGGTCAGCTATCTGAGGATATGCTGCGTGATTTCTTTTGGTATTATTTTCTTTTTCTCTATTTGAAAAGTTACTTCAGGCAACAGGCCGTTCTCTTTATTCCACGATTGGTCAGGTGGTTGGAGCGGTTGTAAATATCATCTTGATCCGATCATGATCTACGGTATTGGACCTTGTCCGGAAATGGGAGTGAAAGGCGCAGCCTACGCAACTGTAATTGGACAGGTAGCGTCAGCAGTATTACTGTTCATTTTTCATATCAAATTAAATAAGGAATTCGAGCATGGGGCGAAATACATGAAGCCAGATGGCGAAATTATCAAGGAAATCTATGCAATCGGACTTCCGGCAATCATTGCTCAGGCGCTGATGTCCATTATGGTTTATGTAATGAACCTGATCCTGAAGTTCGATCCGTCAGCACAGACGGCCTATGGTCTGTTCTATAAGGTACAGCAGTTTGTTTTGTTTCTTGCTTTTGGTCTGCGAGATGCAATCACCCCAATCATTGCATTTGCTTATGGAATGAGAAGCAAGAAGAGAATTCAGGATGGGATCAAATATGGTCTGATCTATACAATTGTGTTAATGATTCTGGGAATTGCAATCACAGAGATTTTCCCTGGGGCATTTGCAACGCTGTTTAATGCGGGACAGTCGAGAGAATATTTTATCGGAGCAATGAGAGTGATTTCTATAAGTTTCCTGTTCGCAGGAATCAATGTTGCTTATCAGGGCATTTATCAGGCACTGGATGGTGGTGTGGAATCGCTGGTTATTTCGCTTTTGAGACAGCTTATTATTATCCTCCGCTGGCTGGAATCTTTTTCTATGCTTGTCAGAAATGCTCAGATGGGAGTTTCACTGATCTGGTGGGCATTTCCGATCACTGAAATGGTTTCCTGTTTTGTAGGATATGTATTTTTAAAGAGAATCAGAAAAAATAAAGTAGATGTTTTGAATTAAGGAGGAACTGGAAATGGTGAAAAGAATCATTACGATCAGTAGAGAATTTGGAAGTGGCGGACGCTTTATCGGAGAAGAATTAGCGAAAAAAATTGGGATTCGCTTATTATGATAAAAACATTATCAATGAGATCGCAGAAAAGTCTGGTTTATCTCCGGAATATATTCAGGAAAGTGCGGAACTGTCTCCGAAAAAAAGGCTTGTTTGCATATGCATTTGCCGGACGTGATATCACAGGAAAATCAGTAGAAGACATGGTGTATGAGGCACAGAGAAAGGTTATCTTAGAACTGGCTGATAAGGAATCTTGTGTGATTATCGGAAGAAATGCAGATTATATTTTGAAAGATAGGGATGATGTACTGAATGTATTTATCCATGGGAATATGCCGGCAGCTCGAGGCAAAAGGCATCACTCCCACGCTGGCCGTGGTGCGTGTGGGTGAGCGGGAGGACGACCTCTCCTACGAGCGCGGCGTGATCGCCCGCTGCGGCAAGGTGGGCGTGGAGGTAAAGCAGTTTCTTCTGCCAGCCGATGCTTCGCAGGACGATCTGCTGAAGGTGATCGCCGAGGTGAACGCAGAGGATACCATCCACGGATGCCTGCTGTTCCGTCCGCTGCCCAAGCAGTTCAATGACCGCACTGTGCGTGCGGCGCTGGCTCCGGAAAAGGACATTGACGGCATCACGGACGATTCTCTGGCCGGTGTGTTCACTAATACCGATCTCGGCTATGCTCCCTGCACCGCGCAGGCCTGCCTTGAAATCCTGAAGTATTACAACATTCCGCTTTCCGGCAGGCGCGCTGTCGTAGTGGGCCGCAGCCTTGTGGTAGGCAAGCCCGCAGCCATGATGCTGGACCGCGAGAACGCCACCGTGACCATCTGCAATTCCCGCACGCAGAACCTGCCCGCCATCTGCAAGGAAGCAGATGTGGTAGTAGTGGCCATGGGCAAGATGGGCGCCGTGGGTGCCGACTGCCTGCGTGAGGGCCAGACCGTGGTAGACGTGGGCATTCATGTGAACGAAAAGGGCAAGCTGTGCGGTGACGTAAAGTTCAGCGAAGCAGAGCCGGTAGTGGATGCCATCACGCCGGTACCCGGCGGTGTGGGCACTGTGACCACCTCGGTGCTGGTGGGCCATGTCGTGCAGGCTGCAGCAAAAAAGGCCGGGCTGTAACGAATGATAGAACTATAAAATAAAAGACGCTTGATACACTGCTGTATGCTTCCCTGCCGGGAAAACATATTCAGACAAGACCAAGCGTCTTTTTTGATTGCTATATTTTAGCCGCGGACAATGAGCAGCAGCAAAGCCGAAGCCACACACTGCATGATCAGCCAGCGGGCCACCACCTGCTCGTCGCTCCAGCCCTTATTTCTTGCGGGCGTGGTCGTGCAAAGGGGTGCGGGTGTTCTTGAGGATGGAAAATGTGCAAAAAAGCGCTTCAGGCTGATCTTCAGGATGCCCAGACTGCCATCCACGATGAACACGATGGCTGCCAGCAGGAAGGCAAACGGATGGCCGCATTTGAGGGACAGCATTGCGATAAAGAAGCCCATTGCGCGGCTGCCGGCATCGCCCATCAGCAGGCTGGACGGCTTTGCGTTGGACCACAGATAGGCCAGCAGCGCACCCATGAACACAACGCCTGCGGTGCCGTACTCGGCCAGCTCTGTTTTATAGGCCAGCAGGTAGGTGCCGATGGTCACCACTGCAACACTTGCCGAAAGGCCGTCCACGCCGTCGGTGCAGTTGACCACATTGATGCTGGTCCAGATCAGAATAACGATCAGCAGCAGGTACACAGCATACGGCAGAGTGAAACTCCACTGCAGGAAATTCACACCGCAGCCGTTGAAGTTGAGGTAGGTCACACCTGCAACAATGGCAATGGCAAAATCAATGATACCCTTTTTATACTCATTCCATGCAGTTTCAGCAGCATCGTCAAAGTAGCCGGACAGCATGGATGCAATGAGCAGGATGTTGTAGATGACGTATTCCACCTTGAACGGCAGGAATGCCAGCGATACCAGTGCGATGCACAGCACGAAGATCAGGCCGGAACCACGGGCCTTACCCTTGGAAAGCGCACCGTTCACCGCAAACTCGCGGCCATGGTCGTGCGGAAGCTTATCGTGAAAAACGGAGTCCATCAAAGCCGTAAGGGCAAACGCCAGCAGGAATGCCAGAGCATCGACACCGCGCTGTCCTACGACCGAAAGCAGTAATTCGATCATATTCAAAGTTCCTCTTTCTTTTATGTTTGTGAGAGAAGTGTATCACGCTATCCATAAAAAAATCAATCATTCCCGGAGAAAAATCCACGTTTGATTGACTTTCTGCAGCGCCGCACTTATAATAGTATATCAGTCTGTCGAAAAAGTTTTTGTTTCTATAAAAGGAGAACTCATGTCCATCTCTCTTGAGCAGCTTTCGGCGCAGATGCGCCGGGGCGAACAGGTGCCGCTGCGGCACACCATGCAGGTGGTGCTCACACTGAGCATCCCATCCATCCTGCAGCAGATCGTGGTAACTGCGGTAGAGTACATCGACGCAGCCATGGTGGGGCATATCGGTGCATCTGCTACGGCATCCATTGGCATCGTCAGTTCCAGCACGTGGCTCATGCATGGAATGCTGGCCGGTCTATATATGTCCTTTGCCATTCAGGTGGCACAGTATCTGGGTGCAGACCGGCAGGACGATGCACGCGGTGTATTGCGCCAATCTATGATCTTCAACCTTGTGGTGGGCCTTGCAGCTGCGGCCTTCGGCATTGGCATCAGCCGCTTTCTGCCCGGATGGCTGGGTGCCGACCCTTCCCTGCAGGCGGATGCTTCGGCCTACTTTGCCATCTGGTCGGCTTCCCTGCCCTTTTTTGATGATCATGGGAACCTACTCTTCCATGCTGCGTTCCTCCGGCGATGCCCTGACACCGGGCCTTATCAGCGTGCTGACCTGCGTGCTGGATGTGATCTTTAACTTCTGCCTTATCAATCCCACCCGTGAGATGGTGGTGTTTGGCCGCACAATGACCGTCTGGGGCCTTGGCTGGGGGGTACCGGGCGCAGCACTGGGCACCGCCCTTGCTACCGCTATCAGCGGTGTGCTGACCCTTGCCATCCTGCTGCTGCGGGACGGACCGCTGTGCATCCGCAAGCCCGGCTCCTGGCACATTACCAAAGCCTGCCTGCAAAACCTGTGGAAGGTAGGCGCACCGCTGGCCGCAGAGCGTGCAGTTCTTTCCTCGGCGCAGGTGCTGCTCATCCGCATCGTATCCGGCCTTGGCACCACCGCCATTGCTGCCAACAGTCTGGGTGTGAGCGCCGAAAGCCTGTGCTACATGGCAGGCTATGGCATTCAGGATGCATCCCTTGCACTGGTGGGGCAGGCCGTGGGCGCAAACCGTCGGGATATGGCAAAAAACTTTGCCTGGCTGTGCACCGGCATGGGCATAGGCATCATGGCGCTGACCGGTGTTGGCATGTACATTTTTGCGCCAAACCTGATGGGTATTTTCACCGCAGATGCGGCAGTTATTGCGCTGGGCGCACAGGTGCTGCGCATTGAAGCACTGGCCGAACCGATGTTCGGTGCCAGTATCGTTGCCAGCGGTGCCATGCAGGGTGCCGGAGACAGCACGGGATGCTTTGTGCTGAACCTTGTCAGCATGTGGGGCATCCGGCTCACGCTGGCTTCCCTGCTGGCTCCGCATTTTGGGCTGGTGGGCGTATGGATGGCCATGAGCTTTGAGCTGACCATGCGCGGGGTGCTGTTCCTTGTGCGGCTGGTACGCGGCAGGTGGCTGGACAAAGGGGCATTAGCCTGATCGACCGCTGGCGGATATATTTTCCTCTAAATAACAGCTCCCCGGCCGGGAACCGCACTGCGGGACCTGACCGGGGAGTTTTGCTGTGGTTATATGATTTGAGAAGAAGAAAAAATGGAGAACAAGTTACTTTCTGCCGTGCAGGATGGGAGACAGCGGCTTGTAAATCAGCATGCACAGCACTGCATCCAGCAGGCCTTTGACCAGCGTGAAGGGCATATTGAAGATGACAAGGCACTTGATGAGGCTGTCTGCAGAAGGCAGGATGGCCTGATACATGCCGAGGATGGCTTCCAGCGGCATGTGGTAGAACTGCACATAGGCCGGATAGGTGATGAAGTAGTTGGACGGTACGCTGAACACAGCCATGGCTGCAGCGCCTGCAATAGCACCAATGATGGCGGTCTTGCGGCTCTTGTGGTGCTTATAGATAACGCCTGCCACAGCGGAGAAAAACCGCACCCAGCATGAAGTTGCACAGCTCGCCCACGCATGCAGTGGAAGTGCCCTTGATAACGATGTGCAGCAGGTTCTTCATAAAGCTGATGACCACACCGTACACCGGGCCGAGAGCAAAGGCACCCAGCAGAGCCGGCAGGTCAGAAAAGTCCATCTTGACGAAGGACGGGATGAGCATCGGAATGGGAAACTCAATGAACATCAGGATAAAGGCCACCGCACTGAGCATGGCGGCAACAGTAAGATTGTGAGTCGTGCTTTTTTTCATGGTAATGATCCTTCCCGGGGTAAGATGCCCCTTACAAAAATTGTTCCGAAAGCTCTTTTCGTATCTTGTTTTTTGGAACGGGAAGGACAAATAGAAAAGCGCCTGCTGCAACAAAAACACTGCAACAGGGCGCGTAGACAACGATTTGCCTGCCGTTTCTTGCATCCGGACTATACCGTTGGTCCCGGAGTTGCACCGGGTCAGCACCCTTGCGGGTGGTCGCGGACTTTACCGCCAGTGGGGAATCTCACCCCGCCCTGAAACGAACTTTCTGGCACAAAGTATAGCGTGGCAGGCCCAGCTTGTCAAGAGGACATCTTAAAATTTGTGCAAAAAATGTCAAAGTAATTCTTTCAAGCTCCCTTCTCTGTAAGCTCTTGCCCGGGTGGGTGCGGTATGGTATCATAGATGGGTCGTATAAAATTCAGGAGGTTATCATGATCTTTTCTATTCGTGATCTTTCGTTTGAGTTTGGCTCTGTGCTGCTGGAGGGCTGGTTTGCACTGGCTGCGCGCGCAGGGTGCGCGCTGCTCATTCTGCTTGCCGCATGGCTGGTACGCCGCTGGCTGAGCAAAAGGGGCATTCCGGCACTGCTGGCCCGCAAGTGGCACTTTAACGGCACTCCCATCCTGCTGCGCAGCTTTGCGGTACCCATCCAGCGCATGTGCACTGCGGTTGGCGTATATCTGGCGGCAGCTTCCCTGCCCTGGGCCATTCCCGGCATTGCCAAGCTGCTGTTGGTCTGCTTCCGCCTTGTCATGACCCTGCTGGTCTGCGAAGGCCTGTATGCGGCATCGGATCTGGCCGACCTGCTGCTGGCCTCCTGCAGCCCGGAGATCCGCTCCAACAAAACACTCTGCTCTTTGCTGGACACCGCCTACAAGGTGCTGGTGATCGTGCTGTGCGTGGCAGCGTTGGCACAAGAAGTGGGCTTTCCCATCGGCAGCATTGTCGCCGGTGCCGGTCTGGTTGGTCTGACCATCTCGCTGGCCGCACAGGAAAGCGCCAGCAACCTGTTTTCCGGCATCGTGATTCTGCTGGACAAGCCCTTCTCGGTGGGCGACTGGATCACTGTGGGCGATGTGGAAGGCGAAGTGATCGACATCAACTTCCGTTCCACCCGCATCCGCTCGCTGGATAAAACCATCAATGTGGTGACGAACAGTAAGATCTGCTCTTCCACCGTGCAGAACGCCGCCCTGCGCACCATGCGGCCCTACAAGTTCAATCTGGGTGTCACCTATGGCACCACCCGCCCGAAGCTGGAACAGCTGATGAAAGACTTGCAGACCATGCTGGACGCAAGCCCTTACACCAACAAGGGTACCAACATCGTACAGCTTGCAAACTTTGGCGATTCCAGCATCAACATTCTGGTCTCCGCCTACCTGCTGACTAACGCCTACGCGGAATTTTTGCAGATGCAGAACGACCTGAACCTGAACATTATGGACATCATGCAGGCCGACGGTGTGGATTTTGCGTTCCCCTCCACCAGCGTGTATATCGAAAAGAACTGAGCAAACCTGTAATGGGGCTGTTGCAAAATAGCGCCAACGAAAAGCGGAAAGCAAAAATCTCATCTTTTTCCCTCAAAAAGAGTAGAATTTTTCGGAACTGAAAATGCAAAAAGCTGAGCACCTGCTTTTTCACAGATGCTCAGCTTTTCTATACTCATTTTTTGAAATCTGCCTTTGAGGCTCAACATTCTGCCCGTTTTGTACGGTGAATGCGGCGGCTATTTTCAATCAGTCAGCTCAAGACTGGCAGGCAGTGATCAGGCTCATCTTGTAGACCTCGTCGGCGTTGCAGCCACGGGACAGGTCGTTGATGGGAGCGTTCAGACCCTGCAGGATGGGGCCGTAAGCTGCATAACCACCCAGACGCTGAGCAATCTTATAGCCGATGTTGCCGGCCTCGATGCAGGGGAAGATGAAGGTGTTGGCCTGACCAGCCACCTTGCTGCCCTTGCACTTGACCTGTGCAACTTCGGGAGCAACGGCAGCGTCAAACTGCAGCTCACCGTCCACAGCCAACTCGGGATCCATTTCCTGAGCCTTGATCACAGCGTCATGGCTCAAAGCAACGGTGCCGCCCTTGCCGGAGCCCTTGGTGGAGAAGCTCAGCACAGCAACCTTCGGATCGATGCCGAACAACTTTGCGGTCTTAGCGGTCTCAATAGCAACCTCAGCAAGCTTTGCAGAAGCGGCGACCTTGACCTCGCCGGTAGCCTTATCAATGGTATCGGTATAGTCGATGTTAACAGCGCAGTCGCCCATGGCAATGCGCTTCAGGCCCTCTTCACCGCAGTCACGGTCCAGAATGAAGCAGGAGCTGACCAGATGTGCGCCCTTCTTGGTCTTGACCAGCTGCAGAGCGGGACGAATGGTGTCGGCAGTGGAGTAAGTAGCGCCGCCCAGCAGGCAATCAGCCTTGCCCATCTTCACCAGCATGGTGCCGAAGTAGTTGGACTTCTTCAGCAGAGCGGTGCACTCCTCAGCGGTCTGCTTGCCCTTGCGCAGCTCCACCATGGTGTTGACCATCTCATCGAAACCGGCATAGTTCTCGGGGTCGATGATCTCGGCAGCGGAAATATCAAAGTTACCGGCGGCAGCAGCACCTTGCACTCAGCCTCGTTGCCCACCATGACGACCTTCAGCACGCCCTCGGCCAGCAGCTTTGCAGCGGCCTCCAGAATGCGGGGATCATTGCCCTCGGTGAAACGATCGTCTTGGGATTTGCCTTCAGCTGTGCTACCAGCGGTGCAAACATATCAGCCATTGTGATTACCTCCGAATTTACTTTCCAATATTCACATCCAGATATCTGTTGGACACAAGGATGCCTTTCTCTTTTATTCTAGCACATACGGCAAAAAGTTCAAGACAAAATTGGCTTTTTGTGCTACAATTTTTGCCTCACGCATCATCGTTATTTTCCTGCCAAAGTAGTAAAACACGCCCTGCGTATTCCTTCACAATTTCCCGTAAACCACCTTCCACAAATTTCAATTTTAAGCTATGCACTTTTCATTCACGATTTTTCTTTTTTAAAAATGCAGAAAGCTCCAGTCAACTCATGTATTTTTTACGTTAAAACGCAAAAAGAGCCATTCTCTCGATTCTTCGAGAGAACAGCTCCATAGTATTGGCTTTATAAATATCAGATAGAAATGGTGTTACACACGTCGATCAGCACCGGGTCAAGCGTCTTAGTCATTTCAAGAGCTTCATCCACAGGGTAATCCACCAGCTTTTCGCCCTTCATGCCGACGATGCGGTTATACTTGCCCTGCTCCAGCAGGCACACGGCATGGTAGCCCATTGCAGAAGCGTTCACACGGTCACGCAGAGTGGGAGAACCACCGCGCTGGACATGGCCCAGAATGGTGGCGCGGGAGTCGATGCCGGTGCGTGCCTGAATCTCGTTTGCGATTTCCTGTGCATGGCCGACACCCTCGGCAACGATAATAATGAAGTGACGCTTGCCGGTCTTCTGAGTCTCAGCGATCTTATCCAGAATATCACGCTGCATGTCAAATTCCTTCTCCGGCAGTAGAACAGCCATAGCGCCGGAAGCAATTGCAACATTCAGAGCAATATAACCGGCGTTGCGGCCCATGACCTCGACCACACTGCAGCGGTCGTGGCTCTGGGTGGTATCGCGCAGCTTGTCGATCATCTCCAGCGCGGTATTCATGGCGGTATCGTAGCCAATGGTGTAATCGGTGCAGGAAATATCGTTGTCAATCGTGCCGGGCAGACCGATCATCGGAATGCCGCGGTGGGCCAGCTCACGAGCGCCGCGGTAAGAACCGTCGCCGCCAATGACCACCAGCGCATCAATGCCCAGTTCGCGGCACTTCTCTGCACCCTTGTCCTGACCTTCCTTGGTCTTGAATTCCAGACAGCGGGCGGTATACAGAATGGTACCGCCTGCAGAGATGATGTTCGACACACTGCGCAGGTTCATCTCAAAGCATTCGCCGTTCAGCAGGCCATTGTAGCCACGCTGAATGCCGATCATGCGGTAACCCTTATGCAGGCCGGTACGGACTACGGCGCGCACGGCAGCGTTCATGCCAGGAGCATCACCACCGCTCGTCAATACGCCAATCGTTTTGATCTGCTTTTCCATACGAGAGTTTCCCTCCAATTTGTTTCTTCATTTACCCAATGGTATCACAGCGTTCTCCGTTTAACGCTGTCCAAAGCACTTCATTTGCCTTGAATCATTATAACACAAACGCCTTATTTTGGAAACAGCCATCCCGCCGGATTTGCGTTAAGATTCGTGCACGGAAATGTCATTTTGTTGCAATGTTGTCCGTTCCGACCAGCCTTTCCAGCTCTTTGAACAGCAGCGGATGGCCGGATGCGTACAGATGGCGCGGCACACGCAGATACTGCTTGGTATCGGTCAGATACAGGAGCACCGGCATGTCCCCATCAAAAATGCCAAGCAGATTGACCACCTTTGCATATTCCCTGCTGCTGCGGGAAGGCACACGGATATACAGCTTCTTTGCTGCCGTTTTCATCGGGTCCGGCCTGCCGTTATCCAGTCGGGCCGGATCGTAATTATCGATCGGGACGATGCTCTCTGCCAGCAGCTTGGAAGCTTCATCCTCCCGTACCGACAGTCTGCCATCGATCACGACGACTGCATTTTCGTGCAGTGAATCCCGGAAAGCATCCAGCACCTTTGGGAATACGATCACTTCCATGGTGCCGGTCAGGTCTTCTACGCTGGTAAAAGCCATCATGCTGTTGGACTTTGTGGTCATCATGCGGCTTTTTACCACCGCGCACACAATGCGCACTTTTTCTCCATCCTTCACATGGGCATCTTCCCCTGTAAGATCCTTGATGGTGTGGGATGCAATGCGTGCCGATTGTTCCCGGTAAGCATCCAGCGGATGACCGGACAGATACAGACCGCTGACTTCCTTTTCCTGCTGGAGCAGTTCCTTATGGCTGTATTCCGGCAGCTGCTTTATTTCATAGTTATCCTCGGAAGCACCGCTCTGTGCTTCCCCGCTCATCACCGAGAACAGATCCAGCTGTCCATCCAGATTGCGCCGAGAGTCGGTCTCAATGCTCTTCAGAATGCCCTCTACGGCCTCCACATGGCTGTGGCGGTTGTTGCCCAGATGATCGAATGCGCCGGCCTTGATGAGGCACTCCACTGCCCGGCGGTTCAGTTCATTGCCATGCATCCGCTTGCAGAAATCGTACAGGCTGGTGTAAGGCTTATTCTGCCGCCCCTTCACCACATTCTCGATCAGGTTGCGGCCCACATTTTTGACCGCATTCAGGCCAAAGCGGATCTGACCGCTTCCATCCGCCCGTAAAGCCGCCGTTGGAAACATTCACATCCGGCGGCAGCACCTTGATGCCAAGGCGGGCACACTCGCCGGAATATTCAATGACCTTATCCGTGTTATCCAGCACACTGGTCAGTAAAGCCGCCATGAACTCACTGGGATAATGGCACTTGAGGTAGGCCGTCTGGAATGCCACATAGGCATAGCAGGCCGCATGGCTCTTATTGAACGCATATGAAGCGAAACTGGACATTTCATCGTAGATCTCATTGGCCACTTTCTCAGAGATGCCGTTTGCCACACAGCCGGGGCATTCGTTGCCGGAATCGGTGCAGCCGTACACAAAGTGCTCTCGCTCGGCCTCCATGACGGCATGTTTCTTTTGCTCATGGCACGGCGGACATTGTCTGCCTGACCAAAAGAAAAACCTGCCAGCTCCCGGAAGATCTGCATGACCTGCTCCTGATAGACGATGCAGCCATTGGTCACATCCAGAATGTGGGCCAGCTGTGGGGTCTTATAGCTGATTTTGTCCGGCTCGTGGCGGTTGCGCAAGTAGGTGGGGATCGAATCCATGGGGCCGGGACGGTACAGGCTGATCAGAGCGATAATGTCTTCTAGGTTCTGCGGCTGCAGGCCCACAAGCACCTGCTTCATGCCAGAAGATTCCAGCTGGAACACACCCTCGGTGTCTCCCTGCCCCAGCATCCTGTAGGTGTCCGGGTCGTCGTAATCCAGCTTCTGGATGGAGAACTCCGGGTGGTGCTTCTGCACAGCAGTTTCCGCGTCATGAATGACGGTCAGCGTGCGCAGGCCCAGAAAGTCCATCTTCAAAAGGCCAAGTTCTTCGATCTCGGTCATGTTGAACTGGGTCACAGGCAGGCCGTCGTTGGTGGCCAGCGGCAGATAGTAGTCCGTAGGCTCCGGGGTAATGACGACACCCGCCGCATGGGTGGAAGCATGGCGGGGCATGCCCTCCACCTTCAAGGCCGTGTCGATCAGCTCTGTGACCTGCGGGTCGGTATCGTACATCCGCTTAAGTTCCGGCGATACCTCCAACGCACGCTTCAGCGTCATTTTCAGCTCCATGGGCACCTGCTTTGCCACAACATCTACCTGCTGATACGGAATGCCCATCACGCGGCCCACATCGCGGATGGCGTTGCGGGCGGCCATGGTGCCGAAGGTGACGATCTGGGCCACATGGTCTGCGCCCGTACTTCCGGTTGACGTAGTCGATGACCTCCTGACGGCGCTCGTAGCAGAAGTCCACATCAAAATCTGGCATACTGACGCGCTCCGGGTTCAGGAAGCGCTCAAAGATCAGGTTATAACGGGATGGGGTCCGATATCCGTGATGCCCACGCTGTAAGCCGCAATGCTGCCTGCGCCGGAGCCGACGGCCCGGGCCTACCGGGATACCCTGACTCTTGGCGTAGTTCACGTAGTCCCACACGATAAGATAGTAGTTCGTGTAGCCCATCTTTTTGACCACGCCGATCTCGTATTCCAGACGGTCTTTGTTGGCCTGCGGAACATTGGGGCCGTAGCGGCGCTCCAGACCTTCCCAGCAGAGCTTTTCAAAAAAAAAACGCCTGATTATCCATACCGTTCGGCGCTTTGTAATATGGAATTTTAGTATGTCCAAAATCAAAATCAAAGTTACACTGTTCGGCAATTTTTGGCGGTATTCTCGCAGGCTTCCGGCACCATGGAGAACAGCTCGTACATTTTCGTCTGTCGTTTTTGACATAGACTCGTCGGTCTGGAACTCCATTTTATCCGCATCCTGAATGGTCTTGCCGGTCTGGATGCAGAGCAGGATGCCCTGCATTTTGGCATCCTCCTTGCGCAGATAGTGGGAGTCGTTGGTGGCTGCCATGGGAATGCCGGTCTCCCGTGCAAGCTTGATGAGCTGCGGCAGCACAGTATTATCCTCTTCCAGACCATGGTCCTGAAGCTCGATATAATAGTTTCCCTCGCCGAAGAGGTCTCGATACCACAGCGCTGCTGCTTTGGCGCGCTCATAATCGCCCGCCAGAATGGCCTGTGGAACTTCGCCTGCCAAACAGGCCGACAGGCAGATCAGACCTCGTGATATTTTTCCAGCAGTTCCTTATCAATGCGGGGCTTGGAATAAAAGCCCTCCACAAAGGCGGCCGACACCATTTTGATCAGGTTTTTGTAGCCGGTCTCATTTTTGCACAGCAGGATCAGGTGGTTGTTGCCGTCGATCTTATTTACCTTGTCAAAGCGGGTGCGGGTGGCCACATACACCTCACAGCCGATGATGGGCTTGATGCCAGCCTTTTTGCAGCCTTATAAAACTGCACGCAGCCGTACATCACGCCGTGGTCGGTGCAGGCAATGGCGGTCTGTCCGCACTCTTTTACGCGATCCATCAGCTGGTCAATGCGGCAGGCACCATCCAGCAGGCTGTACTCTGTGTGGATGTGCAGATGGACAAAAGGCCGGGTATTGGGTAATGCTTCACTCATGCTTTTGCCTCCTGTTCCAGATTCTGCCGCAGATTTTCGGCCAATGCCTCCAGCTTCTTCATCCGGTGCGACAGGCCGGATTTGCTCACGGGTGGCTCAAAGCAGCCGCACAGCGCTGTGAGCGAAAGATCCGGGTATTGCATCCGCTTGGCAGCGGCCTCCTGCAGTACCTCCGGCAGAGTGCTAAGGGCATCCTGCTCTTCCAGAAAGCGGATGGCCTTCAGCGTCTGCGCATTGGCACGGGCCGTTTTGCCAAGGTTTGCCGTATCACAGTTGGTCTGTCGGTTGGTCTGGTTGCGCACCTGTTTGAAGGCTTTTTGCGCATGCATTTCCTCTGCAGCGTTTCCAGCGCCCATAAAGCTGAGCAGCCGTTCCACATTGGCCCCGGTCTTGACGTAGATCAGGTTCACGCCGTTGCGGCGGGTGCGGTGCGGTGCAAACTCATGCTCTGCCAGCAGCGCTTCAAAGTCCCGTGCCAGATTGGTGCGGGAGGTAAGAAATTCCAGATTATATTCTTTCTGCGGATCAATAACCGTTCCACTGCACAAAAAAGCTGCGCCAATGTACGCACTGACGCAGGTCTGACAGCGGATAAGGCGGGGATCGATCTGCAGGCTGGTCTCGCTGCCCGTGGTGCCGAACAGCTCGTGCACCCGGGCCACCTGCTCCGGTGCGCGGATGTTGAATTCATACAGCACGCCGCTGGGCCGCTGCTTGTGCAGGATCTCGCCCTGCACGCCGCAGCGTGCGAACAGCTGCTGGGCAGCCTGCACCGTCTCCTGCTGCTCGGTCTGCACCACCAGACCCTTTGCATCAAAATATTTGGCAAAGCACGCAATGCCATAAGCTGCCGCACGCACACAGCAATCCTTTCCGCCCACTTTTCACGCTTGCTCACATCACATGCATGACGGTATAGATCAGTCTTCGGATCATAATTATGGCGGGCCACTGTGACAAACTGATTGATAATATCAGCATAATCATTCACGCGGTTGT
>ENA-OQAR01000302-OQAR01000302.1-human-gut-metagenome-genome-assembly--contig:-NODE-302-length-14525-cov-2.004237_pt1 | contig 14525 bp, 17 predicted proteins | sample MGYA00242738_ERZ504533 | MGnify/ENA primary metagenome ERZ504533 (study PRJEB26092, sample SAMD00036276) | human gut metagenome | host: Homo sapiens | study: EMG produced TPA metagenomics assembly of... | reverse complement strand
TTGGTATTTTTATATTTCTTTTTAGTATTTTGTATTTCGTTTTTTGATTTTTTTTCATCTGTTTTCTCAAAATTTTTTTTTCGTCAAAAAGACAAAATATTTTCACAATGGTCTGTAAAAACTGAACATATCTACCGGCTGTATTTTTTCTCACATCATAGCCATGTTTTTGTCAAATACTCCAGATCTCTTGCCAGTGTTTCCGGTCCACAGGAGATATATACGATTCTTGATGGATTCAGTTTGATAACAGAGGACATAAACTTTTTTATCACTGCCTGTACGTGGCGGATCCATAAATACAACATCTGCATGTTCTCCGTTTTCTGCCATGTTTTCCATAAATTCTCCTGCATCTCCCTGATAGAAACGTGCATTTGTAATCTTATTTTCCTTTGCATTGATTCTGGCATCGCGGACTGCATCCGGATTTAATTCCACACCAATGACATTCTTTGCCCGCTTTGCGGCTACAAGTCCGATTGTTCCTATTCCGCAGTATGCATCTATCACTGTTTCTTTTCGTCCAAGCCCCGCATATTCAATTGCTGTCTTATACAGAATTTCTGTCTGTACAGGATTTACCTGATAAAAAGACTGCGGAGAAATGCGGAATGTACATCCGCAGAGCGTATCCCGGATATATCCTTTTCCATAAATGACGATATCACGCTCACCCAGTACCATACTGGTCTTCTTATCATTGACGTTAAGCACAACTGTTGTAATCTGTGGGTATTTCTTTCTCAGAGCTTTCACAAAATTATTTTTTGAAGGAAAGATCGGGGAACCAATCACAAGAACCACCATGATCTCATCTGTGGAAAACCCTCTTCTCACCAGCACATGGCGTAAAAGTCCATATCCTGTGTCCTCATCATATGTTTTGATTCTAAAAGATTTCAGCATATCCCGAATTGTACGGATGATTTCCTGACTGATCCTATCCTCGATCATGCACTCTTCTATCGGAACAACCTTATGTGTTTTCGCTTCGTAGGTTCCACAGATAATATTACCTTTTTTTATCCCTGTCAAATACTGCATGAACTTTATTTCTATAATAAAAGGGATCATCCATTCCAATGATTGGTTTTACATTTGCAAACTTTCCAAGAAGCTTCTTCATCCTTTTCTGCTTGGTGGCAAGCTGTTCTTTATAAGGAACACCCTGATACTGGCAGCTTCCGCATTTCTTTGATACACTACATTTTGTTACTTTTTCTTCCATAAAATATTAACCTGCTTTCTATAATTACACATTTTTTACATTATATCAGCGAAAATGGATTCCCGCAATCAGACAATCTTTATTTATCTGTCAATTTCCTCTCCAAATGTCGAAAAAGCAGGGATTCTGTCGAAATGTTTTTGACTGATTTCTGTTGAAACTTGTAGACGAATGTAGAAAAATATGATATAGTTTGTACATACAAAAGAGAAAATCATCGAATTGCCAAAGAGAAAAAATTTATATCACCAAGGATAAAAACTCAGAAATACTCCAAAATACAAAAGATAAAATACATGAACTAAATACACCTGATAAATAGTCAAAATACAAAAGTATCGAGGCATTCCTTTCGTGCAAAAGAGATTTACCCAAAGTACAAAAGAAACAGCTTACAGCAGATTTTTACACCAGATAAAAAAGACAGTTTCAGTAATGAAGCTGTCTTTTTCTTTTATACATATTAATTTCATAAGATACTATGTGTCTGACATAGCCAAACAAATATTCGCAACAGCAATTAAAGCAGGTAACTTACCTGCTTCAACTATAACAATCCCCTGAATACAATCCAATCAGTAAAATTACCAATTTTTCCTGTATTCAGGGGCATTATATTATTTCTCGTTTGGACACAAAGATTATCTGCTTATAATCAGTTTTTTATTCTTATTTGTAGTTTACGATCTTTCCGAAATCAGCTTTCAGAGAAGCGCCACCTACAAGGCCGCCATCGATATCGTTCTGAACGAATAAGTCAGGTGCTGTTGCAGGATTTACAGATCCGCCATACTGGATACGGATTGCTTCTGCTGTTGCTTCATCATAGATTTCAGCGATGCATGCACGAATACCTGCGCATACTTCCTGAGCCTGCTCAGTTGTAGCTGTTTTACCTGTTCCGATTGCCCAAATTGGCTCGTAAGCGATAACTGCTGTCTTAGCCTGATCTGCTGTAACACCCTGGAATCCAACTTTAACCTGCTGACGGATGAAATCCATTGTCACCGCCCTGTTCTCTCTGAGATAAGATTTTCGCCACAGCACATGATAGGTGTAATTCCATGTTCGAAAGCTTTGAGAACTTTCTTGTTAACATCTTCGTTTGTTTCTCCGAAGTATTCTCTTCTTTCGGAATGTCCAAGAACAACATATTTAACTCCGGCATCTACGAGCATTGCAGGGGAGATTTCTCCTGTGTATGCACCTTTCTCTTCAAAGTACATGTTCTCAGCACCAACCTGGATGTTTGTTCCCTTAGCAGCTTCTACAACCGGGATGATATCGATTGCAGGTACGCAGAATACTACGTCTACTTCATCGTTAACTACTAATGGTTTTAATGTTTCTACTAATTTAACGGCTTCGCTTGGTGTCATGTTCATTTTCCAGTTACCAGCGATAATTTTCTTTCTTGCCATGATGATTTATCTCCTTAGTATCCCTGTGGGATGTTATTATATTCTTATTTATCGTTTGCTGCTGCAACACCCGGGAGTTCTTTTCCTTCCAGGAATTCAAGAGATGCACCGCCACCTGTGGAGATGTGTGTCATCTTGTCGCCATAACCAAGGATGTTAACTGCAGCTGCAGAATCACCACCACCGATAATAGTTGTGGCATCTGTTTCAGCAAGTGCTTTTGCAACAGCTTCTGTACCATGAGCGAAGTTTGGCATTTCGAAGCAGCCCATCGGTCCGTTCCAAACAACTGTCTTAGCATCTTTTACAGCGTCAGCGAAAAGCTTCTCTGTTTCCGGTCCGATATCCATTCCTTCCCATCCGTCCGGAATCTCACCACGTTTAACAACCTGGATATTACAGTCATTAGAGAAGTTATCACCGATTCTGTTATCTACCGGAAGAAGAAGTTTCACACCTTTGTCTTCTGCTTTCTTCATCATGTCCAATGCATACTGAAGATAATCATCCTCACAAAGAGATGTTCCGATATGTCCACCCATAGCTTTTGAGAATGTGTAAGACATACCACCACCAATGATAAGAGTATCTACTTTATCAAGAAGGTTATTGATTACAGAAATCTTGCTGGAAACCTTAGCTCCGCCAAGGATGGCAACAAACGGTCTCTCAGGATTGTTCACTGCATTTCCAAGGAAATCGATTTCTTCTGCATTAAGTAACCAAACAACTGCTGTATCAACATATTTGGTCACACCAACATTAGAGCAGTGTGCTCTGTGAGCTGTACCAAATGCATCATTAACAAATACATCACAAAGAGAAGCAAGTTCTTTGCTGAATTCGTCTCCGTTCTTTGTTTCTTCTGCGCGATAACGTGTGTTCTCAAGTAAGATAACATCTCCGTCTTTCATCTCAGCTACTGCTGCTTTTGCGTTAGGTCCTACTACTTCAGGATCTGCTGCAAACTTAACTTCCTGTCCTAATAATTCGGAAAGACGTTTTGCAACCGGTGCAAGAGATAATTCCGGTTTCGGCTCTCCCTTCGGTTTTCCAAGGTGGGAGCAGAGAATAACCTTTCCGCCGTCAGCGATCAGCTTCTTGATTGTAGGAAGAGCTGCAACCAGACGGTTCTCATCTGTGATCTTTCCATCCTGAAGAGGAACATTGAAGTCACATCTTACAAGAACTTTTTGCCTTTTACATTGATATCATCAACAGATTTTTTATTCAGCATTTGTGGTGCCTCCTTAATAATATTCTTTAACAGTTACTGCATATCTGTAAACAGTAACTTATTGATTTCCTGCTGTCATTCCAGACCACGCGAAAAGGGTCCGGTCCAAATCAGACCGGACCCTTCGTTGGAGTCTATTCCTTTACACTTACTGAAAATTAAGCGTTCAGTAATTTACCAAAGTGTTTGATTGTACGAACCATCTGGCTTGTGTAGGAGTTCTCGTTGTCATACCAGGAAACTACCTGTACTTCTGTTGTGCCATTCTCAAGTGGAAGAACCATTGTCTGAGTAGCATCGAACAGAGAACCAAATCTCATACCAACGATATCGCTGGATACGATTTCATCTTCGTTGTATCCGAAGGATTCATTAGAAGCTGCTTTCATAGCTGCGTTGATCTGTTCTTTTGTTACGTTTCCTTCAACAACTGCTGTTAAGATTGTTGTAGAACCTGTTGGGGTAGGAACACGCTGAGCAGATCCGATAAGTTTACCGTTCAGTTCCGGAATAACAAGACCGATAGCTTTAGCAGCACCTGTGCTGTTAGGAACGATGTTAACTGCAGCTGCACGAGATCTTCTTAAATCACCTTTTCTCTGTGGTCCGTCAAGTGTCATCTGATCGCCTGTGTAAGCGTGGATTGTGCACATGATACCGGATTTGATTGCAGCAAGATCATTTAATGCTTTAGCCATTGGAGCTAAGCAGTTTTGTTGTACAGGAAGCTGCGGAGATGATGTGATCTTCTTTTTGTAAGAGTTTTCATGGTTTACATTGTAAACGATTGTCTTAAGGTCGTTTCCAGCCGGAGCGGAAATGATAACGTGTTTAGCACCTGCATCGATATGAGCCTGAGCTTTGTCTTTGGATGTATAGAATCCTGTACACTCAAGAACTACGTCTACACCGATTTCTCCCCATGGAAGTTCAGCAGCGTTAGCTTTTGCGTAAATTTTGATTTCTTTTCCGTCAACTGTGATGGAATCTTCTCCTGCTGTTACTGTATCTGCAAGAGCATATTTTCCCTGTGTTGAATCATATTTTAATAAGTGAGCAAGCATTTTAGGAGATGTTAAATCGTTGATTGCTACGATTTCAAATCCTTCTGCTCCAAACATCTGACGGAATGCAAGACGTCCAATACGTCCCAAAACCATTAATTGCAACTTTTTACTGCCATGATAAAATTCCTCCTATGAATTAAGTGGTTAATTATGGTAATCCTTGTTTGTTAAAGAATCATCAACCTGTAATGTATTGTACATAATTCTAAACAAAAATTCAAGACCATTTTCCAAAAAACAGATAAAAATTAAGTAAAAAATGTAAATTATATGTTATACTGTGTATACAGTGCTTTATGAATACACTGATCCGGGCCTGTAATTGTGATATTTCAGGTGCAGATATATCCATTTAAGAGGACACAGTATTCATTTATAATATATCACACGCAAATATAACAGTACTGTTTTTACAGAAGAAAGGACTGAAATTATGGACAGACAAATATTGTGGGATTGTCATATGCACTCTTCTTTTTCTGCTGACTCGGATACGCCTATGGAAGTTATGATCCATCGCGCTGTTGAAACGGGACTACAGGGAATTACTTTTACGGAACATCTGGATCCGGATTACCCTGTTACTCCGGACAATCTGGATTTTTCTCTGGATATTCCGGCTTACAAAGAAAAACTGGCTGAACTTTCAGATATATATAAGGATAAAAATTCAGGTACGTTTCGGAATTGAACTGGGACTTCAGATGCATCTGGGAGAATATTTTAACTCACTTCTCTCTCAGACACCTTTTGATTTCGTTATCGGTTCATCCCATCTTGTCCATGGGTATGATCCTTATTACCCGGAATTTTTTGAAGGACGTAAGGAATTTTTTATGTTATATGGAATATTTTGAATCCATTCTTGAAAACATTTCCGCATATGACGGATTTGATGTTTACGGACATATTGATTATGTTGTCCGTTATGGTCCTAACAAGAACCGGGAATATTCTTACGGACGGTATAAAGATATTCTGGATGAGATTCTGAAGAAACTGATTTCCATGGGAAAAGGCATCGAACTTAATACAGGCGGATATCATTATGGTCTTGGAGAACCCAATCCATGTACTGCCGTAATAAGGCGCTATAGAGAACTCGGCGGAGAGATCATCACCATGGAGCAGATGCGCATACTCCGGATAAAATCGCCTGTGCATTTGATAAAGCTGCCAGTGTACTGGAAGCCTGTGGTTTTCGTTACTATACAATCTTCAAAGACCGTAAACCGGAATTATTTCTCTGTAAAACGTGTCAGTACTTGCCTATATGGCAGTTCCTATAATATAATATTACATATGATTTCAGAAGCCCAATTTCCAAACTGCTCCAAATACTGTTTCTCTGGTCTGCATCATAGCTGATCATGATAAAAAACTGACAGCAGATATGGAAATTGCAGCTTTCTGTATATATTCGTAACTGTCCGGTGTCTCCATATTTATGTTTTATATGTCCCGACACTGCCCGGTTACTGTATTTTTCATAAACCAGGGAGGAATATTATGGCTAAAAAAAAAGACTCCAGAAGAAAACGTTCTTCATCAACAGTCAGAAAGCAGGAATCAGAAATTTTACAAGTGACTACTTCCAAAACTGAGCCTGTCAGAGTTGAAACTTCTAAAGTAGAACCTGTTAAGGTCGAGACTTCCAAAGTGGAACCTGTTAAACTGGACGTTCCTGTTGATCTTACTTTATATAACGAACGTTTTCAGAAACATTATGATGAGCTGAATGGTTATATTGCGAATTATATCAGGATCGTGATGATGTCATGACCTATCTGCATGATCTTACTTCTAATATGGAAGCTTTCTATAACAGCAGAAATTCAGCATTAAAGGCATCTGATAAAAAAGCGTGAGGCTGATCCGGACTGGTATAAACGCAATGACCTTGTAGGCATGATGATGTATGTAAACAATTTTGCACATACTTTAAAAGGTCTGGAGGAACATCTGGATTATGTGGAAGAATGCAATGTCAATTATCTTCATCTGATGCCTCTGCTCGCATCTCCGAAAGGAAAAAGTGACGGTGGTTACGCAGTAGCTGACTTCCGCACAGTGCAGCCTGAGCTTGGTACTATGGAGGACTTTTCAGAGCTTACCTCCAAATGCCATGAACGCGGCATCAACATCTGCCTTGATTTCGTTATGAACCATACTTCCGAAGAGCATGAGTGGGCAAAACGGGCTCGCGCAGGTGAAAAAGAATACCAGGACCGTTATTTCTTCTTTGATACCTACGATGTTCCTGCTCTCTATGAGAAGACTTGTCCACAGGTATTCCCAACTACCGCACCGGGCAACTTTACATGGCTGGATGACCTTCACAAGCATGTCATGACTACTTTCTATCCATACCAGTGGGATTTAAACTACAGAAATCCTGTTGTGTTTAACGAAATGGTCTACAATATGTTATATCTGGCAAACCAGGGTGTTGACATCGTACGTCTCGATGCAGTTCCTTATATCTGGAAGCAGCTTGGAACAAACTGCCGCAACCTGCCACAGGTTCACACAATCGTACGTATGATGCGTATGATCTGCGAGATCGTGTGCCCGGGAGTCCTTCTTCTCGGAGAGGTTGTCATGGCTCCTGAAAAAGTTGTTCCATATTTCGGTACACTTGAAAAGCCGGAATGCCATATCCTGTATAACGTTACTACTATGGCAAGCACCTGGCACACAGTTGCAACCAAAGATGTATCTCTGCTCCGCAGACAGCTGGATATTCTGGGATCTCTTCCAAAAGAGTACATCTTCCAGAATTATCTGCGTTGCCACGATGATATTGGCTGGGGACTGGATTATGATTTCCTGAAGAATTTCTCAATCGATGAGGTTTCTCATAAGAAATTCCTGAATGATTTCTTTACAGGCAAAATATCCGGATACATTTGGCCGCGGTGAACTTTACAATGATGACCCGCGTCTGGGTGATGCAAGACTTTGCGGTACTACCGCATCTCTGTGCGGCATTGAGAAATATGGTTTTGAAGGAAATGCAGCTGGTGTTGACAGAAGTGTGCGCTATGACATCACACTTCATGCATTTATGCTTTCCCAGTCAGGTATCCCTGTAATCTACAGCGGAGATGAGATTGGTCAGGTAAACGACTATTCTTATAAAGATGATCCTGACAAGGCAGTTGATTCCCGCTATCTTCACAGAGGAGAATTCAACTGGTCACTTGCTCCAAACAGAAATATCGCAGATACAGTACAGGGAAAACTTTTCCACGCACTGGATCATCTGGAACATATCAGAAGTTCACACAGCGTTTTTGATACAACAGCTGATCTTCGTACAATCGATACCTGGGATTCTTCTATCCTTGCAATCGTACGCGAAAATGCAGAGGAGAAATTCATCGGAATCTATAACTTCAGCGATCAGGATAAGGTTGCATGGATCAACGAAGATGACGGCATATACACTGATCTTATCTCAGGACATGAGATGGAAGCTAAAGGTGTTATGATCCCTGCATTTGGATGCTTCTGGCTGTGCAGAAAGAAATAAACCATTAATCTGCATAACGCAGACCGCATAATGCAAACGAGGACAATCTGCATATTTTACAGATTGTCCTCGTTTTTACTTCTGGACTCTTTCCAAAAATCTTGCAAAAAATCCTTTATTTTCATCTTCTCTGTCCAGTGACTTCTCATAAATCCTCCTGATCCATTCTGTAATAGTTTCGATCAGGATTGGAGAGAATGTCATCAGTACAAATACCAGAATGATCATTCCAAATTCCAGAGAACCCAGTGTCAGCAAATCCTGCAATACAACCGCACTTATAAAAAATGCAAACTGCATTCCATAAATGATCACTTTTCTGTATGTGTTCAGCGGCGAATAAACTGTACGCAGTGCAGACATATAGTTCCACCCCGTAACCAGAACACAAGCTGTATTAAGCATGACGTTGGAATGGTATACATCCTGACAGACCAGCATGATCGTAAATACACATCCTGTAATGGTTACTGCCGCAGGAAATGCATTCATAAATACGTGCCTCAGGAATGTATGGTCAATCTTATTGTAATTATTCTCCTGTGTCAGAAGAAATGTAGGAATTCCCACTGCGCAGGCACTGATCAGTGACATCTGGATTGGTTCAAAGGGATATGCATCTCCAAAGAAAAATTGTGATCAATGACAGTAAAACAGAAAAAAAAATTGTTTTGATCAGAAACATGGATGCCGCACTTCTGATATTGTTTACAACACGACGGCCCTGATTTACAATATGAGGCATTGCCCCGAAATTAGAATCAAGAAGAACGACATTTGCAATATTTTTAGCTGCATCGCTTCCTGCTGCCATGGCAATACTGCAGTCTGCTTCCTTGAGTGCAAGTACGTCATTTACACCGTCACCGGTCATCGCAACTGTATGCTTCTGTGACTGAAGAGCCTGTACCATCTGTTTCTTCTGCTGAGGTGTTACACGCCCGAATACACTGCACTCTGCAACTGCACGCTGCATTTCTTCCGAAGTTTTGATTGTTGTTGCATCGATATAATGATTGGCATTTTTCAGTCCTGCTTTCTTTGCAATCGCAGAGACAGTCACAGGATCATCTCCTGAGATAACTTTAAGGTCAACTCCCTGGCTGTCAAAAAAAGCCAGAGTATCCGGTGCTTCCTCACGTATCACGTCAGTGATGAGAAACAGTCCCAACGGTTCAAGTCCTGTCGGGCGTCCGTTCCTTTTGTCTCCTGTTCACTGTGAGCCAGAACAAGGATACGGTATCCCTCCTGTGCGTAACTGCTGCAATGTTCCAGAAGTTCTTCATTTCCTTCCGGAAAAAGGAACTGTGCAGCTCCCATCAGATAAGTTCCTCTTCCTTCAAAAACAGCACCACTGTATTTCCATGTCTGAGGAGAAAGGAATGGCATGGATCAGTTTCAGGTCATTTCTTGAAGGAAAGCGCTTTCTCAGCGCATCTGCTGTTGCATTCTGATCATGAAGAACTGACATCATATTTCCCATAATGTGGTCAATTTCCTGAAGCTTCTGTCTTTCTTCCTGAGATACCGTTTCTTGAGTTTACTGTTTCCTGTATCTGTCCGTTTTCCTTCTCTGCTGATACCGTAACCTCCGGTTTTAATGCTGACACATTCTGAACAGGCTCCCCCTGTTTCCGGATCAAATTTTTGCTGTATGTTGTACAACAGTTGTCTGTGCTGTATCATACAACTGCACATCTTCAACCTTCATGGTCCCTTCTGTGATCGTACCGGTCTTATCCAGACAGAGCGTGTCAACTCTCGCCAGCGTTTCAATACAGTAAAGCTCCTGCACAAGTGTCTTCTTTGTAGCAAGAACCATAGAACCCAATGTCAGTGCCACACTTGTCAGAAGTACCAGGCCTTCCGGGATCATTCCAAGTACTGCGGCAACCATATTTACCACAGAATCCTTCAGTGTATCTCCTACGATCATATATTGCTTATAAAACAACATGGCACCAAGAGGCACGATAATGATACTGATCACCTTCAGAATCGCATTCAGAGAATTGCGAAGTTCCGAATTATGACGTTTAAATTCCTTTGCTTCACTTGTGATCTGCGATGCATAATTATCTTTTCCAACATGGATTACCTGACAGCAAGCTTCCCCTGATGTCACAAAGCTTCCTGAAAAAAGTTCGTCTCCCTGGCTTTTGGACAGATTGTCCGACTCACCGGTGAGTAGAGACTCGTTTACTTCTACAGTTCCCTCCAGCACCTTTACGTCAGCCGGAACCTGATCTCCTGTTTTCAGAAAGATCAGATCATCCAGAACCAGTTTCTCTGTGGAAATACTCCATTTCTTCCCCTCACGCAAAACTACTGTTTTACTCTCTGTAAGAATTGCAAGTTTGTCAATCGTCTTCTTTGCTCTGATCTCCTGAATAATACCTATCACTGTATTGATCAGAATGATTCCCATAAACATGGAGTTCTTATAAGATCTCACAAAAAGCACCAGAACAAGCAATGCAATATTTTAAAAAGTTAAAAAATGTAAGCGTGTTTTCCAAAATGATCTGCTTGTAGGTTCTGGTATTCGGGTTCTCGTTGACATTAACTTTTCCTTCTGCAATCCTCTCCTGCACCTGTTCATTTGTAAGTCCTGTCATTTCTACCTCCTGCAGAAAATATTTATAGCAACATCATATAATAAAAAATTGCGGGAACTGCTTCACAAAAATATCTTTTTGTCCCTGGTATCATATAATGCCATAATATAAAGCACAGGCAGATGATGAGTATCACCCGCCCCTTCTTTATAAATAACGATTTCAGATTACAAACAGATTCAGATTTTTTGCTATAATCAATATTCTTCTTCCTCTGCTTCTTCGCCTTCGTGAATATCAGAACTTTGGTTTCTTAAGACCTTTAATCTCAATATGATGCTTCTGTGCATAATCCCACAGAGCCGCATGGATTGCTTCCTCTGCAAGCAGGGAGCAGTGTACTTTTACAGGCGGAAGTCCGTCCAGGGCTTCCATAACTGCCTTATTTGTAACTTCCATAGCTTCTTCGATGGTTTTTCCCCATTACCATCTCTGTTTGCCATGCTGCTGGTTGACAACCTGCCGTCATCCACATCCGATGTTTTTGAATTTGCAGTCTTTGATGATTATGTGTTTCATCATCGATAATCAAGAAAAATCCTCATGATATCACCGCATTTTGCATTTCCCACTGTACCTACGCCACTTGCGTTCTCTATTTCTCCTACATTACGCGGATGCTGAAAATGATCCATTACTTTTTCACTGTAAGCCATTTGTGTTTCCTCCTGTTATCCTGACTTTCTTTTTAATATTATTTCTGTTGTAGCTACAAAAATACAAACAATTATCTTCTGTTTTGTTATTTTATTCTGTTTTTTCATGAAATCTTCATATAATGGAGACATGCTTCTTAAGTGCGCTACAATTTCTTTCAATCTGTCCACTACGAAATCTACATCTTCCATTGTTGTCTCTTCGCTGAGTGTCATACGCAGAGAACCATGTGCAATCTCGTGCGGAAGTCCGATTGCAAGAAGTACATGGGACGGATCAAGAGAACCTGATGTACAGGCAGATCCGCTGGATGCACAGATTCCATAATTATCCAGCATCAGCAGGAGAGATTCGCCCTCAACAAACTGGAAGCTGACATTTACGTTATTCGGAAGACGTTTTATACGGTCACCGTTTACTTTTACATAAGGAATCTCTGTCTCAATTCTGTGGATCAGATGATCTCTGATAGCGATTTCTTTGTCAGTACGTTCTTTCATGGATGCATTTGCACGTGCTGCTGCTGCACCGTATCCAACGATTCCCGGCACATTCTCTGTACCTGCACGACGTTTACGTTCCTGTGCACCGCCATGTACAAAGGAGCGGATTTTTACGCCCTTACGAATGTAGAGGAAACCGATTCCTTTTGGTCCATTGATCTTATGTCCGCTGGAGCTTAACATATCAATATTGCATTCATCCACATTGATCGGAACCTGACAGAATGCCTGAACAGCATCTGTGTGGAAAAGCACTCCATGCTCTTTTGCGATACGTCCGATTTCCTTGATCGGCTGGATAGAACCAATCTCGTTGTTTGCAAACATTACAGAAATCAGGATTGTTTCCGGTGTGATTGCTTTCTCAAGTTCATCCAGTTTTACAATACCGTTCTCGTCTACATCTACATATGTGATCTTTGCGCCGCGTTTCTCCAGATATTCACAGGTATGGAGAATTGCATGATGCTCGATCTTTGTTGTGATGATGTGGTTTCCTTTTGCTTTATATGCCTCAAAGGTAGCCTTCAGAGCCCAGTTATCAGACTCGGAACCACCTGCTGTGAAATAAAATTTCTTCTTTCTTTGCTCCAAGAACTTCTGCGATCTGCTCTCTTCCTTTGGTGATCGCCTCTTTGCTCTTGCCTGCAAAATCATAAATACTGGACGGGTTGCCATAATATTCTGAAAAATATGGCAGCATTGCCTGGACACCTCCGGTGCTGTTTAGTTGTTGCTGCATTGTCCAGATAAATCATTTTTCCCATTTTCTTGTCCTCCTTGTTTTATTTAAGTATGTCCGGTACATTTTCTTCCATGCCCTTGACTTTCCATTTTTTCTTCATGTACTCTTCTGCTTTCCTCGATCAGCTGACCAAGCATCAGGGTATCGACAGCGCTTGTAATACTGTCATTGATTCTCTTTCCAGACGAGCTTTGCCACACATACATCACTGCCATGGCAGGTTCCGTCATTCTCAATCCCCGGGACAGGCTGCTGCTTCCAGGCTGCCTTCCAGACACGCAGGCTTCACCGACCGAGATCTCATCTGCCGGCTTGCCAAGCTGGTATCCGCCGTAAGCCCCCTCTGCTGCTCTTTACAAGACCGGCCTTCTTAAGCATGGCCATAAGCTGTTCGAGGTAGCTTGTGGAAATATCCTGTCTCTCCGCAATACTTTGTAAAGATATCGCTTCATTCGCACTGTGCAAACCAAGATCTATCAATGCTTTCAAGCCATAACGGGCTCTTGTTGAGAGTTTCATTTTCTCACCTCGTTTTTTAATTCCCAGTGTTTCCCTCGGATTTCATGATTACTTTACCAGAAACAAACCGTTCTGTCAAGGCTGTTTTGTTCATATATTGCTGTAAAGGCGTTTCGGCAGGTTACTGTTTTTTAGTCAAGCGGATATTCGCACCTGCTGCGCATGAAAAGGTCTGGATTTTTCATTATGTCAAAAAAAACTTTTTATCAAAGGAACTTTACTTCTTACATTTGCCGGTTTGTTAAGCAGACTTATGGGGTTCTTTTACAGAATATTCCTTTCACACACTATTGGTGCACATGGGCTTGGTATCTTTCAGCTTATACTTCCACTGCAGATTCTGATCATGTCCATCTGCGCTTCCGGTATCCAGACTGCAATCTCCCGCCTCACTGCCGCAGAAAAAGTTTCCAAAAATCCCAGTCGTCATATCTCAGATTATTTTGTCGTGGGAACTGTATTTTCTGTTGTTTTCTCCCTGGTATTCTCCTGGTTTCTTTACAGCTATGCGGATTTCTGGGCAGTACAGATTCTGAAAGAGTCACAGACCTCCGGTCTGATACGGATTCTTTCTCTGAGTATTCCGTTGAGTACACTTCATACCTGTATCAGCAGCTATTATTTGGGAAGAAAACAGGCCGGATTTCCCGCAGGAGTCCAGCTTCTGGAACAGCTTTTCCGCACAGGCGGATGCTATATTCTTTATCTGATCTGTGCATCGCAAGGGCGAAACATCACTCCGGCAATTGCAGTCGGCGGAAATCTTATCGGGGAAATAGCCTCATCTTTTATTTCTCTTTTCGCAGTCAGTATGCATTTTAAGGTAACACATTATAGTATCCGGAATATCAGAAGACCGCTTTCTGTTCTCAGAAAATTGCTCCATATTTCCGTTCCTCTTACCATGAATAAAATACTGCTCACCCTTCTGGGAAGTATTGAAGTGATTCTTATACCTGCAAGGCTGCAAATGTCAGGACTTACTCCCAAAG
>ENA-OQAR01000300-OQAR01000300.1-human-gut-metagenome-genome-assembly--contig:-NODE-300-length-14548-cov-2.039595_pt1 | contig 14548 bp, 23 predicted proteins | sample MGYA00242738_ERZ504533 | MGnify/ENA primary metagenome ERZ504533 (study PRJEB26092, sample SAMD00036276) | human gut metagenome | host: Homo sapiens | study: EMG produced TPA metagenomics assembly of... | reverse complement strand
CTTCAGGAAAAACCGATTCCCCCAAGAATCGGAAGAACCCACCAATCCGCCTGAAGGATTCCAATCTCCAGCCTGAAGAATTCCCCGAGCCCAATCCTTCAGCCGGAATACCGACAGGCAGGGCATTTGCGAGCAGGCTGAAGCTTTTGAAGGATTTTTCGGGGTATTTCTCTATAGAGCATGATAGCGACCAAATAGTAATCGCTAAACGAAAAAATGACATAGCCACGACTACCTTACCAACTCGAATGCAAGTCCTCCATCCTTGCCAGCAGTGATATTGACCATATAACAAGATGCGCCGTCAGGTACGCATACCGTGGCCTGATAATGATACCCTTTAGAATCGACGCCCATAAAATCCATATCCGACAATATAGCCCATTGCAAGAAATCATCCGGAACCACCCCCTTGAACATCTGCTTGGTGATATCTTTGGCATAAAGACTCTTCCTGCCTTCATACACGCAAATGTGTATGATATTTGTCATAATATACATTTATCCACCCCCAAGTCCTTCCTCCGAAACTCCCGGACGCATTACTTTAATCTTTGACGGGTTAATGTACACATATCCGCGATAACGGACATTATCGTATGTCACCACCGAATCTTTCTTAATAACTTCGTTATAAACAGGGATTTCCCGAGTATGGATAAATGCCAGAGAATCATTCTCTGTATCAGACTTATGCAGACGTATCACATCTCCCACAGCCGAATGAAACCAAAAATATGCTCCTCCTGCTTCTCAATCTTATAACCATTAGTCCGTGCACCATACGTAATCAACGAATCGCCTATAATTTTAAAAGCAACGGGAGCTGTAGCGGCATCTGCATAAAACAGGGTGTCGCCTTTCACCCTCAGTAATGCCGTTTCCGTATTATCGTCCAACCATATACCTTCCAACAAAGATTTTGCCTCCTTGTTTTCTTCCAGAGCGGATGCTTTTTGTTGCGGAGTTCCACAAGAAGACAGCGCAACAGCCAACATTATTATCGAAAAACGTTTTGTACATGGTTATTCTCTCTATTTTTTTATTTATCGACCGATGCAATGATAAACAAACCCCATTTCCTGTAGTTCGTCACCATCATAAATATTTCGTCCGTCAAGCACTACAGGCTGCTTCATCGCCTTCTTGATTACTCCCCAGGTAGGAAGACGGAACTCTTTCCACTCGGTTACCAGAATCAACGCATCCGCATCAAGAGCCGCATCATACATATCGTGCGCATAATAAACCGACTCTCCTATCCGGCGGCGGGACTCATCCATAGCAGCAGGATCGTATGCGCGGACATTGCAACCCGACTGTTTCAATTTCTCAATAAGTACCAAAGCCGGAGCCTCACGCATATCGTCCGTACCGGGCTTGAATGCAAGTCCCCACAAAGCCACTGTTTTGCCTTTCAAATCTCCATTGAATACTTTTACCAGTTTCTCGAACAAAATGCCTTTCTGATTCTCGTTCACATCTTCCACCGCTTTCAACACCTGCATGGAATAACCATTCTGCTCGGCAGTCTTAATCAACGCCTTCACATCTTTCGGGAAACAAGATCCACCATAACCGCATCCCGGATACAAGAACTTACGCCCGATACGACTGTCGGAACCTATTCCGTCACGTACCATATTTACATCAGCTCCCACCAGTCGCACAAGTTGGCAATATCGTTCATAAAGCTGATACGGGTGGCCAACATGGAGTTTGCCGCATACTTGGTCATCTCGGCAGAAGGAATATCCATGAAGATAACGCGGAAGTTAACCAGCATGAAAGGTTTATAAAGCTTGGTCATCAGTTTTTTAGCCCTTTCCGACTCTACGCCCACTACCACACGGTCCGGACTCATAAAGTCATCGATAGCATTACCTTCTTTCAAGAATTCCGGATTAGAAGCCACATCGAAATCTATCGACTCCCCTCTTTTCTCCAATTCCTCCCGGATAGCCGCTTTTACTTTCCGGGCCGTACCCACGGGCACCGTACTCTTGGTCACGACCAAGGTGTATTTCTTCATATTAGCACCAATCGTCTTGGCAACTTCAAGCACATAACGCAAATCGGCACTTCCGTCTTCATCGGGAGGAGTGCCCACAGCACTGAACACAATATCCACATTGTCCAGACAACTCTCTAAAGAGGTGGTGAAATGAAGACGTCCAGCCTTTACATTACGCAAGACCATATCTTCCAATCCCGGTTCATAAATAGGAATAATACCCTGTTGCAGATTAGCAATCTTATCCGCATTTACATCTACACAAGTTACGTCTACGCCAGTTTCGGCAAAACATGTTCCGGTAACAAGTCCTACATACCCGGTTCCTACAATCGCTATATTCATTTTATTTAATTCGTTAGTCTAACTTTTTCGCTGCAAAATTACAATAAATTATGAGTGAGTTGTTATTTTCTTCCATAAAAGTTGCGCTGAAACGGAATAAAAATGCTAATTTTGCGATATGATTGAATTGGCTAGACATATAGAAATTCTGTTACTGGAAAATGACTGTGTGATTATTCCAGACTTTGGCGGTTTTATAGCGCACTATCAACCGGCACGGTATATCAAGGAAGAAAATCTTTATCTTCCCCCTGTACGTACTATTGGTTTCAATCCCCAATTGACTATAAACGATGGTTTATTAGTTCAAATCGTATATGCAAGCCCATCACACCGATTTTCCTGATGCCACACGCATGATAGAAGAAGAGGTAGCCGGATTGAAAGAACAACTATACCAAAATGGATGTGCAGAAATGCATGGCATAGGGGTCTTACATTATAATATTCATAGCACATACGAGTTCCATCCCAATGAGGACGGTGCATTATCACCTACCCTATACGGGCTTTAGTTCGTTTCCATCAACAGATAGAATATCTTACTTCAACAACATCTGCAGCAACCAGAGAATTACTTCCCCGACAAGAAAAAAGGAAGAGAACTGTACGTTTCAAACGTCAGTGGATAGGAAATGCAGTAGCTGTGGCTATAGCTGTAGTCTTATTTTTCTTCTTGTCTGTTCCGGTAGAGAACACATATGTGGACAAAGGTAATTATGCTTCTTTAGGTACGGATGGTCTGTTTGACGCCATTCGTTCCCAATCTTTGGCAACGACCTTGGTAACCGTTCCTTCCAGACCGCAGCAACCCAAGAAGACGAATATCAAAAATAATCAAAACACGTTGAAACCTGTAACTGTAAAAGTAGAAAAGGTAGGAAAAGCACAAGAAGCAGTGCCCAAGAATACTGTTGCAGCAAAAATTGAACAGCACAGAACAGCCAGTTGCCAAGCCTGTTACTGTAAGTAAACCTGCCCTTGAGAAGAAGAAACAGCAACACCTTCGAGCAGTAAAAAAAATAAGTATTATATCATCGTATCCAGTTTACCGACAGCCAATGACGCACAGCAAGTACTTAATGAGTACAAGCAAAAAGGATACAAGGATGTAACAATCATAGAAGGTAACGGACGTTATCGCCTGTCTTTGTGCAACTTTGCAGATAAAGCCGCTGCTTATAAAAAATTAAATGAACTGAAACAAAATGATGCATTCAAGAATGCATGGATATTGAGTTCCAAATAAACAAGATTATTTTTTATGAAAAGAGTTTTGTGTCCCAAATGTGACAACTATATAACTTTTGATGAAACCAAATATACAGAGGCCAGTCGTTGGTCTTTGTATGCGACCAATTGTAAAAAACAATTCAGTATCCGTATCGGAAAATCCAAACTGAAAGCAACCCGTAAAGAAGAAATATTGGACGAACAAGCCAATAAAGAGGATTTTGGAAGTATCGTGGTAGTAGAAAATGTATTCGGATACAAACAAGTATTACCCCTGATGGAAGGTGACAACCTGATAGGACGCAGAAGCAAAGGCACTGAAGTGGACATTCCCATCGAAACATCAGATCCGAGCATGGACAGAAGGCATTGTATCATTAATGTGAAACGCAACAAACAAGGGGAAGTCATTTATACCCTGCGTGATAATGACAGCATTACAGGAACATTTCTGATGAACGAGATTTTGGGGAACAAGGACCGGATACGGATCGAGGAAGGCGCTATCATCACATTAGGTGCGACTACGTTGATTCTGCGTGCCACCGAGAAGTAAGACAATGAGACGTATTATCTTAATCACAGGAGGCCAACGTTCGGGAAAAAGTTCATACGCGGAGAAATTGGCATTAAGCTTATCACCCACTCCCGTTTATATAGCTACTTCCCGTATTTGGATGAAGAATTCCGCCAACGCGTTATCAAACATCAAGAAAGGCGCGGACCGGAATGGACGAATATAGAAGAAGAAAAAGAACTGAGCCGCCATCAAGTAAAGGATAATGTAGTATTGATTGACTGTGTCACCTTATGGTGTACCAACTTTTTCTTTGATTTGGATGCGGATGTAGAGGCTGCATTGCAGGCTGTCAAACAGGAGTTTGATAATTTTTATCCGGCAAGATGCCACTTTTATTTTCGTAACCAATGAAATAGGTTCCGGAGCAGTATCCGAAAACGCCATCCAACGCCGCTTTACAGATTTACAGGGCTGGATGAATCAATATATAGCTTCAAAAGCAGACCAAGTATATTTGATGGTATCGGGAATTCCTGTTCCTATAAAATAATAAATACAATGAAAAACTTTCATATTGAGTATCCCGATGAAGGTCTTCGGGAGGCATTGATAGACAAAATCAACAATTTGACAAAGCCCAAAGGTTCATTGGGCGTTCTGGAAGACCTTGCATTGCAAATCGGATTAATCCAACAAACCCTCTCCCCTACATTAAGCCATCCGCACAACGTACTTTTTGCAGCCGATCATGGTATAGTAGAAGAAGGGGTAAGCAAGTCTCCCAAAGAAATCACTTGGCAACAACTAAGTAATTTTTTACATGGAGGTGCCGGAGTTAATTTTTTTATGCCGCCAACATGGTTTTAAGCTTGTATTAGTAGACTCAGGAGTCGATTACGATCTTCCTTACGAGAAAGGCATTATCAACTGTAGCGTAGGACGTGGCACGCACAGTTTTCTAAAAGGTCCTGCAATGAGTATGGAAGAAATGGAATTATGCCTGGAACGTGGAGCAAAGATAACGGATATGATTCATGCTGACGGCTGCAATGTGGTCAGTTTTGGCGAAATGGGTATTGGCAACACCTCCCCTTCCTCTGTCTGGATGCATTTGCTGACAGGTATTTCATTAGAGCAATGTGTAGGTGCGGGAAGCGGACTGGATTCAGAAGGCATCCGTCATAAATATAATGTATTGAAACAATCGGTTAACCATTATACCGGTAACGGTTCCGTAAAAGATATCATCGCTTGGTTCGGAGGATATGAAATGGTTATGGCAATAGGCGGCATGCTCCGGGCAGCAGAATTAAGAATGATTATTCTGGTAGACGGCTTCATCATGACCAACTGCATACTGGCCGCCTCAAAACTTCATCCGGAAGTTTTGTCGTATGCCATATTCGGACATCAGGGAGATGAAACCGGTCATAAACTAGTATTGGACGCCATGAAAGTACGCCCTTTATTAAATTTAGGTCTGCGCTTGGGAGAAGGAACAGGAGCGATATGCGCTTATCCCATCGTTGTTTCCTCTGTAAACATGATGAATGAGATGGACAATTTCGCCCATGCCTCCATCACTAAATATTTTTAACCATGAAACTGCTTGCCTCCCTCATTTTTTCACACGCCTTCCGTTTTGGAAAATAGCTGACGTACCACCTGTTTACTTTAAACGAGTAGTGGACTACTGGCCCTTTGTTGGATGGCTGACAGGAGGTATCATGGCAGGCACTCTATGGATCACAGCAGAATTTCTGCCTGTACAAATAGCTGTGCTCATGGCGTTGGCTGCCCGGTTATTAGTAACAGGTGCTTTACACGAAGATGGATTGGCAGACTTCTGCGATGGCTTCGGGGGCGGTACATCACGTGACAAGATTCTGTCCATCATGAAGGATTCACATATCGGCACATACGGAGTGCTCGGATTATTATTCTATTATGGATTGATGTGGAATATACTCACCACACTTTCTGTACCCTTGGCATGTGCGGCCATATTAAGCGGAGATGCCTGGAGCAAGTTTTGTGCCGCACAAATCATCAACACGCTTCCATACGCCCGTAAAGAAGAAGAATCGAAAGCGAAGGTCATATATGACCGTATGAGTCCAGGTATTTTTATTATCCGCTTTTATGGCCGGAACCCTGCCTATGCTTTTATTACTGGATAAAGGATACTGGTGGGCAGCCATCGCTCCTGCTATGATGTTCATCCTTTTAATGTCACTCATGCGCAGACGCCTGCAAGGATATACCGGTGATTGTTGCGGAGCGACTTTCCTATTATGTGAGTTTTCTTTTTATCTGACTATAAACTTAATCTATACAAATCTATGGTAATATACTTCATGCGTCATACTGCTGTTGATGTTCCGCAAGGTGTTTGTTACGGACAGACGGATGTACCCTTAAAGCCGACTTTTGAAATGGAGGCAACTCAAACGGCAGCCCATTTACAAGGCTTATCTTTTGATAAGGTTTATACCAGCCCGTTAACCCGTTGTGTACGCCTGGCTACCTTTTGCGGCTACCCGGATGCAGAACGGGACGACCGCCTAAAGGAACTAAATTTCGGAGATTGGGAAATGCATCGGTTCGATGAAATTGCCGACGCTAATCTGGAAAGATGGTATGCAGATTATCTGCATGTAAAAGCGACCAATGGAGAGTCCTTTGAAGATCAATACCGGCGTGTTGCCGATTTTCTAGACGAACTTCGCCAAAAAACCGTATGAACAAGTCGCGATCTTTGCTCATGGCGGCATTTTACTGAACGCACAGATTTATGCAGGTATCATTAAACCCGAAGAGGCGTTTGGCGCACTCACTCCTTATGGAGGAATTGTCAAGATAGAGTTATCATGATGTAAGAACATATCGCTTATTTATTTGTTCTATTCATAAAGACAAATAAAATATGCTTACTCATTTCTTGGATTTATTAGCAGCTGTTATAAGTGTGACAAGCCTTTTGATTGTCACATACGGAGCGTTGATAGGTATCATCTCTTTTTGAAGAATGAAATACGACGTTTTACGGAGGGTATTCCATTACCAATATACGAAAACTAAGAGCCACATTCGGAACTTATTTGCTTCTTGGCTTAGAATTCCTAATAGCTTCGGATATTTTGAAAACAGTATTGGAGCCCACTTTGAATGAATTGGCCCTATTGGGAGGTATTGTTGTTTTAAGAACCATCCTATCCGTATTCCTCAATAAAGAGATAAAAGAATTGGAAAGTGAAGAAAAATAAAAAAGCACTGAAAAACTAATCATTTATACATATTGGCTTTTTTAAGTTGCACACACATTGCATACTTTTCATATCTTTTGTCGATGAAAGAAACATCTTGATTTACTTACTAAATAATAGAAGAATATCATTTATTGTTTTCAAGGTTCTCTCCGATTTGTTGGAGCAGTCTAAAAGCTCCAGCCATCTTATAGTTACCCAACATTGTTTAGCCTGCATGATGCAACTTTCAACAGTAAGTTTCAAATTTGGTGTGAAAGCGAATTTATTTATCTGCATTTCCTTAGGAAGTTCATTGGCATGATTATTGAGCCATACGATCATTTCATTTAATTTCTCTTCGGAATAAGATTTCTTTTTCACCATGATACATAAATTCATGTCAACTGTGTACAAAAATAAAAGAAACATATAATTCACGCGCTATCTTTTAACAAAAATATTGTTGAAATAAAACCGCTCCCACTTATCACAAGCCGGAACGGTTCAGATAGTTACGTTTTGACAATCTACTTTATTCTTCAAGAACAAAACAATGACGAATTTGTTCAAAAGGATTTGCCTATTTCTAAAAATATTTTTTGTCACATTATTGCGTATTACAATAGATCCCCAAAACAAGGAGTAATTTTTGTTATGAGATTGGCTTCTACCCCACAATACAAGGCAAAAAATACATAAAATTCTATTCTCTTCAGTTGATTGTGTAATCCAATTGGGAAATTGTATTTAAACAAATACCCCGACTCATCACGAGCCGGGGGCAGTCCAATTTTATAAATTTAAAAGTCTTATGATGAAGATTGTCTGTTGCGCCAATGTTTTACTATCAGCACAACGACAAACAAAACAGTTACACAAACACAGGTAAAGCCTTTTTGTTTAAGCAAAGTGGATTCTTTTTTATCCTTTATGATTCTGACCGTTTTTCCTCATGGATATCGGAAGTGGTTTCCTTGTCGGCTTTCACCTCCGTACAGTCTTTGGTTGTAGTTTCCTTCTTTCTATTCTTGCTGAAATCACCTTCTACGTGACCGTCAGCCAGTAACAAAACTTTCCTGGTCGGGCTGTCAGACGGTTTTCTTGTACCATAAATCCGAAAATTAATCACGTAGTTGCCATTGGTTGCAATCAGTTCATTCAAAGAGATGATAGAGCCATATACGATGTTGACCGACTTACGAGTGCTGTCCTTTCTACACTCTTGGCAGTACACTGGACTATACGCTTTTCCAACCAGTCAACCTGCTTCCGCTCGTTCTCATTCTCCACCGAATCGGCAGACGCATTCTCCTTCCGTGCGTTTTGCGGTTTACACAGAATATGAATCCCAGCGGACAGCTTCCAATCCCTTAAAGCCCCAGTTATAGCCAACCAGTCATTTTAATTCCATTCTGCCTATTGTTTATCTGATTGATTATAAAATACACACTTAAAAATCCTATCCGCTTGCACCATCGCTGCCAAAACACTAAAATCCATTGTCACGATATGTCAATAAAAAAGACTCTGCAAAATAAGAATAAAAAACGATTTACCAAAGAAGAATATAAATATATTGAATCGGTCTGGAATGTAAAAAATTATATTACAGGCCAGCATCATTTTTTAGTTAATTTTGCACCAATTATTTAATAAATATCTGATAACATTAGTTTAAAAAGCGTTATGTTCGTCTTGTAAATTCGGGATATATGGATTCTCCAAATGAGAAGGGATAGTATGATTTTTCTTACATCATAAAGTAAATCTGACGGCATCACACCTCATATCGGCGAGAACGGTAATTGGTGGATAGGTATGACTGATACAAAAATAAAGGCGCAAGGAGCCAAAGGGGACGATGCCATTGCCCCCCAAGTTCAAATCAACGCCACGACAAATGAATGGGAAATCTCAACGGATGGCGGCAAAAACTGGAAATCGACAGGGATTAAGCGACCGGGGAGAAAGGCGACAGAGGTGATGCGGTATTTGCGGAAAACGGAGTGGACTACACAAGTGATCCTGATAATGTCATATTCACTCTGGCTGACGGAAAGACCAAGCTGACCGTACCACGTACCAAAATATTATCTGTCAAGTTCAAGGATGGTTGCGATATTTTCTCGGTAACTTCCGTTAGTAATACAATTGATATTGAATTTATTGGTTTGACAACAGAAAATTATAAGGCTTTGGTTGCGGAATTGAGAAGCGAGGACGGTACTACAGATATAGAGATTGTGCCCCGTGCTGAAAATAAGGATGTGGAAATTAAGGAACCTGTATTTACGGATGGGAAATGTACCGGAACGACAGTCAAAATCAACAAGAAAGGAATAAATGGAGAAAAGGCCGTTCTGAAAGTGACTCTTATAGATAACAACGGGCAGGAAATTTCAGTTTCCCGTATCGTGAAATTCTTTGGTGCGGGTGCTCTTGATGAAGCCGCCCAGAACGGAGGTAGCTTTATATTGTCTGATGACATTATTCTGGAGAAACCGGTTGAGGTGGCAAAAGGGAAGGAACTTGTATTGGATCTAAACGGTAAAACCATCTCTAATTTCTGAACGGATAAGCATCCGCGTGCATATATCCCTGGTTGATTGCCTCATTGACCAAGATACGGAGCTGTTTCATGTGCTTGGCTATCGTATTGTCCGCATTGCCCTTTTCCCTTAAGTATTGCTCAAAATCACGAAGGAATGTATAGGTAATATCCTTGAAGTCCAATCCGGAACGGAAGTCATTCAAGACCGCCAGTGTAGAGTGCAGGTTGTCCTTGGTGGACTGCTTCTTGTCCGAATTGTCAATGGCTGATTTGGCGAAAGTGGAGAAGCTGATATTCACGGCACTTTTTTCTTCTTGACAGCATCCTTCAGCAGTGAGAGTGTGGCAGGTATTCCGCGCTTCCAATACCCCAATTCTATGCCTTGCAGATACAGGATGTATTCATAGAGCATTGCGTTGAGTTCGTTAGATTGGTGGTGGTTAATGACTTGTGCCCCCCTCACGGCTCCAGCACTCCGGTTTGAGGTAAACATTGGTCTTCAGGTAGATTTTCCTTTGGTTCAAATAGGCTTCAACCTGTACAAGAGCCGTGCCCTGCCTGTTAAGTGTGTTCTGGCGGTTATATACAAGACGGTATCTGATTTTATCCATTTTTCCGCAAAGGTGCGAAAAGATTAATGGAAGAAAGGTATCAATGTGGAACATTTCCACATCATCCCACACTATATGAGGATTTTTTTCCATTTCACATATAATTAGTAAAATATTAACCAACTGATAATCAGACTAGTTATTCTTTTGGCATAAAAATTGTCCTATCATTATCGTAAAACAATAACCATTAAAAATATAAGATTATGAAAAAATCTTTTGTTGCAGTAGCATTGGTAATGGGATTAGGAACAACAGTGGCATTTGCCGAAAAATTTTGACCTCAGGTGTTGAAACAGTCATGGCAGTAAATGACTTCACCCCTATTGAAGTGAAAGACCTTCCGGCAGCGGTAACGGAAGCAATCGCCAAAAATTTTGCGGAATCAACCGTCAAGGAAGCGGCGGTGGAAGCGGCAGAGGATGGCAGCAAGACCTATCAGGTTGTTCTGACAGACAAGGAGGGAGCTGAAAGTACGGTGTTCTTCAATGAGAAAGGTGAAATACTGAAATAATATATTTTGCGTCTTTCTTGATAAAGAACTGAATTTGCCCTCATAAGAAGAGAACAGTTCTTATCAAAAGATACAGGGTCTTTATAAATAATTTCATTCATAAAGATTGTCGTTTTTTACTAATATTGAACCGTTTTTACAGGAGCAACTGTCCGAGATGAACAGTTGCTCTTTTTAATTTTTATGTTGCCGTTCATAACTGCCAGTACATTGTGAAAATCTATTTTAAGTATCCAATAGTTTGGCAGAGAAAGATGAGGTGTCAAAAACACTGACATACCCTCATCTGTAATGCGAAAATTAAAATCAAAAAATATACCTATAGTTTCCAATTACCTTATCAACTTTGCCAACATTTGAAATAGGTTCATTGGAGCAAACAGTGACACCATCCACAACCAAAGTGAATGATTTTTCTTTGCTGGTCATGCTCTCAGACACCTCACCGTTATATCTGTCATAACTATCCAATCGTGATGCTGGAGATCCCGATGTGACTGCAAAGGTGTAATTTTCCTCCCAAGAGTCGTAATTTCCTCTATCATCTTCCCGTTCTGTGATTTCAACACCATAAACAGTGTAAGTCGCTGAATGACCTGAGGTAACAGAAACAGATCTGGTTAATTGTCCCATTAAAACTTCATCTTTGAAAGAGACATTTATAATCGTAACAGATTGTTTAAAGTTCGCCTGCAAAGTACTGTTCGAACTTTGCAACTGCACAGTGGTGCTGGCTGAGGAGGCATTCATAATTTTTGCATCTCCTTTAGTCACAGTCCATCCGGAAAATGTGTATCCGGATTTTGCAACAGCGGTGATGGAGATATTGGTTTTTACTTTGTATGTTCCCCCTCCGGTAACAGTTCCTCCGGAGGTCGGATTGGCAGTCAGGGTCAAAGTACGTTTCTTTTCCTTGACTTGCACTTGAATTTATGATCCTTGCCCTGGAGAGGAACTTTATATGATACAGAACTTCCACTGCCTGTATAATTGTACTTTTGGGGGGCATCTGACGGTCCCCCGTAGAAATAGTCTATCTCATATCCGTCAGAGGCTTCAGCACCTACCGTGGGTTTTGCTTCACCATCATAAAGTCCCTCTCCATAAGCGGTACCACCGGTAAACGATACGGTACGTGAGTCCGCATCCTCTTCTCCGTCAACCTCGATAGTCACTGCGGTCTTTCCGGTTGTGAGCTCTTTTTCAATTTCTTCACTGCATGAGCAGCCTAAGAAGATGGTTGCCAGCAGCACAATGTAATGTAAATGATTTGTTTTCATAAATTGTATTTTGATAGTTTTTAATATGCAAATGTAAGTGGGAAGCAGTATAACGTTTTTTATACTCAGACCATTTTTCAACTGCTAATTATCAGTTGGATATTAAATGATTTCTTGAGATAATATGTATTCTTTTTTTTGTCATATTCTATCTCAGCCCCCATGGCCCGGAGCTCATTCATGTAATTATAGACGGTAAGACGATGCACTCCCATATTCCTGGCCATTTGCGTAAGACTTCCTGTATGTTCTTTTTTCAGCAGACGGGTCAGTGTCTGTAATCTTTCCATGTAGTCCAGTATTCTCATAATCCTCTTCTTTTTCTGATGTATGGCCTGACCGGCCTTCCGTACTTTCTCACCTCATAATGCAGATGGTTTCCCGTGCTTTTTCCGCTTGATCCGATGAATCCGATCACTTTGCCACTCCTGACCTCTTCACCTTCCGGAACATAACAGGCGGACAAGTGCCCGTACAGGGTCACAAAACCATAGGCATGGCGTATCATCACACAGTATCCATATCCTCCCTTTCTTCCTGAGTATATGACTTTTCCATCAGCTGCGGCATGCACGGTCGATGCAAGTTCCGCCGCAATATCCACTCCTGAATGGAACCTGCGCTGTCCGGTAACCGGGTCGCTCCTCCATCCGTAGGCGGAACTGATACGGTGGAACCGATGTACAGGGGGATGTACCGGTATCCTGTATTCCAGATGATGCCTCTCCACGATGTCCATGATCTCCCCGATGCGCTCAAGACTGGAGCACCGGGAGAGTGCGTCCTCCAATATGGCCCTTTCCTTATCAGGTACCGGACAGAAGAGGCATAGGAACAGAACTAGTTTCGTTATCATGTGGTATCCTTTATGGTTTTCCTACAATCTCCGGGAACAGTATCTCCGCATTGATCAGCTGTTTGTTCTTCAATTTGTAATAGAAATGTCTTCCCCCGTTTCTCTCCTGTATCTCTATGATGAGCACCTTCTTGTCCGGTATGGTGAATTTCGGAAGGGCGACCGTAAAGTTACATGAGGAAAGCGCAGCCACCTCCTCCGGACGGTTGAAAGAGAAGAGGGGCTGCTGCTCCAGCTGCTGGACGGCGGTCTTTTTCCGTTTTTTCGCATCCTGTATATAAAAACGGATGAAGTCTATGGTATAGCCGATCTGGGAACGGTTGTGCAGCCCGAAGCGGAACAGCAGGATATCATTGTCCACAAAGATATTGGTCACGCAGAATCTCATGCCGGCCACCTCGTCCCTGATATTGGTCAGCAGCTTCGGCCTCCGTGATATCTCTTTTTCAAGCAGTGCTTTCTGCCGGGTATTCCGCTCTCTTCCCTCCAGTATGGCCACCTGCTTCTTTTTGGTGTCCTGTTTGTCCACAATGAAGGAAAATCTCTCACATCCGGGCGCATACCGCAGGTCAAACGTATAGAACCTGCCGCTTTCGGTGATGGCTGTAAGGTTGGTCTGCAGGGCAAACGGCGACACGGCCCTGAGTGCGACAATATTGTTCACATTCTCCGCTTTCTCCACCTGTACGGTGGTGTTTCCGAAATCCACATACACGATTTTTTCCGGATAGATCACATGGGTCAGTTTCTCGTCAGAAACCGGAAGAACCGCCGTTTCCGGCATGGTACCGCCCTCCTTGTAGACAGCCTGCGCTCCCTCGTCGAAGGATATGCAATAGGTGTAATACCTGCTGTCCTCCGTAACAACCGACAGGTTGGTCTCTCCTTTGAAATCCCTTACCGTTGATTTCAGCCGGATGACGGACGGACATACCTGTATGACTTCCCCTATGATGTTCTCATCCCCCATGTTCAGGTATTTCACGGGAGTGGGGAATATCATATGGAGCGTCTTCTCATAACCGATCTTCAGGTTTCTGCACTCCAGTTCGTCAATACGGGGCTGCTGGGCTCTTCCTGATAAAAAAAGCAAACAGGAGAAGTATTCCTGTGATGTAAATTCTGTTTTGTCTCATATCTTGATAAATTATATTTTAATAGTTTGATGTTTATCTTTGCATCCGGCTTTAGAATTTGTAGATACTAATTGAAAAGTGCGCCAATATTCCAGTTGAAAATTGCGCCACCATAGGATAAGTATAATGACCTTTGTATAATCCAAATGCAAAGGTAAAATGAAGACTATGTAGAAAGACAATCAATAATACACATGTATAGAGTATGCGGTTATAGCAAACGGCGTATCTCTCGTGAAC
>ENA-OQAR01000299-OQAR01000299.1-human-gut-metagenome-genome-assembly--contig:-NODE-299-length-14559-cov-2.933065_pt1 | contig 14559 bp, 19 predicted proteins | sample MGYA00242738_ERZ504533 | MGnify/ENA primary metagenome ERZ504533 (study PRJEB26092, sample SAMD00036276) | human gut metagenome | host: Homo sapiens | study: EMG produced TPA metagenomics assembly of... | reverse complement strand
TGGCAATTCAAGCAAGCAGGAACAAATATCAAATTCAAGTCAATTAAACAATGAAATCTTATAATATCAAAAAAAAATTCTTCAAGACAATGGAAAACGCATCTGAATTGAACGTGAAATATAAAATTTTTCCTACACAGTATTCTTCTAATTATCAACCAATTACTGTAAAAAAACATCCATAAAGGCTCTCAACCGGTAGGTAAGCGGTGGTATCGTTCATCAATGTACAACACAACAACCGCCACACACAAAATGACAAAACTTCAATAGATGTATTTTATCAACAGGATGCAACCGTGAAAACAGTCTTATGACTTTATTGCTTCACCTTGGTGAAGCAACCGTTTCACACAGGTGGCAACGGCACTTCACTTGAGTGAAAAGGCACGTTCAGCCGAGTGGTGCAACAAATGATGCAGTCTTCTTGCATGGAAACTCCCATCCCCTTGCACGGATACTGCCATACATATATCAAGATTACGTACCCGACATGGAAACCGATATCCGACGAACCGGCTTCTGCAAGGAAAAAACGAAAAAGCACTTCGTGGGGATACAGGAAATTCCGTCACCGCATATTACTGTTTATCAGCGCAATACAATGACGAAACAAAAAACTATTGCAGCGTAGAAATAAAAACAGAACCAATGTTACAAAGACGAACTACTCAACACAGTTCCGGTATAGGAAACCACGCTACGGGCCGGCAAGGTCAGGGTATAGACACCATCGGCAGGTTGAACAGCTTCCACCGGCTCCCATTTACGGGTGTCATCGGTGACATAGCCTTGCAAAGCACCGGAAACCTGAGCGCTTTCAAGAGCCAACGAAATAACTACTTCATGATCCGCAGGTTGATGGCTACAACCGTGTAACCGTTGTCACCATATTTATAGCCAGACACCATATAGCCTTGTTCGAAATCATATTGCGCCGAGATGCGCTTGCTGCCTACAGGGATGTAACGGGAGAAGTTGCCGAACACCTCGCAACGCTTGGTCACTTCATAGTCCACGCGGTTCTTTTCAATGTTAATCAGCCCCTCGGTGGTTCCGCCATCCGGTATAGCACCTGCCCACCACACAATAGCGCCGGTATTGGCCTCACACAAGAAACGATGGAACTTCTTCGCCCATTTCAAGCCGCTGGTCATGGTAGCATCATAACTTTCCGTAGGATCGCTGATTTCGGTCAGCCACACGGGAATTCCCTTCGATTCGGCTTTGCTGAACGGTTCAATGGCAGGATCTTTCCCGGTCACAGGATCCACATAGCCGTGTCCGGCGGCAATGACGGGAAAGTTGGGTGATTTTAGGATTCAGGTTCAGAATGTCGCGCACATAATTTTTTACTGCCCATGATAAAGCCCAGAATGGCAGACCACTGGGCATTCTCGCCAAAGATAATCCGGGTTTCGGGATGGGTCTGTCGCAACTTGGGACCTAAGTTATTCACAATGAACGGTCCCAGCGTAGTGGTACCGGGAAGCCAGAGGCATGAGTTCCAGCTTGCCGCATACTCGGCTCGTTGGCCGGAGAGATGGCATAGACAGGCAGACCTGCCGCTGTGTAGGCATCACAGAAATTGGAAGATAGTCGGCAAAGGCTGATAGCTGCGGCGTTTCAAAAAACCTTGCGAGGTACTGCCGTTGCTTTTCATATAAGCCGGAGCAGACCAAACGGAAAAGATGAGTTTGTCCACACCGTATTCCTGCTTCGCTTTTTTCATGATCCACAACTGTCCGTTGCGCTGTGCGATGCCTTCGGCAAACAACGATTCTCATCACGGTTGAAATCAATATCGAAAAAGGATCGTCCAAAGACAGATTGATATCCTCGTCCATATTAAACGTGGTTTCATCGTAATGGGGGAATACCTCGCCCCTGAGGATACTGAGGCGAAGCCCGTCCTGTCCGAACATCACATCCATAATCTCCTGACGCTTGCGGTGGGCATAAAGATAGTCGGACCAGCCGGCCTGCGCCACACCAAAACCATCGATGGTTTGTTCTTCGTTGTTCCACTGAAGAACTACGTCGGCCCCCAAGGTACTACGTGCATCGGCCGGGATTTGTTCTGCCGGAAGAACATCGGTAACATCGGTACAGGCACAGAGGCAAGCGGCGGAAGCCGCCACGGCAAAAAGGTAAGATAGCTTTTTCATGACACTTGTCTTTTTTAAGGTTAGTATTCAAAGTTTTACCAGGTTGTAACCCAAAGGCAAAGATGGAAATTTACCGACAGACAAACCAATACTATCCGAACATATACTTATGATATTTTATCAAAATAGAGACCGTCAATATGAGAAGCCTTGTTCTGGCTATCCGAATAAAGAAGAAAAAAACTTACAAGCCGTTCGTAGTACCGCAAAAAGACACGGAACATTATTTCCAGGCATTCAAATCCTACAACATCCCCGAACTTTCAGAAAATCCGCTTTCTTTTAGTGCTGTCAAAATCAGGCAAGTCCATGAGAAAGTTCCGGCCGAACCTTTTAAATGATAGTCTTGTTCTTACGATAATTATCACGGAACTCTTTAGGAGTCACTCCTTTTTTCTTTTTAAAGATACGGTTGAAATTGGATAGATTATTAAAGCCACAATCATATCCTATTTCAGCTATTGACAAGGAAGAATCAACCAAAGCACGTGAAGCGGCCCCCAAGCGGATATCAGTAAGGAAATCGATAAAACTTTTGGAAGTATGCTGTTTGATAAAACGACAGAATGAGGCCTCGCTCATATTTACCATTTTAGCCACATCTGCAAGACGGATCACTTCCGAAAAATGAAAATGAACATAATCCAGCACCTTGTTCAACTTCTCGTTAGTATGCTCTTTGGAAACAGAGTTAATGGCAAACTGCCCGGTTGACAGCTCACGCATCCCTTTGTCCAATGATAATTCATGAAGAATAACAAGCAGTTTTATCAAGGAATAGAAACTATCGTTCTCGCAAGACAGCGTTTTCAACAACGGACGGACTTTCGCGATAGTCTCCCTGCTGAACACGATTCCTTTACGGGCACGGTGGAAAAGTTCCCGAATGCTGATCATCTGGTTCCTGTTCAGAATCTGGTCGGAAAGCAGATCGGAATGAAACTGAATGGTTATTTCATGGATATTCTGCGGCTTGTTGTTATAATCCCTCCAAGCATGTTCCAATTGAGGATTGTGACCAGCACCAGTTCCTCTTCTTCTATTTCTTCTATGGAGTCTCCCACAATGCGTTGTGCGCCTTTTGCATTCTCAATATAGTTCAGTTCATATTCGGGATGTATATGTATAGGAAAATTAAAAATTCGATTTCTGACGCTCTATCAAAATAAAGCAATCCTTGGCCGACAAAGGTGACACTTCTTTGAACAATTCTGTGTTTATCATATTTCTCTTTCACATTAGATCTGATCTTGTATAGCAAAGATAACATGAAATATGAAATCGGAAACAAAAAAGTGAACATATTTTTATACTAAACCTGCAAAAGTACCTTCTATAAAAACGTAGATAACACAATACACAAAAACGAGAACCGTGTTATCCACGTCATTTCCATGAGGTTGTTTCTATTTCAGACAAGCCTTCATTGCTTTAATGATCGCTGAGTCAAACCCTTCGTGATCCAATTCATTAATACCCTTGATAGTCATACCACCGGGCGTACACACCTTATCTATTTCCACACTGGGATGAGTATCATTATTCAATATCAAGGAAGCGGCTCCTTTCACAGACTGGGCAACCATTTTCTGTGCATCTTTCGGATAAATCCCCAATTCAATACCTGCCTGCATAGCTGCCTGAATATATTTCAAGACATATGCGATACCACATGAAGTCAAAGCCGTAGTAGCAGCCATCTGACTTTCAGGAATAAGCATAGCCAATCCTAATTCATTAAAGATATCCAGCATCAGTTGTTCTTGTTCCTTACTGGCGTTACGACTGGATATCAAAGTCATACTTTCCAACTGAGAAATAGCAGTATTGGGAATCAAACGGAATATGGTCTGTTCCGGACCTACACTCTTTACCAGCTGTTCGAAAGTTACACCACCTGCAATAGAAACCAATACTTGCCGTGGAGTCAAATGAACCACACTCAACACTTGGTCTATTAACCACGCTTTACAGCCAGAATAACGATATCGGCATCCTTTATCGCTTTCGGATTTTCCGTTGTCACATTAATCTCCGGATAATCCGCCTGTAGAGTTTCCAGACTTCCGCTGAACGGATCGGCTACTGTTACATCACTCGCTGGAATGATAGTGCCTTGGGCAAGGCCGCGAGCAATGGCCCCTCCCATATTTCCCGCACCAATAATTGCTACTTCATATTATTAAAGATTAAGTCTATAGCTACAAAGATAAGGGAAAAAAGGAGAAGAACGTATTATGAAAAGCTAAAAATAAAAATTACTTTGAAGAAGATGAAATCAAAAAGTCTCGCCGGAACCGAAATGTTTCCTGACGAGACCTTATTTTCTTTCGCTGATTATTATCCCTCTTGAATCTCCAGCTTATACCAACACTTTACGAAAGCGTTCAAGAAATTCATCAGCCTCTGCCATAGTAAGGCACAAAGGCGGAAGCAGACGAATCACATTAGTACCACTGACTCCGGTAAATACTTTCTGTTCGAACAGCAAACGCTGACGCAATTCCTTAATCGGTTCTTCAAATTCCATACCGATCATCAAACCTTCGCCACGCACCTCTTTAATCTGTGAGAATTGTTTCAATTCTTTCAGCAGATGAGCACCTACTTGGCAGCATTCTCTACCAGATTCTCACCTTTCATAACATCAAGCACCGCGATAGCAGCAGCACAAGCTAGGTGGTTACCACCAAAAGTGGTTCCCAATTGTCCATATACCGGCTTGAATTTCGGACTGATCAGGACACCAGCCATCGGAAAGCCATTACCAATCCCCTTTGCTACCGTAATTATATCGGGACGGATACCTGCATGTTGGTGAGCAAAAAAATTTACCGCTACGCCCGTAGCCGGATTGTATTTCATCCAAAACAAGGGCTGCATCCACTTCTTCGCAAGCCTTACTCAGTTCTTTCAAGAATTTTACTTCCGGAACCTGAATACCGCCTACTCCTTGAATACCTTCAATAATCACCGCACAGACATCTCCTTTTGCCAATTCCGCTTTAGCTGCTTCTATATCGTTCAAAGGCAGATAAGTCACATGCCCATTGTCATTGATTGGGGCTATAATTTTCGGATTGTGGGTTACCTCCACTGCCAGTGAAGTACGTCCATGAAATGCTTTGCAAAAAGAAAGCACACGGTTGCGACCATTGTAAAAAGAAGCCAGTTTCAACGCATTTTCATTAGCTTCGGCCCCACTGTTTATCAAAAACAATTGATAATCATCATAACCCGAAAGTTTCCCTAAACGGTCTGCCACTTCCTGCTGTAGCTTGTTAACCACCGAATTGGAATAAAATCCCAACTGTGCAACCTGCTTGCTTATCATTTCCACATAATACGGATGTGCGTGACCGATAGAAATAACCGCATGACCACCATACAAATCAAGGTATTCCGTACCTTGATCATCCCATACATGACAACCTTTTCCCTTGACAATGTTTATGTCAAAAAGAGGATATACATCAAATAATTTCATAAACTCTTCTTTATTAAAAAGCAGACGGTTTCAACCTCAACCCTACGGTTTCTTCCAAATTGAACATGAGATTCATATTATGAACCGCTTGTCCGCTTGCCCCCTTCAACAAGTTGTCAATGCAAGAGATAACCAGCAGCTTATCGCCATGTTTCTCCAAATGAATCAAACACTTGTTGGTGTTCACCACCTGCTTCAAATCTATATTTTTGTCTACAATATGAACGAAAGAATCCTCGGCATAATAGTCTTGATACATCTTCACCAGTTCTTCCAGTTCCACCTTGCATTTGACTACCAGAGTAGCAAAGATACCACGCGGGAAATCACCCCGGTAAGGAATAAAATCTATTTCAGCATTAAAGCTGTTTTGCAACTGTTTCAATGATTGCTTGATTTCGGGAACATGCTGATGAGAAAACGGTTTATAGATGCTCATATTATTATTACGCCAGCTGAAATGGCTGGTAGCACCCGGTTTCACCCCTGCCCCTGTACTTCCGGTAATGGCATTTACCATTACATCCTCGTTCAGTAACAGATGTTTGGCTAACGGCAATAAACCCAATTGAATACAAGTGGCAAAACATCCCGGATTGGCCACGTGCTTGCTATGGCAGATAGCACGACGGTTCAGTTCCGGCAAACCATAGATGAAGTCATGGTCATCACTCTTGATACGGTAGTCCATACTGAGGTCTATGATTTTCAAATCCTCGGGTACATTGTGACTATCCATAAACTTCTTTGTATCTCCATGAGCCGTACAGAAGAACAATACATCAATCTCATCCAGAGGAAGTTCGTCGGTAAAAACCAAATCCGTTTCACCATAGAATCCCTCATGTACGTCGGTAATCTTATTGCCGGCGTTACTGCTGCTGTTTATAAACTTTATGTCTACATCAGGGTGATTAATCAGCAGACGAATCAATTCGCCCGCCGTATAACCTGCCCCACCGATAATTCCTGCTTTAATCATACTTATTAAATTTCTTCGTCCTTGTGGTTATTATAATAAACACGCAAAGGTGTAGAAGTCACTTTGATAAAGCCTTTGGCATCTTCTGCTGTCCATCCCTTCTGCATTTCACCATATTCACCGAATTTGGTCTTCACCAGTCGTCTTTCGATTCAACACCCACAGTAGAGAATGAAAGCGGACGGAGTTCCAAGATAGCTGTACCGTTTACATTACGCTGAGATTCCTGCAACATTGCCTCAATATCGCGCATTACCGGTTCCAGATACTGACTTTCATGCAAGAACATTCCATACCAGTTGGCAACCTGGTCTTTCCAGTATTGCTGCCACTTGCTCAACGTATATTTTTCAAGGAAACGATGGGCTCCGATAATCAGCATAGGAGCAGCAGCCTCGAATCCTACACGCCCTTTGATACCGATAATGGTATCCCCAACGTGCATGTCACGGCCGATACCGTAGGGTGCACCGATCTCTTCCACTTTCTGAATAGCCTTGATAGGATCATCAAACTTCTCGTCATTAACAGCCTTCAGCTCACCTTTTTCAAATGTAAGACGAAGCTGTTCGCTTCCTTCCTTGGTCACCTGTTTCAAATAAGCACTTTCGGGCAAACCCTGCGCAGAGTCCAATATTTCCCCACCGCAGATAGAAGTTCCCCAAAGACCTACATTATAAGAATATTTCAATTTTGTAAAGTCAGCGGCAAAACCATGTTCATTCAAATAATCAATTTCCTGCTGACGGCTTAATGCCATGTCACGGGTCAATGTGATGATCTCAACCCCCGGAGCCAATACCAGAAAAGTCATATCGAAACGAATCTGGTCATTACCCGCACCAGTCGAGCCGTGTGCGATAGCATCCGCACCTATTTCATTAGCATAACGCGCTATGGCCAACCCTTGGAAGATACGTTCAGAACTTACAGAAATAGGATAAGTACCATTACGGAGCACATTACCGAATACCATATATTTCAAGCTCTTCTCATAGTATTCCCGGGTCACATCCAATGTCACATACTTCACAGCACCCAGTTTGTAAGCGTTCTCTTCGTTCTGCTTCAGCTGCTCTTCACTGAAACCACCCGTGTTTGCACAAGCAGCATACACTTCATACCCTTTTTCCTTAGCCAGATACATTACAGTGAAAGAGGTATCAAGCCCCCCGCTGAATGCTACTACTACTTTTTTCTTCTTTTCTTCCATAATGATATTATTTTAATTGAGAATTAAAAATTGAAAACTGAGAAATAAGTACATGAACGCGCAGCCATCTTTTAATTTTTAATTCTTAATTTTTAATTTATTAAATAGTGTCTTCTTCGTGCAAAGCCGGATCGTAAAGCATGGCTGTACAAATACAGAACTTACGGTTCTTTGCCACTAATATATCGTGATTGATACAGCCTTCACAACCTTTCCAAAAGGCCTCATCATCAGTCAGTTCATTGAAAGTTACAGGAACATATCCCAGTTCTGTATTCATTTTCATTACCGCCGCACCACTGGTCAGACTGAATATCTTCGCTTTAGGCCATCGCAGACGTGCCAATCGGAACGAAGCCGCCTTTATACGCTTGGCCAAGCCCATCCCACGATAATTGGGATGCACAATCAATCCCGAAGTTGCTACATATTGCTTGTTTCCCCATGACTCAATATAGGTAAATCCTGCAAAATCCTCTCCACATAAAGCAATAATCGCCTTTCCTTCTTTCATCTTTGTAGTCACATATTCATGTGTGCGTTCTGCAATGCCTGTTCCGCGTACCTTAGCCGCCTCTCTAATAGTATCTAAAAATTTTATCAACGTAAACTTCATGTGAGGCATCTGCCACCATCACATCCACTTGTTTAGCATCCATTTCCTTTTTTATCTATATTATTTTATTGTATATTCGGTATAATCAATGAAAGCGCATTCTTCACTCCCGCTCTTGTGCAGCCTTCACGAATGACAAGCATAATAGTATCATCACCAGCAATAGTTCCCAATATTTCATCAAAGTTCCGGTTATCAATATCATAAGCCAAACTACTAGCATATCCGGGACGAGTCTTGATTACTGCCAGATTAGCCGAAAATTCAATGGAAATAAATCCATTATGCATCAACATCTCACTGGCCGAATGTTGCTCAGTCATACGTTTGTACATGGTATTGTTTGGCAATACATATACATAATTTCCGTTCATACTGGCTGCTTTCGCCACTTTCAACTGCTTCAAGTCACGAGACAAAGTAGCTTGGGTCAATCGGAATCCTTCTTTCGCCAATTCCTGCAACAACTCTTCCTGGCTACCTACTTCCTTGCTCGAAATAATAATCTTAATGGCATCAAGTCTGCTATTCTTGCTCTTCATACTGCATAATTATTCTGATTCGGCTGCAAAATTACAGAATATTCGGGAATATAGATACAAAAAAGAGAATATTTTTGCGACTTTATGCATATTTTCAATAAAGCTCTTATCTATCATCCCAAGAGTAAACCAAAATCACACCAAATTCTTCTTTTCAATGCGATCTTCTTAAAAAGACGGTAATATTATGTTTTACGGCAGGTACAACCAAATCCAACAGTTATAATATCAAAAAAACAAGGACGACTTTCGGGGAATAAACTATTTTGCATCACTATTAATTCCTTAAAATCAAAAATAAAGGCATGGAACACACTTATTTCTTTGCGGTAGACTTGGGTGCCACCAGTGGACGTACCATCTTAGGTTGCTTGGGAGAAGGCAAAATGGAGTTGAAAGAACTGACTCGTTTCCCTAATCATATTATAGAAACCGGAGGACATTGTTATTGGGATATTTACGCCTTATACAATGAAATTATCAGAGGACTGAAAGTGGTAGCCAAAGACAATCTGCCTATCCGGTCCATCGGTATCGATACTTGGGGGGTGGATTTCGTATTCGTGGGCAAAGACGGAGAGTTACTCCGCAATCCTTATTGCTACCGCGACCCTCACACAACAGGTGCACCTGAAGAATATTTTACCCATATTCCCCGTGAACGAGTATATGACATCACTGGAATTCAAATTATGAATTTCAATTCCTTGTTCCAATTGTCAACACTCCACCGCAATCATTGCTCGGCCTTGGAAGCAGCCGATAAAATACTGTTTATGCCGGATGCCTTAAGCTATATGCTGACCGGTAAAATGGTAACAGAATATACCATCGCTTCTACTTCCCAGATGTTGAATCCACGCACCAAACGCTTCGAAAAGGAACTGCTGGATGTAGCAGATATCAAGGAAGAACAGTTCGGCCGTTTCGTTTTCCCGGGAGAGCCTATCGGAGTACTGACAGAAGAAGTGCAGAAAATCACAGGTCTGGGAGCTATTCCAGTCATTGCCGTTGCCGGTCATGACACAGGTTCAGCCGTGGCTGCCGTACCAGCACAAAACGAAAGATTCGCTTATCTGAGTTCCGGTACGTGGAGCCTGATGGGAATTGAAGTGAAAGATGCCATTATAAATAAGGAAAGCTTTGAACAGAACTTCACCAATGAAGGAGGTGTGGAAGGAACTACCCGGTTCCTGAAAAACATCTGTGGCATGTGGCTGTTGGAGCGTTGCCGCAAAGAATGGGAAGCAACCAACAACTATTCTTACACAGAACTGATAGATGCCGCTCTGACAGTTCCCGCTTTCCGCAGTGTCATCAATCCCGATGCTCCCTGCTTCGCCAATCCGTCATCTATGATTCAAGCCATCGGACATTATTGCAAAGAAACCAACCAACCTGTACCACAGAGTTATGGCGAAATCACTCGTTGTATTTTCGATAGTCTTGCCCTGCGCTACAAACAAGTATTCGGCTATTTGCAACAAATGGCCCCGTTCCCCATCGAAAAGCTGCACATTATCGGTGGAGGCTCACGAAACAATTTGTTAAACCAATTCACTTGCAACGCAGTGGGCGTACCTGTTATAGCAGGTCCCAGTGAAGGAACAGCTATCGGTAACATTATGTTACAGGCAAAAGCCAACGGCTGGTAAGCGATATCGCGGCTATGCGCCAACTAATCAGCACTTCCATAGAAACCGTTTCTTTTGAGCCCCAGCAAGCAGAAGAATGGGAAGAAGCATATAAGAAGTATTTAGCTCATTATAGAGAAGATATTTAATATTCACCTTGAAATTTATTCATTAAACAAACAAATAATATCATGAAAGAAGAATTGATTAATAAAGCGTATGAGATCGCAAAAGAACGTTATGCCGCTGTAGGTGTCGACACAGAAAAAGTAATGGAAACCATGCAGAATTTCCATCTGTCACTGCATTGCTGGCAAGCAGATGATGTAACCGGCTTCGAAGTTCAGGCAGGTTCATTGACCGGTGGTATCCAGGCTACAGGTAACTATCCCGGCAAAGCCCGCAACATCGACGAACTACGTGCAGACATTCTGAAAGCAGCTTCATATATACCAGGTACTCACCGTTTGAATCTGCACGAAATTATGGCGACTTCCAAGGAAAAGTCGTAGATCGTGACGAAGTAGAACCCGAACACTTCAAAAGCTGGATTGAATGGGGTAAGGAAAACAACATGAAACTGGATTTCAACTCTACTTCATTCTCTCATCCTAAAAGCGGTGACTTGTCTTTATCAAATCCCGATGAAGGTATCCGCAACTTCTGGATTGAGCACACCAAACGTTGTCGTGCCGTAGCCGAAGAGATGGGTAAAGCCCAGGGCGATCCTTGTATCATGAACCTGTGGGTACACGATGGCAGCAAAGACATCACTGTAAACCGCATGAAATACCGTGCTTTGTTGAAAGACTCTCTGGATCAGATTTTCGCAACAGAATATAAGAACATGAAAGACTGTATCGAATCAAAAGTATTCGGTATCGGACTGGAAAGCTATACAGTAGGTTCTAATGATTTCTATATTGGCTACGGTGCCAAGAACAACAAAATGATTACCTTGGATACCGGCCATTTCCACCCGACAGAAAGTGTTGCCGACAAAGTTTCTTCCTTGTTGTTGTATGTCCCCGAACTGATGCTGCACGTAAGCCGCCCCGTACGTTGGGACTCAGACCATGTAACCATCATGGACGACCCGACTATGGATTTATTCAGCGAAATCGTTCGTTGCAACGCCTTGGATCGTGTACACTATGGACTTGACTACTTCGATGCTTCCATCAACCGTATCGGTGCATACGTTATCGGCAGCCGTGCAGCTCAGAAATGTATGGTACGCGCTTTGCTGGAACCGATTGCCAAATTGCGCGAATACGAAGCAAACGGACAAGGATTCCAACGTCTGGCTCTGCTCGAAGAAGAAAAAGCTTTGCCTTGGAATGCTGTATGGGATATGTTCTGCTTGAAGAACAATGTACCCGTAGGCGAAGAGTTCATTGCAGAAGTAGAGAAATACGAAGCAGAAGTCACTTCGAAACGCTAATCAATATCCAACTACAAGATTGTCTTCCGTAGGGGCGGCCTCAAGTGCTGCCCCTACCGGGAACATAATTGTAGCCTAAAAGAATATAAACAATGGAAATCATTATCGGATTAATCATCATCGCCATAGGAAGTTTCTGCCAATCCAGTTCATACGTACCTATAAAAAAAAGTGAAAGAATGGAGTTGGGAAAGTTTCTGGCTGCTACAAGGTGTATTTGCCTGGCTGGTATTCCCGTTATTGGGTGCGTTGCTAGGTATCCCTCAAGGAAGCAGTTTATTTGACCTTTGGGGAACAGGAGGTGCTCCGATGAGCATCTTTTATGGTATATTATGGGGAGTAGGCGGTCTCACCTTCGGTCTTTCCATGCGTTATCTGGGAGTGGCCTTAGGACAAAGTATCGCACTGGGCACCTGTGCCGGATTCGGCACACTTTTTCCCGCCATTTTTGCCGGAACCAACCTGTTTGAAGGAAACGGACTTATTCTTTTACTGGGAGTATGTATCACTTTGTCGGGTATTGCCATTATAGGATATGCCGGCAGTCTTCGCGCCAAAAACATGAGCGAAGAAGAAAAACGCGCGGCAGTAAAAGATTTCGCTCTGACCAAAGGACTGTTGGTAGCCCTACTGGCAGGTGTGATGAGTGCCTGTTTCGCTTTAGGACTCGATGCCGGAACGCCCATCAAAGAAGCTGCATTGGCAGGAGGCGTAGAAGGGCTTTATGCAGGACTTCCCGTAATCTTCCTAGTAACATTGGGAGGCTTTTTGACCAATGCGGTTTACTGTCTGCAACAAAATATAGCCAACAAAACCATGAGTGATTATGCCAAAAGCAATGTATGGGGAAATAACTTGATATTCTGTGCTTTGGCAGGAGTACTGTGGTATATGCAATTCTTCGGTTTGGAAATGGGTAAAAGTTTCCTGACCGAAAGTCCTGTACTGCTAGCTTTCTCATGGTGTATATTGATGGCTTTGAATGTTACTTTCAGTAACGTATGGGGTATTTTATTAAAAGAATGGAAAGGCGTATCTACCCGGACTATCACTGTTCTGATAACCGGACTGGTAGTTCTTATCTTTTCTCTCGTATTTCCTAATTTATTTTAAAAGAATTACTATATTTGTAGCATACTGTTATTCAGAATGAAAAAGATGAATAAACAATATCCTATGAACAATCAAATAAAAAAAGATATGAAATCAATCTTAGACAATCGCCCTGAATTGGCCAAAGAGGTGAATAAAGTAGCCGAAGTAGCCGGATATTTGTGGCAAAAAGGATGGGCCGAACGTAACGGAGGTAATATCACCGTCAATATCACCGAATATGTAGACGATGAAATCCGTCAGATGCCCGCTATCAGCGAAGTAAAACAAATCGGTGTAACACTGCCTCACTTGAAAGGCTGTTATTTTTATTGCAAAGGAACCAATATGCGTATGCGGGATTTGGCGCGTGGCCTATGGACAACGGTTCTGTCATCCGTATTTTGGATGACTGTGCCAGCTATGTCATCATTGCCGACAAACCGGTTCAACCTACTTCGGAAGTTCCCTCCCACCTGAGCGTACACAATTACCTCATCAGCATAGGTTCTCCTTACAAAGCATCCGTGCATACACACCCCATCGAACTGATTGCCCTGTCTCACAACAAAAAGTTCATGGAAAAAGATGTGGCAACCAACCTGTTATGGAGTATGATTCCTGAAACAAAAGCATTCTGTCCGCGTGGCCTGGGCATGATTCCTTATCAATTGCCTAGTTCTGTAGAATTAGCCGATGCAACCATCAAGGAACTAGCCGATTATGATGTCGTTATGTGGGAAAAACACGGCATTTTTGCCGTTGACCGTGACGTAATGGCCGCATTCGACCAAATCGATGTTTTAAATAAATCCGCATTGATTTACATCGCTGCCAAGAATATGGGATTTGAGCCGGACGGTATGAGTCAGGAACAGATGAAAGAAATGAGTGTGGCTTTTAATCTACCCAAATAATATTTTATAGTCTTCCCCTAATGGGGAGATTTTAAAGATGATTTGACTCCGCATGGGGACAAATCATCTTTTTTATTATCGGGACTCAAAAGATAAATCGCGTACTTAACTCATTGACAGTTTGAGTATCTTATGTTTTTTTTAGAACAACGAGTACTCTTTTTTGGCTATCTTTTGACAAAGACAGATTCACTAAACCTACAGAGAGATATGAAAGCAAATAAATTATTCCTTTTGGCAAGTCTCCTTCTATCAGGCAGTATGATACCTATAACGGCTCAGAACAAGAAAGAGAAGAAACAACAAAGAGAACAAGCAGTACGCGAGGCTGTTGACAGCAAGGCATACAAAATAATGTGGACCGGGTAATGCCTATGAAAGGAGGCAGCAAACACCTGACTTCCGATTATTCTTTAGAAATAAGAAACGATTCGGTATATTCCTATCTGCCTTATTTCGGAGTG
>ENA-OQAR01000298-OQAR01000298.1-human-gut-metagenome-genome-assembly--contig:-NODE-298-length-14609-cov-2.977351_pt1 | contig 14609 bp, 17 predicted proteins | sample MGYA00242738_ERZ504533 | MGnify/ENA primary metagenome ERZ504533 (study PRJEB26092, sample SAMD00036276) | human gut metagenome | host: Homo sapiens | study: EMG produced TPA metagenomics assembly of... | reverse complement strand
GTGATGGTCAGATGGGGATGAAATTAAAGTGACATTTACACCTCTATTAGAAATTGTACCTTTAAAAATAGTGAAAGATATCTTGCTATGACTTAGGGCCTATTGTGTTAGCGACTAAAATAGACAATACTAATATTGGGAAAGAAGAATTCCGACATGAGCGTAAAACTGTTTAGTAATGTAATGATTCCTATGTCAGATACTCCTGTTTTTGTTTGGAACATTGAATGAAATAAAAGGTAATATCAGACGAGTAGTTGGGAAGGAATTATTATTTATCTATAATCCGAAAGAAGGAAAATCTGTAAAATTGGTTCCTTACAATAGGATAAATTTTTAGTCGATATGCTATTTACATGATTCATGTTGATGACAAAGAAGAGTATATAAAAACAGTTTGGGATGGTAGCTATTATGTCAATATGAATCAAAATTAGGAACGATAAATGTAGATGCTATTTGTATAGGAGATACTGATTCTGAACGAATGCACAAGATAGAGCAGGTGAGTAATATTACAGGAAAATATGATTATATTTCATCATGGCGTCGTGCAGTCAATGGAGGATATTTTATGTATAATTTAGCATCACTTCCAGATAAGGAGCAGACACTTTATATTGCGTTTCGGGGGAATGATCAGGATGAATTTGCTTTTGATTTGTTGATAGATGGACAGGTGATTAAATCATTTGTGCGTAGTCTAGGTGATGAAGGGTTGGTCACGAAGAATTATGCAAAATATATTCCTATTCCTTTTGAATTGACCCGTGGTAAGAAAAATATAACATTGAAAATTGCCGCTAGATTAAAGAATATGACAGGAGATTATTTTTTGATATTCGTATATTGCCATCAAATTCAGAAATGGATCTCAAGTAAATTCAATGAAAAAAAGAGTTTTATAAAGAGATGTTTGTTAAAAAAGGCAGAGGTTTTTATTTAAGTATTGAAGTTCGAATAGATCGAGGACCATTCCTAGATATTTGAGGTTTGGTCCTCAATTTATGATTCTATTTAAAGATTTTTCTAAAAGCCTTCGCATTATTTTTTTTGAAATAAGCGATTGTCCGAAAAGAGGGCGTTAAGCCTCCTAATAGCTATCATAATTCCACATTTTACCTTACAGGAGTACTCCAGTTTTTCTTGATGACCTTATTGAATACTTATAACCATATAAATACAATTTTAGTAATGTTGCAGGATTATACGGTAGGCTCCTTTTATTGAAGTTTGACATGTTTAACCCCAAGCTCATTTATAGGCAAGATATCCATAAATAAATTGATAATCCTTGCCCAAGAATTTGGAGCAATCAATTGGTCGAGAGGTATCATTTGAATTGATTTCTGTTTCTCCTACTATGTAGTTTATAGATATGTTGTCTAGTTTCTTTCCATAAATATATAAAAATAGGTGACAATTAAATATAGCTTCTAAGGTTTTGCACAGACTCTTGGGAGCTTACGATGTTACCAACAAATGGTGAAGTCGTTATTTAGCTCTCCGAGGAAGTTAGTCATTAAGTTCTAGTTTGAAATTAGCAGGAGTAAAGTATAAAGTGAAAAAATCTCTTCTCGAAAATGTAGACATAAAAAAAGGAGCAACGCCTTGCTCCAACCTTTGTTAACCTTAAATCTAATACTATGAAAAACACGTTGCAAAGGTACGTGTTTTAGTGGATTTTGCAAATAAAACAACTAAAAAAATATGTTTTCTAACACGTTTTAATACTTTTGTCCTATTTGTTAAGGATGAGGACTTTTTTTATTTACTTGTTATTTTGTCTTTTTTACATATAAAACCGTATATTTGTTGCCACTTTTGCAAAAGGATAAAAACGAATGGTTTCAGTAGATAATTTGAAAGTAGAGTTTGGAGTAACGCCTCTGTTTGAGGATGTGTCATACGTTATCAATAAGAGAGATCGTATTGCGCTGGTCGGGAAGAATGGGGCCGGTAAGTCTACTATGCTTAAGATATTGGCAGGAATACAGGCGCCTACTTCAGGTAGTGTTTCTGTTCCGCGTGATGTGACGATAGGCTATCTGCCTCAAGTCATGATTCTGAGTGATAAACATACTGTGATGGAAGAGGCGGAGATGGCTTTTGAACATATCTTTGAGTTGCAGGCTAGTATTGAGAGAATGAATCAGGAGTTGGCGGATAGAACAGATTATGATTCAGAAAACTATCATAAACTGATTGAGAAATTCACCCATGACAATGAACGCTTTTTGATGATGGGAGGTACCAATTATACAGCTGAGATAGAACGTACATTGATGGGGTTGGGATTTAGCCGGGAGGATTTTAACCGTCCTACATCTGAGTTCAGTGGTGGATGGCGTATGCGTATAGAGTTGGCCAAGTTGCTGTTGCGACGGCCCGATGTGTTGCTGTTGGACGAGCCTACCAATCATCTGGATATAGAAAGCATTCAATGGTTGGAAAACTTTTTGAAGACAAGTGCGGGAGCCGTTGTATTGGTGAGCCACGACCGTGCATTTTATTAATAATGTGACCAATCGTACGATTGAAATATCTTGCGGGCATATCTATGATTATAAAGTGGCTTACGATGAGTTTGTGGTATTGCGCAAAGAACGTTGTGAGCAGCAATTGCGTGCATACGAGAACCAGCAGAAGCAAATTCAGGATACAGAAGATTTCATAGAGCGTTTCCGTTATAAGGCTACCAAGGCTGTACAGGTGCAGAGCCGTATCAAGCAATTGGAAAAAATAGTTCCTATTGAAATTGATGATGAAGATAATTCAGCCTTGCGGTTGAAGTTTCCGCCTGCCATGCGTTCCGGCAATTATCCGGTCATTTGTGACGGGGTGAAGAAAGCATATGGCAGTCATATCGTTTTTTCACGATGTGACTTTGACTATTAATCGAGGTGAGAAGGTAGCTTTTGTCGGAAAGAATGGGGAAGGTAAGTCCACTTTGGTGAAATGTATAATGGACGAAATCCCATACGAAGGTAAACTGACCATCGGGCACAACGTACAGATTGGTTATTTTGCTCAGAATCAGGCTCAGATGTTGGATGAAAATCTGAGTGTCTTTGATACGATTGATTATGTGGCAAAAGGGGATATTCGTTTGAAGATTCGTGATATTCTGGGAGCATTCATGTTTGGAGGTGAGGCTTCTGATAAAAAAAGTAAAGGTACTGTCGGGTGGGGAGCGGAGTCGTCTTGCCATGATAAAACTTTTGTTAGAACCGGTGAATTTCCTTATTTTGGACGAACCTACCAATCATCTGGATATGCGTTCAAAGGATGTATTGAAAGAAGCTATCAAGGAATTTGATGGAACGGTGATTGTTGTTTCTCATGACCGTGAGTTCTTGGATGGACTGGTGACCAAAGTTTATGAATTCGGAGGTGGAGTAGTAAAAGAACACATTGGCGGCATTTATGATTTTTACAGAAAAAGAAAATAGAGAGTCTGAATGAGTTGCAGCTTTCGGCTTCTCCTACTATGTCTGCCACTAAAAAGGAAGAACTCGAAACGGTTAGTGAGAACAAATTATCTTATGAGGCGCAAAAGGAATTGAATAAGAAAATTCGCAAATTGGAGAAACGAATTGCGGATTGTGAACAGAAAATAGAAAAGCTGGAAACTGAGATTGGCGAGGTGGAAGCTGATATGGCTACTCCCGAAGGTGCATCGGATATGGCTTTGTATGAAAAGCATCAGAAACTGAAAAAGGACTTGGATCAGACGGTAGAAGAATGGGAAACCGTTTCTATGGAATTAGAAGAGATGCAGGGAAGTTAATATGTATCATATATATAGAACAAATGAAAGCAAAACATTATTTACCAATGGCTGTATTGGCTCTGGCAGTAGCTGCCGGATGTGACAGTAAAAAAGGAAGCCGTCATGACTTCGGGTATAGACTTGACAAAATTTTGGACACTACGGCTGTTCAAGGAGCTGATTTTTATCAGTATGCTTGTGGCGGATGGATGAAGAAACACCCTCTGACCAATGAATATTCCCGTTTTGGCTCATTCGATATGCTTGCTGAAAATAATCGGGAACAACTGAAAGGATTGATTGTGGAAATTGCTGCCGGGCAGAATGCGCAAGGTACAATAGGTCAGAAAATAGGGGATATCTATAAAATTGGCTATGGATAGTGTGAAACTGAATGCGGATGGAGTAACTCCTATTCAAGCTGATTTGGAAAAGATTGCTTCAGTGAAGGATAAATCGGAAATAGTTCCTTTGATGGCGGAACTGGCTCATAGCGGTGTATTCCCTTATTTCAGTTTCTATGTGGGTGCCGATATCATGGACAGCAAGAGCAATTTGTTTCAATTGTATCAAGGGGGTATCAGTCTGGGTGAAAAAGAATATTATCTGGACAATGATGATGTGACTGTCAATATCCGTAATAAGTATAAGGAACATATTGTAAAGATGTTCCAATTGGCTGGTTTTGATGAGGCTGCCGCTAAAAAAGAAAATGGAGGCTGTAATGGATATCGAAACCCGTATTGCAAAAGCTTCTTTCAGTGCGGTGGAACAGCGTAACCCTGCGGCCAATTATCATAAAATGTCTTTGGATGAATTAAAGAAAGAGATTCCGGGCATTGACTGGGATGCTTTCTTGAATGGTATAGGCGTGAAAGGGGTGACTGAACTGAGTGTTTCTCAAGTGGATCCGATTAAAGAGGTTGAGAAAATTATCAATAGCTTGCCGGTTGAAAATCAGATCGCTTATATGCAATGGAGTCTGATAGACAGGGCTGCCGGTTACTTGAGTGATGATTTGGTGGCACAAAATTTTGATTTTTATGGAAAAACACTATCCGGAAAACAGACTAACCAACCTCGTTGGAAGCGTGCTGTAAGTACTGTAAATGGAGTACTGGGTGAAGCGGTAGGTCAGATGTATGTGGAGAAATTATTTCCGGCAGCCGCAAAAGAACGTATGGTGCAGTTGGTAAAGAATCTGCAGACCGCATTGGGAGAACGTATCCGGAATTTGGAATGGATGGGTGACAGCACAAAGATTAAAGCTATTGAGAAGTTGAATTCTTTTTATGTAAAGGTAGGCTATCCTGATAAGTGGAGGGATTATACCGGTTTGAATATTGAAAAAGATTCTTATTGGGCCAATGTGAAGCGTGCTACAGAATTCGAACTGGATTATATGTTGTCCAAGGCAGGCAAGCCGGTTGACAGAGATGAATGGGGAATGACTCCGCAGACTGTCAATGCATATTATAATCCGACCACGAATGAGATTTGTTTTCCGGCGGGTATTCTTCAATATCCGTTTTTTGATATGAATGCTGATGATGCATTTAATTATGGAGCTATTGGCGTGGTTATCGGTCATGAAATGACTCATGGATTCGATGATCAGGGACGTCAGTTTGATAAGGATGGTAATTTGAAAGATTGGTGGACAGCCGAAGATGCCAAACGTTTTGAAGAACGTGCTCAGGTAATGGTGAATTTCTTTGATAGCATCCAGGTTTTGCCGGGACTCAATGCCAACGGTTCTTTGACTTTAGGTGAGAATATAGCCGATCATGGTGGTTTGCAGGTTTCTTTCCAGGCGTTCAAGAATGCGACAAAAGATGCTCCCCTGCTGGTAAAAGACGGATTTACTCCGGAACAGCGCTTCTTCTTGTCATACGCCGGAGTGTGGGCTGGCAATATCCGCGACGAGCAGATTCGTTTGCAAACCAAGTCTGATCCACATTCATTGGGCAGATGGCGTGTGAACGGAGCACTCCCTCAAATAGGTGCATGGTATGATGCTTTTGGCATTAAAGAGGGGGATCCTATGTATTTGGCTCCTGAAAAAACGTGTTTCTATTTGGTAAGCTTTGTATGTAAAAGATAATAAGAAAGCATGGTAAATTGCTGAGAATTCGGCATTTACCATGCTTTCTTTTTGGAATTTACATGATAAACACCTATTTTTGTGCCCGATGAAACGGAGACGATACATAGCATGGGTATTGATGTTGGTCAGCATTATCATGTTGACAGCATCTGTTCTGCCTCATCATCATCACCGGGAAATTCTTTGTTTGCAGCATGATATGACTTTGTGCGGCTGTCAATGTTCCGTGCAGCATCAGCAGCATAATAATAGTTCTGATGAGAATCATACATGTAATGCCGGATGTGTGACCAAGTTTAAAAGTGTAACTCCGGATCGGGCCCAAGACAGTGTTTCTCCTGATTATTCGTTTTGTTTGCTGTTATATACGGTGACGGATGTATTGGCGCTTTCATTGCGGTTGACAGAACACAACACATTACCTTATAATTACTATTTAGAAAAACTGCATTCTACGTGTCTTCCCCACGTAAAGGGGTTGCGTGCTCCTCCTTGCGATGTTCTTGCTTAACAGATAGAAAGTTTATCTTTTTATCCGCAACTTTGTTGCATTTTCTTTACACTAATTTTGCATTTAGTAAAAAGTAAGAACAAATAATATCATCATGAAGAAACTTATCTTTATGGGAGTCTTGGGCTTGTTCCTCTTAGGCTCTTGCAACAGTAAATCGGGTCATGATCACGAAGGACACGATCATGGAACGGAGGAAGCACATAATCACGACCACGAAGGGCATGACCATAATCACGAAGGGCATGACCATGAAAAAAGAAAACCACGACCATGAGAATGAAGGTCACGAAGGGCATAATCATGAAGCGGAAGCTTCTGCAGCCGGACATTCCGATGAGATAATTCTGGCTCCAGAAAAAGCAAAAGCAGCCGGGGTAGAATCGGAAATAATCCGGCCTGAATCATTCCGTCAGGTGATAACGACCAGCGGTCAGGTGCAGGCAGCACAAGGCGATGAAGCGTAGTAGTTGCCAATGTAGCCGGTGTGGTTTCTTTCCGCCATCCGGTAACGGACGGTATGAGTGTGAGCAAGGGGGCTCCCATTCTGAATATCTCTGCTGAGAATATGCCGGACGGAGACCCTGTAAAACGTACCCGTATCGCATATGAAACCGCCAAAAAAGAATATGAAACGTGCCGCCAAGTTGGTAAAAAGTCAGATAATATCGCAGAAAGATTTCAATGCCATTAAGGAGAGTTATGAAAATGCATTATTGGCATACGAGGCTATTTCAAAGAACCAGACCAAGACAGGTGTGTCCGTCACAGCTCCTTTAGGTGGTTATATCAAGAATTGTCTGGTGCAGGAAGGTGACTATGTGTCGGTAGGCCAGCCTTTGGTGAGTATCACTCAGAACCGTCGTCTGTTCCTTCGTGCAGATGTTTCCGAGAAATATTATGGTTATCTGCATAGCATCCAGTCGGCAAACTTCAAGACTCCATACGATAATAAGGTATATGAGCTGGGTGAGTTGAAAGGGCGTCTGCTTTCTTATGGTAAAGCATCCGGTGGTACTTCTTTTTATGTGCCTGTAACTTTCGAATTTGATAATCGGGGAGATGTGATTCCCGGTTCGTATGTGGAGGTGTATCTGCTCTCGTCGGAAATGCCCGATGTGCTGGCCTTGCCTGTTACGGCACTGACCGAAGAACAAGGTTTGTACTTTGTTTATCTGCAACTGGATGAGGAAGGATATAAGAAACAGGAGGTAACTTTGGGAGCGAGCAACGGAAAGAAAGTGCAGATTCTGACCGGTTTGAAAGCCGGTGACCGTGTGGTAACAAAGGGAGCTTATCAGGTGAAATTAGCGTCGGCTAGCAATGCGATTCCGGCTCATAGTCATGAACATTAATCAGCCGTCCTATGCTAAATAAGATTATACATTTTTCCCTTCAGAACCGTATATTGGTTCTGGTGGCGTCGGTTTTGCTGCTTATCGGCGGTACTTACACGGCTTTTCATACGGAAGTCGATGTGTTCCCCGATTTGAATGCGCCGACTGTAGTGATTATGACCGAAGCGAATGGTATGGCCGCCGAAGAGGTGGAACAATTGGTAACCTTTCCTGTAGAAACTGCCGTGAACGGTGCGACCCATGTGCGCCGGGTGCGTTCATCTTCCACCAATGGCTTTTCCGTTGTGTGGGTGGAATTTGAATGGGATACCGATATCTATCTGGCCCGTCAGATTGTCAGTGAGAAATTGTCCTTGGTCAGCGAGGAGCTGCCCGAGAATGTAGGTAAACCTACCATGGGACCTCAGTCTTCTATTTTAGGTGAGTTGCTGATTATCGGTCTGACTTCGGATACTACTTCCATGCTCGATCTCCGTACACTGGCAGACTGGACTATCCGTCCGCGCCTGCTCTCTACGGGAGGTGTGGCACAGGTTGCCGTGCTGGGAGGTGATATCAAGGAATATCAGGTGTTGCTTGACCCTGCCCGCATGAAACATTACAATGTTACGTTGGCAGAGGTGATGAACGTTACCCGTAACATGAATCAGAATGCCAATGGCGGAGTGATTTATGAATATGGAAACGAATATATTGTTCGCGGGGTGCTTTCCAGTCATGATGTGGCTCAGTTGTCACGTTCCGTCATCAAGACGGTGGAAGGGGTGCCCGTTACATTGGAGGATATTGCCGATGTGAAGATTGGTTCGCAGGAACCCAAACTGGGTACTGCTTCGGAGAGAGGAAAACCTGCCGTACTGCTGACCGTTACCAAACAACCCAAGACCGGGACTATTGAACTGACAGAGCAGTTGGAAGCCGCATTGAAGGATTTGCAGAAGAATCTTCCGGCTGATGTACACGTTTCTACAGATATTTTCCGTCAGAGCCGTTTTATTGAAAGCTCTATCGGTAATGTGAAGGATTCGTTGTATGAAGGTGCTGTTTTTGTGGTGATTGTTCTCTTCCTGTTCCTTGCCAATGTACGTACCACGGTTATTTCATTGGTAACCCTTCCGTTGTCATTGATTGTTTCTATATTGACTCTTCACTATATGGGACTCACCATCAATACCATGAGTTTGGGTGGTATGGCCATTGCCATTGGTTCGTTGGTGGATGATGCCATTGTGGATGTGGAAAATGTATGGAAGCACTTGCGTGAGAATCGCTTGTTGCCCGAAGGGGAACGTAAGAGCGTGATTGAGTCGTGTTCAATGCTTCGAAGGAAGTGCGTATGCCTATCTTGAACTCTACCTTGATTATTGTAGTCAGCTTTGTTCCTTTGTTTTTCCTGACAGGAATGGAAGGGCGTATGCTGGTTCCGTTGGGCATTGCCTTTATTGTGGCGTTGTTTGCTTCTACGGTAGTGGCTTTGACACTGACTCCGGTACTGTGCAGCTATCTGTTAGGTAATAATAAAAGCAAAGGATTGCCCAAAGAGGCATTTGTGGCCGTATGGATGAAAAAGCATTACCGCAATGCCTTGTTATGGTCCTTGAATCATAAATCCGCAGTATTGGGTTTTACGGGTGGACTGTTTGCGGTGGCATTGGTTATGTTTTTTACATTAGGACGCAGTTTCCTGCCATCTTTCAATGAAGGTTCGTTCACCATTAATATCAGTTCATTGCCGGGAATTTCTTTGGCAGAATCGGATAAAATGGGACACCGTGCAGAAGAGTTGCTGATGTCTATTCCCGAAATACAGACTGTAGCCCGTAAAACGGGACGTGCCGAACTGGATGAGCATGCATTAGGGGTTAACGTGAGTGAAATTGAGGCCCCGTTTGAATTGAAAGACCGTTCCCGCCAGGAACTGGTAGCCGATGTGCGTGCCAAGTTATCTACCATTACCGGTGCGAATATCGAAATAGGCCAACCTATCAGCCACCGTATCGATGCCATGCTTTCGGGTACCAAGGCCAACATTGCCATCAAACTGTTTGGTAATGATTTGAACAAGATGTTTGCCATCGGTAATCAGATAAAGGATGCCATCAGCAGTGTGGAGGGTATTGCCGACTTGAATGTGGAACAACAAATCGAACGTCCGCAGCTCAAGATTGTTCCCAAACGCGAGATGCTTGCCAAATTCGGTATTTCTTTACCGGAGTTTGCCGAGTTTTGTATCAGTGAACATGGCGGGTGAAGTTGTTTCACAGGTATATGAAGAAGGCAAAGCGTTTAATCTTATTGTCCGTACCAAGGATGAGGTGCGTGATGAGATGGAGAAGGTGCGCAACCTGATGATTGATACCGGTGACGGTCAGAAAATCCCTGTCAACTATGTAGCCGATGTGGTTTCTGCCATGGGACCGAATACCATCAGCCGTGAGAACGTGAAGCGTAAGATTGTGATTTCGGCCAATACCAGCGGTCGTGATTTGCGCAGCGTGGTGAATGATATACAGGAACGGATTGATGCGCAAATCAAGCTTCCCGAAGGATATCATGTGGAATATGGCGGTCAGTTTGAAAGCGAGCAGGCGGCCAGCCGTACGCTGATGCTCACTTCGTTTATGAGTATCGTGGTTATCTTCCTGTTGCTTTATACCCAGTTTAAGAATGCAGCCCAAAGTGGAGTCATTTTGTTGAATTTGCCTTTGGCGTTGATTGGTGGGGTATTTGCATTGATGATAACAACGGGTGAGATAAGCATTCCGGCTATTATCGGCTTTATCTCGTTGTTTGGCATTGCTACCCGTAATGGTATGTTGTTGATAAGTCATTACAATATGTTGCGCGAAGAAGGTATGGAGTTGAAAGAAAGCATTCTCCACGGTTCGTTAGACCGTTTGAACCCTATCCTGATGACTGCGTTTGTCTTCCGCGCTGGCTTTGATACCTTTGGCATTCCGTGGCGATTTGCCGGGTAATGAAATACAAAGCCCGATGGCGAAAGTTATTCTTGGAGGTCTTTTTGACATCGACTTTCCTGAACGCTTTCATTATTCCGATTGTTTATGAACTGATGAACCGAAAGAAGAAATAATAGAAATAATATGAAACGAATCTTAGTTATAATAGCCCTCTGCTCTCCCTTGCTGATGCAGGCCCAGAGTATTGAGCACATTTTGAAAAGCATCGAGCAGAACAATAAAGAGCTCAAGGCACAGAAACATGCCGCCGATGCGACCAAGATGGAAAACCGGACAAACAACAACTTGCCTGATCCTACGGTGAGCTACAGCTCTTTTTACAGTAATGGTGCCGAAGGTGGTCACGGTACGGAATTCGTTGCTTCGCAAGGTTTTGATTTTCCTACTCAGTATATTGCCCGCAACCGGCAAGCTACTTTGCAGAACGAAGCGGTGGACAAGCAACAACAGGCTGCCCGCCGGGATATTCTGCTGAATGCGAAGAATCTCTGTCTGGACCTTATTCTGTTGAATCAGGAAAAGACATTGATGGATATCCGTATGAAAAAATGCGGATGAATTACAGGCACTTTTATGAAAAAACGTCTGACTACCGGTGATGCGAATATACTGGAAGTCAACAAAATCAAGATGGAGCGTATGAACGTGCAGACGGAAGTTGCCCAAAACAGCGCAGCTCACCGCACTGCCTTGCAGTCTCTGCTTGCCATGAACGGTAACATGCCTTTGGAGTTTGCTGAAACCACGTATCCTGCCATACAGGAAATCAATGATTACAATGTTATGAGGGATGAAGTGATGGCGTCAGACCTTGACTTGCAGGCCGCCGCCGCCACTGCCCGTGCCGCCGAGAAGCAGGTTTCGGTAGACCGCCAAGGATGGTTGCCGAAGCTGGAAGCCGGCTTTCGCCGTAACACGGATGATGCGGTTTCGATGAATGGTTTTGTGGTAGGGGGCTCCTTGCCTTTGTTTCAGAATCGTAAAAAGGTAAAGATAGCCAAGCACAGGCTATCAGCGCACAATTGATGCAAGAAAATGCTAAAGATCAGGTTGAAGCTTCTCTGATGTCTCTCTTCAATGAGATGCAGCAGTTGAAGGATGCCATGAATGCGTATGATGTCCCTTTGATGTACCGTTCGCTGGATTTATTGAAGCAGGCATTGACCGAAGGACAAATTTCATTGATTGAATATTTTGTGGAAACGGAAAGTATTTATAAGAATCTTCAGGCGTATATGCAGATTGAGAATCAATACCAGAAGGTGATGGCGAATATCTATAAGAACAACCTGTAGGATGTTAATATCCGCTGAGATATAGTAGTGTAGGGGGGATGTTATAGTTGACATCGCCCCTAAAACTTATCTTGTCGGTTCAGTAAGTAAAATATAAAAAATGAATAGGAAATGAATTTAGAAGAGGTATTGAACTTCCGCCGGTCTGTGCGGAGGTATGATAAAAATAAACCGATAGACCCGGAAAAGGTGAAACATTGTCTTGAACTGGCTACGCTGGCTCCCAATAGTTCCAATATGCAATTGTGGGAATTTTATCAAATAACGAATCCCGGACTGATGGCGAAAGTTTCAGAAGCTTGTTTAGGGCAGTCGGCTGCTTCTACGGCTTCGGAAATTGTTGTTTTTGTTACTCGTCAGGATTTGTATAAAAAGCGTGCTAAATTTGTGCTTGACTTTGAAGAAGGAAATATCAGGCGCAATAGTCCGAAAGAGCGTCAGGAAAAACGTATTAGGGACAAGAAGCTGTATTATGGTAAACTGATGCCTTTCATTTATGCAAGGTTTTTCGGGCTTCTAGGGCTTTTCAGGGTGATATTGGCGAGAACCATCAGCCTGTTCCGCCCTATGATGCTGGAAGTTTCGGAATGCGATATGCGTGTGACGGTAAATAAATCCTGTGCCCTTGCTGCCCAAACTTTTATGATTGCCATGGCAAACGAAGGCTATGACACTTGTCCGCTGGAAGGTTTTGACAGCAGGCGGATGAAGAAACTATTGAAGCTGCCCCATGGGGCAGGCATCAATATGGTTATACCTTGCGGCATACGGGATGGGAACAAAGGCATTTGGGGAGAACGGGGCAGGGTTCCTTTCGATGAAATCTATCATAGGATATAAGAGACAGGGTATTCCTCCTTATTCAGTGCCCACTGCCATATAAATGACGTGTGGCACTCTGCCGCTTCTCTTGATTTTGTCTTCCATAAACCATTGGCGCAGCTCATGGGCAGCTTTGGTTTTCAGCACTCCCGTCAGATTGGAGTATTCCTGTCGGGTGATGAAGGTGTATTCCTTCAGGTATTCCATCAGCATGCCGAATCGCTCTTCCTGAGTGTGCTTGGGAGAAGATGTTTTGAAGCCGTATGCGGGGTCTGCGCGTTCCAGTTCCATTTCGCCCTTTCTGCATACCTCTTTGACAAAGTGGCGTGCCGGCTTGAACTTGACACTGTCGAAGTGCACCGAGCCGGAGCGTATCTCCTTCTTGTCCGTCACCTTTCGGCTGGTAAGTGTTGCCGAGAAGGTTCCTATCTCTCCCAGTTTCACATTGTATCCGTCTGCCAGATAATCCGTCAGCAGATTCTCCAAATCACTGAACAGTCCAATGACCGTGCCTGCCTTGAAGCCGGACCGTTTGGCGATATCATCGGCAATGTTTTCCAGGTTTTTAGTGCCTGCCACCACGATTTTGGGATATAACGTAGTTTTGTCTGCTGTCCCGTTTATGTCGGGACTTTTTTTGAAATCAATTTTTGTTGCCATGTCTAATGGGGTTTTAAGGGAACATTAAGCCGTTTCTTACCTACGGCTAAGGCTTTTTGCGCGGCAGGTTATTACGTTCTGCCACAGTGGACGTATGTCCTGCGTAGTGGGATGTACGTCCTGCTGCAATGGGACGTACGTTCTGCTGTAGTGGGACGTTCTGGTCTTCCGTACAAAAGTACTTAATCATACGGAGAAAAACGATTAATCCGACAGGAAAAATAAGTTAAAGGGGGTGCCTTCTTTCTTTTTGATTCTGTGCAGAGACCGGCTGAGATGCTAGGCCAGACAAGGCAACCATACGTGGAAGACGGAACCTTTCCCGTATTCGGATTCCACCCATATTTTGCCTTCCATCTGCTCGGTGATGGATTTACAGATGGGCAATCCCAGACCCGTACCCTGGATAAAGGAATTCAGTTTCTTGAACCGCTTGAATATCTCGGTCAGATTCTTTTCTTCAATGCCCATACCTGTATCCTTCACATAAATCTCCACTCCGCTGTCCTTGAGGGCATATCCCATTTTGATATATCCTTGTCGGGTAAACTTGGCGGCATTGGTGATTAGGTTGGTTACAATTTGGGTAAGACGTTCCTTGTCCGCCTTGACCTGCACTTCCTGAAGCGGGACTTCGTAGATGAACTCCCTGCCGGGCAGCTTGACTTTGTCTTTCATCTGAATGGCAAGGTCACCGAACATTTCGGATAAGTTGAACACGGTATTGTTGAATGTCATTTTGCCTGAGTCCAGAACGGAAAGATTCAGAACATCTTCAATCAGCGTCAGCAGTAAATTATTGTTCAGCATAACAATGCGCTGGTATTCCTCCTGCTCCTCTTTGCTTGTGGCATCGGCTATGAGTTGTGAGAATCCCACAATGGCATTCAGCGGTGTCCTTATCTCGTGGCTCATGTTGGATATGAATTGTGCCTTCAGGCGGTCGGCTTGTTTTGGCTTTGTCCAATGCATTCTTTTAACTGCTCCATCATCTGGTGTTGCAAGGTAACATCATTTCCCACACATACCAGCAATTTCTTTCCTTTGAATGAGAATGAAAAACTTGGCAGTCTGCAAGTGAGTGCTCACATCGCGGTCGGGGG
>ENA-OQAR01000297-OQAR01000297.1-human-gut-metagenome-genome-assembly--contig:-NODE-297-length-14636-cov-6.715969_pt1 | contig 14636 bp, 20 predicted proteins | sample MGYA00242738_ERZ504533 | MGnify/ENA primary metagenome ERZ504533 (study PRJEB26092, sample SAMD00036276) | human gut metagenome | host: Homo sapiens | study: EMG produced TPA metagenomics assembly of... | reverse complement strand
AAAAAAAAGTCGGCAGAAAGAAAAGGCCATCCCGGAAAGGGGTTTTAAAAAAAGGTCTTTAAATCTAGCTGAAGCATAAAATTAGAAGTTTAACAAACTAAGTAGCAGAAGTATATGCAAATCATTCAATTTGTTTTTTCGGTCATCATCGCTCTTTGTGCAGTGGCTATGTTTGTCGGAGCGGTAATAACGCCAAGTCCGATAAAGGTTGTGTGGTTACGTTGTTGGCTCTTATTTGCCTATTCTCCTTGTTTCTCGTGAAATTGGCTTATTGTGAAATGAAATCTAAAAATGATATACTATGAAAGTGTCAGAACAATTTAAAAGTACCATCAAGGCATACCTTGATAATATGGCAGCGGTGGATAGTCTGTTTGCTCCAGTCTATCAAAAACCTACAAAGAATATAGATAATTGCATTACCTATATTTTAAACCAAGTGAAGAAAAGCGGTTGCTGTGGTTTTAGTGATGATGAAATTTTTTGGTATGGCGTTGCACTATTATCAGGAAGATAATATTGAGGTGGGTAGCCCATTGAAATGTAATGTAGTCGTAAATCATCATGTTGAATTGTCAGAGGAAGAAAAAGAAAGCGGCTCGTGAGGCTGCTATCAAAAAATTGCAGGAGGAAGAATTGGCAAAGTTGAAGAAGCGTCAACAAGCTAAACGTGAGAACAACACCGAAGTACAAACCCAGTTAACTCTTTTTTGATATGAAACCCAAGACAAAATTACAAATGGAAATCGTGAATGGGAGCAGGAAGTTAGCTCCCGTTTCAGAGGCTCAAAAGCGTTATGCCTATAAACATTGCTTTGTGCATTATTTCAAGCGTGATGCAAAGGGGAATTGCTTTTGTTTGGATTGTGGGCATACATGGCGGGATAAGGAAGATAAGAAAAACTGTAAATGTCCTCATTGCGGTATGAACCTGAAATTGGAGAATAGCAGGAAAAGGACGGCTGTATATAAAAGAATATTTTTTTGTGTGATTACTACATACAAGCAATATCAAGTTATCCGTTTTTTTATGGTGGACTGCCGGCTGAAAAAAGGGTCTCCGGCTAATTACTTTATAATTGAGGCGGTACAGTGTTGGATGAATAAAGAGGGCAAGACAGAAACGCTGTCTTTGCTGCGGGGCATGTCTATATTTTTATTACGATGCATGGATATATGGAAGTTCTTTGGAATTGCGTAAGCGGAATGTGCATCATGACCGTATTTATGATATTTGCCCGGCAGTTATCTATCCGAGAATGAAAGTGATACCCGAACTTACGAGGAATGGATTTAAGGGTGCCTTTTATGATATTTGTCCGAGTTCCTTCTTTATGACATTATTAACTGATAATCGGATGGAGATATTATATAAGGCAGGGCAAATGAATTTGTTCTTGAGATTTTTAGAGAGAAAATACGGTATAGATAAGTATTGGACGTATGTAAAAATCTGTTTAAGACATGACTATGTGATACATGATGCGGACTTGTGGCTGGACTATGTGGATATGCTGATAGAAAATAAATTGGATGCGAGAAATCCTCATTATTTGTGTCCGTTGAATGTAGAAGAAGCGCATGATTGGGTGATGGGGAAATGTAAGAAAAAATATTCTGAAAAGGATGAAAAAGACTATATTGCTGCCAAATCACGTTTCTTTAATCTTTTCGTTTGCGGATGGAAATATTATGGTTCGGGTATTGGAAAGCCTTTCGGACTTTTACAAAGAGGGAAAGTTGCTGCATCATTGTGTATTCAGCAACGCCTATTATAAGAGAGAAGATTCGTTGATAATGTCGGCAACGGTGGATGGAAGGCGCATGGAAACGGTGGAGTTTTCACTTAGCAGGATGGAGGTGTGCCAGTGTCGTGGAAAGTCTAACCAATTATCAGCCTATCATGACCGGATTCTGAATTTGGTACGGGATAATATACCGTTGATAAGGGAAAGGATGGTAGTGTAATGAATAGCCCACACATCTAAATGTGTGGGAGTTCTTTTTTTTTGGAAGACGCCCAAAAAGAACCCCAAAAACGTGTCGCTACACATCGTTACGCTCGGATTATTTGCTTGTCGGCTTTAGTTTGCCGATACATTTTTCCATGTCGGGGGACAATAGGAAAGAAGCCGTCTTTTTCTGCTGCACCCCTGAGTGTGGCTGGACGATGGCATACCTGCATTTTAATATCTTGCCGATAACTTCCGTACTGTCACGGTGCAGGTACATGGCTTTCATGGCATCCGTTGCTTTCAGGCTTTTTTCGGCTTCCATATAGGCGGAAAAGGACGGTTTGAATAAGGCACGGGGACTTTCCGCTTTCTGTATGACAGCGGATAATTGTGCGCTTTTGTTGTTCAGGTAGCACAGGCTGTCCGATACGGTGACGTCTTCTGTTTCCAACACTTCCAGTAGTTCGAACTTTAAATCCGTCCAGGTGCCGTGAGAATCTGTCTGAACCCATTCCGCAATGGCCTTCTCATAGCCGGGTTTGCTGCATGAGGAAAAGGCAATGAGCAGCATACAAAAAATAAATGCTTGATATTCATATTGATCTGATTTTATAGGTTGTCGTATTATGTGATGGAGCAAATCTATGAGGTTACTGGCCGTCCTCCGTGGAGGAACAGATGCCACACGAGATTTTCAGATCATCGTTCCAATCCTTGTTTTCCGAAAGTTCGACGTTCTTCAGTTTCCGTACCTTGTTGCGGAGTTCATCGTTACTCAGGCTCTCGACATCAGTCGTATCGCCATGAAAGTAACGATGCAGCCATAGAGTGTACTTGTGCCCTTGTTTGTCGTTGTCAAAGATGCTCCGGAGCTCCTTTACCTGGTTCTTGTCAAGAATCAGGCGTAATAGCCTCATTTGTCCTTCCGTGAATGTCCCTTCCGTAGATACATATACAAGATTGAGGTCGTTTCCGGAATGGCGTAATTGATAGTGGGAGATACAGTCTATAAATGACTCCCCAATGTAGAGAATGTCTATCGGGCGGCTTTTGTCATGGTTGCTGGTCGCCAGACAGTCGAACTTGCCACCGATAATCCCTTTGAATGTTTCATTTCGTTGAGAAATGGCTTGCACACCGTTTTCATTGTACATCTTGATGCACACGTTGCGGTAAACACTCCCTTTGTTCTTTACCTCACGGATAAAGAAAGTGTCTTTGAAGAACCGGCTTTCAATGCTTTCTTTCAGGATACCTCTTTTCTGGAGATAATTGCCCTTGTAGGGTTGTAGCTGGCTCAAGTAGAATTGAAGTTCGTCCGCTCTCATGCTTGTGTTACCTACTTCATACCGGCTTTTTTCGGGTGTCGTGATGCGGTTGGTGTTGATGTAGTTCTGAAGGATCTCCCCCACCTCGCGCAAGGACGGCATTTTTCCGGTTGTTTCAAATAGATGTTCCTGCATCAGATCCATGATACTGCGGCCACGCACGCTGTCACTATGCACGTCCCAATAGGTGTATTGGTTCTGCGAGTTCCGCTTGATGACGATGGTATGCGTTCCGTTGCTCATTTTGGGACAGGAGTTGGAAGAGCCTTCCACGATTTTCCATCCTAGTTCCAGCAGGAAATCGGGCAGAGAAATGGTTGTTTTTATCTGATTGAAATCGACTTTCATAACGTTGACTGGATTAGTTGAATCTCATTTTATCTGAGCTTAGATTATAAATGAGAAAGATTATCTTTCATAAAGATAAGAAATATCATCTAAATATGGAAGAGAAAGTATATGTTTTTTGATTCGTCTGCATTTTTATTTCAAGGTACTGTAAACCAAATCAACAGTAGTGTCTATACCGGGAACGGCCTCCAACTGTTTGCTCTGGTTGAATACGCTTTCCCCGTCTTTTTTTTATCTGCATGGTGATGATAGCACTCTCTTTTGAATAGAGAATGCCTTGCACGGTAATTTGGCTGACAGGCTTTTCCGTGCTGTATTCCGCTTTATCGGTGAAACTCTCATCTACGGAAGCTGCGGAGGTACCGGTGCGTTCGTTCCTGAATCTCACGCCGTCAAGATTATATATATGCACACTGCCTTTGGGTGAGGAACCGGTTACGGCTACGGTGATGTGATACATGCCGGCTTTGTCTGTTTCCGATTGGATTTCCTCTTTGTTGCATGAAGCGGCCAATAAGCAGGCTGCCGCTAATAATGAATGAATTTTTCTCATGGTAGGATTCTTTTGTTGAATGTTATCGGATGATTTTTTGTTCTGTCTTGTGTGTCCCGGTTGGCGGAACTGCTGACTTTTCTTTTAATTTGTCCTCTATCTTTTTGAGGATGGCGTTGACATCTTCAATGATTTTGATGTAGTTCTGCTGGATAATCTCTTCCAGGATTTCCAGTTCCATCTCTTCTTTGCCGTTGCCCAGTTTGACCGGTAAGGAGAAACGGGGTATCTCCTTCTCTTCAAAACGGCACATATCCATCTGCACGCTGAAGAATGGCGGCTTGCCTCCGGCAATCTTGCCAATGAAGTGTCCGGCTGCTTGTCCGGCAATGTCCCTTGCCTTTAAGACTTTTTCTTTTGCAGGCTCTCCGTGACACTGTTATTGCCACCGGTTGGTGTGAATAAGATTCTTGCGCTTCTTTCTTCTCCCCAAGCAAGTTCTCGATGTCTTTGGCGGTCTTCTCATTTCCGGTCATACCGTAAGCCTGCGTTCCGCAGGAGGCTTTCAGGATGTTGGCACTTTTCTCTCCATAGTCCCTGACCGCTTGGTTGAAGTCCTGAACGGCGAGAATGGTAGCGACATTGTGCTTCCGGGCGGTTCCGATGAAAGTGTCAATGCCTTGCAACAGGATGGTCGGAAATTCATCTACCATGAATATGCTGGTCGCTTTGCCGGGATTGTTCATCTGTGACATCAAGACGCTGCCGATGCAGGAAATAGCAGGGGAAACGGCTTCCTTGATGGTGGGCGCATTGCCTACGCATAACAGCGTTGGGTGTTCCTTGTTGGTTATATCCAAAGAGAACTCTTCTTCGGGAAGTGGCGACAACACCCAGAAGATGTATTTGTTGTTCAGGAGTACCAACGGAGTCTGTGCGGATGATACGGCTCCGGCTGTCTGCTGTTGTGCACCCAGTTTCCAGGCGGTCAGCATGGAGGACATGTTCAATGCGATTTCAGGATCTTCCGACAGCCAGTGGAATACTAGGTTGCTGTCAGAAAGGGCAAGGGCTATCACATGGGGCAGCGTACAGATACCAAGCTTCCTTTCCTTGAAACATTTATAGGCGATTGAATAGACGTAGTTGATGGCATTGTTGGCCCAAAAGTCGGTCTTTTCCTTCCAGCTTGCTTCCAGATTCTTCATCAGTGTCATGATGATATTGCGGATGAATAGCGATTCGTTTCCCTTTGACATGTATTGCGGAGAAAGTACGTTCACCCTGACCTGCGTGACATATCCACAAAGTTGATATAGGCGAAACGGGGTGTTTCCATCCCCTTGTTCCGGAAATGTTCGATGCTTCCGTATGCGATACGTGAGAGGATGGGTGACTTGTCCTTGGTGGGATCACCCTCCCAATCGTACACGAATCCGGCATAGTTGCGCTCGGCGCACTGGTAGATGATTCCCTTGATCCAGCTCTCTGATTTACCGCTTCCCGGACCGCCGTCGATATAGACATTCTGCTGCGGCTTATGGATGACCAGCGGCCCGGAGGCGGTTTCAAAGCGGAAGTAGAAAGCCGATTCTTCCCGGCTTAACCCGAAAATGCTATCATCGGATTGGGCATGACGCCGGATGAAATAAGGCAGAGTCTTGATGACAAGCAGCGTGTACGCTACGAATAGAATGGGAAATACAAATAGGTTATACCACGCTGATAACCGGCTGAATCCGACAACCAGCATGGATGCCGTAACCAGTGTCATACTGGTGTAAACCCATTTCTTGTTTTCGTCTTTCACTTTGCCAACCGGAAAGAGAAAAGCGAGGCCTCCGATCAGGATAACGTAGAGAAACCGGAATAGGATATCCTTCTCCATCAGCCTTTCCCACATGGCCGGATTACGTAGTGGAGCGTATAATCCCGTAACGATAGCCCACTGAAACAGTACGGCTGTCCCGATGAGCGTGGATAGCAGGATCAGGATGAATGACAGGTCTTTCTTCTCTCTTTCCATGGCCGTTGCTGTTATTGGGGTTGTCCGGATGCCGTTCCGTCACCGCTCTCTTTTTTCTCTGCCTTTCCCAGTAACTCAATGCGTGAGACGGTCAGGCTGACGGATGGGATGTGGCTACCGTCATCCTTCTGGAATACATCGGCATACACATCGCCGCAGACATATACCTGTGTCCCTTTTTTCAGATACTCAAAGACTTTACTCTCGTAATTCACGAAACAGCATACCCATAGGGTCTGTTCCTCGTTGTTCACGTTCTTGTACTTGGTGGATACATGGAAGTTGAATCCTTTTCCGTTCTTGTTCTGCCGGGCATCCGCACCGACATAACCGATAATTTGTCCTGTAAACATAATGATGGTTTTTAAAAGTTTATAATCCGAGCTGTGGCTCATTCATATTTTTCATGGCTGGCTCCGCTTCCATGGAAGGCAGCGAAATGCCGAAAGTGCTGTGTAGCGTTTCAAGGTTGTCGGCTGTAGGATGGTTTGCCGCAACACTTTCCAATAACCGTGATGAAGGGGTAAAACCTCGTTTTTCATCTGCTCCAATACCGGACGGTTGTCTTGCAGGACGGCCTGCGTGAACCGTTCCTCCGGTGTGAGGTACTGTTCCATCCGTGCGGTATGTTCCTGAATCATATTGCTGGCTTTTCCTACATCGGCAAGGATGTTGTAGATGAATTTGGGATCTTCTTTCAAGGCTCCCAGCCAGTTTTTTTAGATACATGGCATTTTCTTCCCGGATATGGGTGGATATTCCCAGGCTTTGCCCGACGGTAGCGGAGGTGAGTTCGGCAACCAGTTCCTCTTTGGCATATTGCTTGTCTCCGAAAATCACGCCTTTTTCCCGGTTCAGATGCTCAGGTTCTCCAGTCGAGTGCGCCATCTCATGCAGTAGTGTGGAGTAGAAATTCTCTCCGTCCTTAAACTGCCCCTTCAGGGGTACGACGATATGGTTATCTTCTCCCCTTGCATGGTAAGCACTATTTCCTTCCTTGGAATAAATGGGGCAGATCCATTGCTGTTCCCGTACCATCGCATCAATCAGAGGCACGGTGAGCATCCCTTGCTCGTCCTTGATGGCCGGTATCTTGAATTGCTCCTTCAATGCTTCCCATTTCTCCGGTTTCGTTTCCTGAAGATTGGTCTGCTGTACGTTGAACACATTGTATGTCTTCAGAAACGGCGTGACCTTATATTCCTGCTGCTCGTTTTTATCCAGGTTCTTATATACGTCGAAAGGTATTTTCTTTCCGTTCTTGTCTCTTACTGAGAAATTCCAGTAAATGACTGGGAATGACTTTTCTCCTTTCAGTATGTTAAGGCCGTTGTCTTTGGCTTGCATGAAGGTCATATAGACCGGCAGGCTGTACTGCTCTTTTTCCGAAAGTAGAAACAACATGAAGGAATTTACTCCGTTGTAGGTTCTTCCCTCGATATTTTGCGGAAGTCCCCCCACCCTTTATCCCGAACCAAGGCTTTTGCCAGTTGTCTTCCACCTGCTTTATCTTTTCGATCATCAGTTCGGCGAAACGCTGTAATGCTTTATCACTTGCTGTATCCATGATTTATTGGTATAGATTTCTGTTCTCGTAATCAAGCAGCCATTCTCTGGCCGTTTGGTTGTTTGTCTCTTGCTGCTTGGCAGCCATCTCTTCTTGATAGGCTTGTGCAAGCTCTTCCTGTGCAAGTAGAAACTCTAAGTCACTGATTTCTCCTGCAATGTTTTTCTGTACTAATTCATCGTAATCCATAATTCCTGATTTTTAGGTTATAAGTCATTGAAAGCCCGGTTGATGGTGCTGGCTATCGGACGGGCCATTTCCTTGCTGTTGTCGGGTTTGGGTGTGCTGGCCAGTTTGACATCTCCCAGTGTCTTTGTGCTGCCTTCCATCCCGAAAATCTTTTGTACGGCTATCAGTGTGTTGGCTTGCACACCCGTTTCACGCATCCGGGTAAGGTCTTCTTGAGTGAGCCGGTACCCTTCTTTCTGTATCTCTTGGATGACATGAAAGTTGTCGGTCTGTGCGGCATCCAACAGACGTGCGGCCTGCCTTTCATGTTCGCCCTGTTCTTCCGGCTTGGTGCCGAACAGCTGGATGACTTCATGGGTTTGCCTTTCATCCAGACCGTGTTCCTTACCGATTCCTTTGATAAACTCTTCACTGGGTTTATATCCTTCCTCTTTGAGCTTCCCGATTTTTTCAAAGTCATGTTTGCCCACCGCTTCCTTAAACTCGGCTTCCATATTGCGCCCCTCTTCGTGTTTTTGCTCTTTTGCAGCTTCTATGTTGGCCGCATGGGCTTCCAGTTTGGGGGTCATGGCCTTGATCAGCTCTTGTGCCTTGCCGGGAGTGATACTCTGTATGTTCTGTATCATGACTCCTTTCCTGTCATCCGTCAGTTGGATGTCGGCAATGAAGTAGCCTTCCGGACTGTGCAGCAGCTTGTTCTCCAGTGCATGGCCGTTGGCGAGCAGGTATTTGTCGGCTTTGGTTAACTTGTAGCCGCCATATTCGCTGGTCTGCCCGATGATGTCGGGAATCTTGATTTCCTGGTTGGTGCGCAGGATGACGGAGTTCAGATCCCGGTCAACTTGCAGCAGGATGTCCTTCTTATTTACGGTGATGGGTACGATGTCACCGGCAAGCAGCTGTTCTTTCTCTTTCTTGCCCAACTTCTTTCCCAGCACCTTGTCCGGGATAACCAACGCCTCTTTGCGGTAGAATACGGAGATTCCGTCATCGTTGAAACGGAGCTTCCCCGGTTTGCCGTGTATCTCCATCAAATCAGACATGACACCCTTTTCCAGCTTGGTGCCTTTCCCGTCGAGGATGTTCCCTTGCTTGTAGGCGTATTCATAGAGCGACTGTCCGGTGTAGCATACCTTCAGGCGATGGTCGATGACGGTAAAGCCGTCCTTGTCATGTCCCTTCAGGTTCTCCCACCGCTTGATGCTGATGCCATCCTTCTCCAGCTCGGCGACATATTTAGGATCATTGGCACGTTCCTTGTCAAAAAGGGCGGATACACGTTCTTTTGATTGGTCACGAAGGCTTTCATCGTACTTTGCTCCGGCTTTTTCCCTGATTTCGCTTACGCTCATGCTCAGCTCTTCCCCGTCTTTGCGGAACCGGAAATATCCGTCCCGGTATTCGGTCTGATAGCCCAGTGATTCGGCGATGCCGCCGAACTGTCCCACGTTGTCGAACATATAGGTGTCTAATGCTTCTCTCAGTTTCATGGCTGTGGCTTGTATAAGGGTTCTGCGGAAAGGATGTATTCGTTCAACACGGCCAGCTTGATGTGCCGCCCGCCGTTTCGCTCGTAAATCTCGATCTCGAATACCTTATCATCGGGTATCGTGAATTTGTCGAAACCAAGTATCAGCCGGTTCCGGCTCTTGCCCTTGATTTTCGTATCAAAATCTTTCTGATAGATAGGTTCGATGGTCGTTTCTTGCTGGATGGCGTTCTTGCTCTTCTTTTGGTCACGCTGGAAACATTTGACAAACTCGATGTCGTAGTCGATGTATGATTTGTTTTTCAGGTCAAAGATGAAAAACATGAAGTCCTCATGCACATACAGATTGGCCATTGACAACTCAAACTTGTTCTCGATGACCCCCAGGCTGTAGATGTTGCGCTTCTTGGTGCGCAGCTCTTGGATGCATCTTTCCATTTCCTCGCTGTTCACATCCACATGGGCGGTATATTTGCGCTGGTCATCAAAATTGTAGGTGAATACGGAGGTATTGCCCCGTTTGATGGTGATGTGGTAAGTGTTCATGGCCTTATCCACCACAAACAGGTTGGAATATGCCACGGCATCTTTGGCGGTTGATACTTTCAACTGGTTGTTGTAGGCGGCCAGAGTGAAGGACACCTCGTTGCCGGGCGTTCCGTAAGCGATGTCCTCCGGAAAGAAGAACTCGGCCAGATGGAGGTCGCTGACTTCTGCCTGATAGTCATGGTGCTGCCATTTCCCGTTGTCCTCGTAAATGTTCGGGTACGAATCCGTGCCGCCTTCGGGAAGGTAGCGGATGTGATAGGTGTAAACGCTTCCGTCGATGCAGACTACGGTCAGGTTGGTCTCTTCGGTGAATCCTTCCGCTTGCGCCGAGAGCCTGACGATATGGGGCGCCTCTTCTACCCGGCTGGCCATGACAAGCTCCTGTTCGCCGATGGCGATATCAGATACTTGCACAGGAAATACCAGGTGTTTCACACAGTCGAAAGAGATAAAGATGTCTTTTTGGCTGATGGCTTGTTTCCGGGGAGTGCCGTTTTCCTGAGCGAAGAGCGGCAGACTGCACACAAAGCAGTAAAACAGTAGATAAATATATTTCTTCATGTTGTCGATATGTTAAACGGTTCTTGAAAAAAGGCGGTGAATACGGTAATGCCCCATAGAAGAAGCAGGGTAATGCCGAAAGAAACGGTCAGCGGACGGATTTCTTTAAAGGCTCGTCCGTTCCGGCGTGATACGTAGATCCGATAGCCGAAAAAGACCGCTGACAGCGCAAGCAGGTAATTGAGAATGTCTATCATAATTTGTCTATCAATGTTTGAAGGGGATGATTTTTCTTGTTCGTTTTCTCTTGTTCCATTTGCTCATAGAGCTTCTGTAACTCCGCTTGCACGGCTTGCCTACGCAACTTCGATTCCTGACTCTCTTCTTGGATATACATTTCGTAGTTGGACTTGAGATGTACCTTCACTTGTGAGAGGCTCATGTTCAAGATTTGCTTGGCTACCTGGGTGGTGGCGTTGACTACGCTGGTCACTTCGCTGGCCATCGTGCCGATGGAAGAGAGCGGCATGTCAATGTTCTGTACAAGACCTTGTTCCATACGCTTGGCTGCACTGGCTTTCAGGTTATTGGGCAGGTTCAAACCTTCCATGGCATCATTGTCGAAGACAACCACCGATACGGGATTGAGGTTGTCTCCTACCTTCAGGTTGCTGACTACCACATCGAGGCGGTTGGCTCCCAAAGTGGCGATACCGTAAAACAGCGTGTTGGCCGGTATCTTCATGCCGGATAGGGTTACGTCCTGAAGCAACCGCATCCGTACCGTACTGCCCGTGACTACGGTCTGGTCGCCGTGGATGCAAGCCCTGAAGAGGTTGCTGTTTCCCGGTGCGGAGGTCGGTTGGCGGCGTACCCGCTTGCCGTTTTCGGCATGGTAGATCGGGCCTTTTTTTGCATCAGGCTGTCGGCGGATGGATGGCCGGAAGGGTTGGCAGCGGCTTTCTCCGTTTTTCCCTCTTGGTCATAATTGACAATCCGTTCATACATGCGCTTGCGGTATTTGTCGGATTCTTCCAGTTCCTTGCGGATGCGTGAGTTCTTCTTGGCTTCCCGGATAATCTCGTTGAGCGCCTGCTCGTCCTCCAGTCCGTCCAGTTGGCTTTCCAGCTGATGAGAGAAGCGTCCGTTCCGGCCACCTCCGTATTCTGCCATGACTTCGCTGTACGGATCGTTCTGCATACGGCGGATGCGCTCCAGTGTGGCACGGTCATACCGCTCCTGCTGGTTTTGCAGCTCGAAGTAAAAATCAGATCCTTTGACCTGAGACTCTTTCAGGATGCGTGCCTTCTCCTGCTCTTCCAGTTTGTCCTGCTTATAGGCTTCCATCTTGTCGTTCACCTTGTCGGCCATTTCCGACTGTGGTTCCAAAAAGGCTTGCGAGGCGGCCTGTCTGTCACTCCCTGACGGCACGTTCCCGTCCTCACGGATGAAGAATACATAAAGGAAGAGGATGCCCAGGATTACCGGGATGGCCATCAACAGCTTGTTCTTGTCTTTGATAAGTTTATTCGGTTCCATGGTCGGTTGGTTTAGAGGTTTCTGACTGGTTTTCATTCTTGCCCGGAGAAGCTGCCTGCGATGTGTTGGTGCCGTTGCTTTCCACGGGTTCGGAATAGCGGACAATCCAATCTTCTATCTTGGCTCCGTGCGCATTTTCCTCGCTGCGGGACAGCATATCATAGATGGTGAACTCCGCTTCGATATTACGTGAGATGCTTCCCCGTGCCCGGTACCCGGTCTGCGTGAAGATTATCTTTCCGGAAACGGGTATCGTTTGTGTGTTAATCTCTACATCCTTGATGCGTACCCCGTAACGGATATTCTTTTGTATGAGTGAGTTCAGCATATTCACATCGTTGTACTCGTTCAACAGCTCCTTCCCCTTGTTGCCTATGAGGTTGAGCGCAAGCGAAATGTTCTTCTCGTAGCTGCTCTCGTCAAAGGCATACCAGTGGGTTACGAAGGTCTTTACATGGTTCATGTATTCGTATTGCCGCATATCGCTGGCAGACAGGCTGCTTGCCTCATAGACTTCTCCCTGCCTGTCGATGACGAGAGCCTGGCCGTATGCTTTTTCTATTTTGTTGATAAGGAAGATGATACTGCTGGCAAAAGCGATAGTCAGAATGATGCAGTACCCGGCTGAAAGCCGGATAGTCAGCTTGACCGCATCATCTGCTCCTTTGAATTTCATCAGATTCATAGTTCTATTTTTTATTGTTGTCGTTTATGAAACTTGCCCCGATAGAGGCGGCACCGCCTACGTTGGTCAGCTTGCCGCCTGCCGCTGCGCCTCCCATCAGGGCGATGGTGGCCGCCGTGGTGACGATTGACACGGTTTTCGAAATGATTTTCCCGGCATCGCTGTGTCCTACGATTTTGGAGGATAGCCAGAAACAGCTGCAATAAGCACCAATCAGGGCGAGATCCATTCCTAAATATTGTATCTGCTGCGTAGCTGCGTCCACCATGTCGGCACTTTCCGTATAGATGGCCTTGAAGGTCTGCCATATGATTTGGTTCAGAATATTGATGACGGTGAATACCATACAGGCGGAGCAGAGCGTACCGAACCAGATACTCAACTGTTTCTGAAAGACCGGCAACATGCTTACGGCAAAGACAAACGGGCCGAGAATGACCAGTAGCTTGACAATGACCACGCCGATACCCAAGATGACTACTTGTATGATTCCTACCAATAGGGCGGAAATGCCATGAAGCACAAGGGTGGCGAGGTTGGCGGGGTTGAGCAGCTGCACAATCTTCTCCACGCTGGAGCGTACACCGGTCATTTCGTCCTCTTCCATCTTTTTATCCAGTTCGTGCTGCATGGCGCCGGTGCTGTCTTCTCCGGCTGCTACCTCCGACTGGAGGCTGTGTTTGTCGTATTCGGCAATCATCTCTCCTTGTTCGATGGCTGATTGTGCCATGAACTGGGCAAATTCCTGCGCACGCTCGGAGGTCAGCGAGGTGGCTTCGTTGATTACTTCCATCGTGCCTACGATGGTTTGGGCGATGGGGGTGTATATGCTTAGGCAGAAGAACAGTACCAGGCAACGGGCGATTTCCATCATGTCGGGAAATTTGTCCTCATTCGGGCTTAACAGCTGGCTGGCTCCGTGATAGAGATAGTTGTATGCTAGGTTGCAGATAAAGCAGATGACACCAACACCGAAGGCGATGACTGTCATTTGCGAAACGAGTTCCATCGTCAGACCGTCCGTGATCTGAAGTCCCCAGAGAAAATTATCTTGATTCATAACGCTTTAATTGGTGTGTCGTGTGAAAGCGGCCAACCGTCCCTGGTAATAGGTCTTCCGGTTATGCCCCTTCATGGATTTGTAAATGACCGTGGAACGCACGGATTCGTTAAACTCACGCATCTCTTCGGCGGCTTTTTCCACCGATTCCTTCACCTGCTCGATAAAGGACATGCGCCCTTCCGAGTTCATCGAGAAGTAACTGGTCACGGTGGCCACCTTGAACAGCAGGTCGGTACTCAGGCTCAGATTGACGGTCACACGCTGAAAGTTGAGAAATTTCAGGCAGTGGTAATTCGATCCTACGTTCAGGTAAAAGCTGTAGTCGCTGCTCAGGCAGGCTACGTCGTCCAGCAGGTCGGCAAGCTCTTTCAATGATTTGAGTTCCTTCAACTGGTCGATCTTTTGCAGGCCGAGCCGCAGTTCCTGGGCATCGATCATTTCATTGATTTGTGTAACCCATTTCTTGACATTGGCGATCCATTCCGTTGAGTTCAGCAGGGTGTGGCCGGGATCATGCACGACGAACTGGGCATGAACACTGCCGGTTCCCATCAGCCCTATCGAGGCGGCAAGTCCGAGTATGAGAATGATTCTTTTCATGAGGTTATTGTTGGTGATGAATAATAGGGTGAATATGACACATACCAGCCAGGCTGTCAGATAGCTCTTGGCATTTTCCTTTTTTCGTGGCGAGTGCCCATACCACGAAAATGAGCGCACGCCCAAAAAGTGCGGCGGCAATGCTTCCGGCAAGATTGTATGCGCTGCCGTTGAAGTCGGTTGACCAGCTAGAAGGGCGGTCAGCCCTTGGGTGGCGTCATCCATACTTTTTCCTCCTTTCCTCCAGATAGCGGTTGATGGCCGTATAGGTCGAGCCGCTTTCGTTGAACAACTGCTTCAG